>Ga0308005_10000478_pt1 | contig 14679 bp, 13 predicted proteins | sample Neamet67_FD_203142 | JGI IMG/M metagenome (GOLD analysis project Ga0308005, IMG submission 203142) | Marine microbial communities from water near the shore, Antarctic Ocean - #67 | ecosystem: Environmental > Aquatic > Marine > Unclassified | place: Southern Ocean | collected 2014-06-07 | reverse complement strand
TGCCCTGATCTCCCTCATAGAAACCTAACAACAACGAAAACACTGTCGACTTCCCGGCACCACTTGGCCCAACCACCGCTACGCGTTCACCGGCCTTCACCTCAAAACTCACTCCGTTGAGGACTTTTGTTTCCTTTCGAGACGGGTATGCAAAGACTAGGTCACTGGCGGACATCGATCCCGTGATCGTCTCACCCGAACCCTCCCGATCGTCCTCGATTTCATGGTTAAGAATCTCACGAATCCGTTCAGTGGCTCCTTGTGTTTTCTGCAACTGACTCATGATGTCAGGCAAGGAGCCCAAAGATGCTCCCACAAAAATGCTAAAGAGAATGAAGTGAGTGAATTCTTCACTCGTGATCTGTCCCTTTGACATCATTCCCGCTCCAAACCAAACCACTACCGAAATGGTCCCGAAGAGGATAAAGATAATGAAGCTCACAAACATCGCCCTCGCTTTCGATCCCTTGATCACCGTTCCCAGAAACTCATCAAGCGTACTGCGATATCGATCCTCCTCGAATTCCTCGTTTGAGTAAGCCTTCACGTCAGCAATTCCCTGCACGGCTTCTTCCGCCACAATGTTACTTTGCGCAAGATGGTCCTGTGCCTCCTTGGACCACTTCCGGATTTTCCGACCAACAATAGCCACCACCAGAACGACCACTGGAATCATCGCCAGCATGAACAGTGAGAGTTTCACCGAGGCAACAAAAATAAAAATCAGCCCCCCGATAAAGGTCACCGACTGTCGGACCATTTGGGGAACCGTTGTGATGAGTGTTTCTTGAAGGATGGCCAGATCCGCCGAAAACCGTGATCCAACTTCGCCGGTCCGTCGCTCCATAAACCATGGCATTGGCAAACGTACCAGGCGTGCGAAAACATCCTGCCGAAGATCGCAAAGCGCACTTTCCCCCGCTTTGATAAATCCTCGCACCCGCCAATAGGCAACAAAGGCTTGAATGCACAATATAATGAGGAGAGTCGAAATGACCCGATTGATCTGCTCGCTTACCTTTCCAGCTTCGACCCCGTTTTGCATCGCCTCCTGGGGTGAGCCAATCAAGCTTCCCAAATAATAGGGAAACGCTAGGGAAAGAGCTCCGGTCAGGAAGAGTGCAATGACCGATGGAATAAAAATCCTCCGATACTTACCGAGATAGCTGTATAGGCCGAAGGTTTTTTTCCAGTCGATCCGGCGGGATTTCTTTTCCGTTTTGGGCACGCCCGCAGTCAAACCTCCCTCGGCCCCGCCGTCAAATCATGACCGCCGCCGACACAGAAAAAAATCACAACCCTCGATCCCGGAAAATCCGCCGAGATCACAACCCCGTGCGAATCAGCCAGAAAAGAACAAAACGCAAAGGCCTCTCCTTTTATAAAAGTTAAAATCACCTGATTATAAGGAATCCATAAGATCATTGATTTCCGGGTAGGATCCTGATGATTTTCTTTCATACTCCCCTCTATGTCGAAGGGACACTGTTGCATCATAATCTTTTTGGTTCTGACGGGAGCGTGGTTTACTCTCAGAATCATCAGCAATTCGAGCAACCCCCAAGGCCTCAAAATCAGCGATGACGACTACGCTGAGGGCTCGAAACGTTTTTTGGCAGTCTCTCAAAAAGTCACTCCGGCACTAAAGGCCTCATTCAAAGAAAAAAAATTAGACTGGAGGGCCGCGATTTTCGTCCGGGTATTCAAGGAAGAGAAGGAACTTGAGATTTGGGTCAAAAATGGGAGGGAATTCTCCCTCTTCCAAACTTATGACATCGCCAGAGCGTCCGGGAATCCTGGCCCCAAAGAGCGGGAAGGTGATCGGCAGGTGCCCGAGGGGTTCTATTTTGTTAAGCCTGACCAGATGAATCCGCAAAGCGATTTTCACCTTTCCTTCAACATTGGCTATCCAAATAAATTTGATGCGAGTCACAACCGAACTGGCAGTTTTATTATGATCCACGGTTCCGATCTCTCCAGCGGCTGTCTCGCCATGACTGATTCCAGGATCGAGGAGATTTACACCCTCGCCGACGCAGCTTTCAAAGGCGGACAAAAGTTTTTCCACGTCCACATTTTTCCGTTTCGCATGACTGACAACAAAATGGAGGCCAATACCGGCCATAAATGGCATTCTTTCTGGAGAAACCTTCGCAAGGGCTTCCAATGGTTCGAAGAAAAAGAGGTGCCCCCCAATGTCACTGTCAAAGATTCTATCTATCAGTTTGAGTGATCTTTTTGAGGCTCGTAATTATGCAAGCGGGCGATAGCTTCGCGCTGTTCACCCACCTTAGAACATGAAGATTACTCTCGTATTTCTCGGACTCGTTACCGCGTGCCTCGCCCACCCCATCGAATTCCACAAGGATCCCTTCCGTCAATTGGAGGAGGTTTGGCCCACTCCTTCCGAGACCCGCATTGCCTCGGGAGCACCCGGACCCGAATACTGGCAACAACAAGCTGATTACGATCTCCAAATCACTCTTGCAGAGAAGAAGAACCTCCTCACCGGGACCGGACGCATTGTGTATCACAATCGCTCTCCACATACCCTGAGATACATCTGGATGCAGCTCGACCGGAATAAATACACTCCAGGATCCATGGGCCATCAAACTAGCGAAGCTCCTTCACTTGGCAAGATGCCCTACGATTCCTTCGAGTCTCTGCTCCTTAAGGAAACTTTCGACGGAGGTTTCAAGATTGACACCCTGACCGATGACCGTGGGGGCGAGCTCAAGAAGCGCGTCGTCGACACCATGATGAGGGTTGATCTCCCCCAACCTCTCAAACCTGGGCAAAAATTCACCTATCGGATTGGTTGGCACTATACCATCACCGACTCACGCACCTCGTGGGGACGGAGCAATATGGAAAAGTTCGAAAAGGGAGGAAAGATCTTCGAAATCGCGCAGTGGTATCCTCGTGTCTGCGCCTACACCGATGTCCGTGGATGGCAAAACAAGGCCTTTCTTGGCCGCGGAGAATTCGCGCTCGAATTCGGAGATTACAAAGTCGCCATCACCGCTCCTGACAACCATGTCGTGACTGCTACCGGGGAACTCAAAAATCCCAAAGATGTCCTCAAACCGGAATGGCAGGAACGTTTGAAAAAAGCCGAAACAGTGAAGACCCCGATGTTTATCGTGACTCCCAAGGAGGCGGCGGTTAACGAAAAGACCCGTCCCAAGAAGACTAAAACGTGGGTCTTTGAAGCCAAAAATGTCCGCGACTTTGCTTGGGCCTCATCCAAAAAGTTCATTTGGGACGCCGTTCGACACAAGCTCGTCACGAACCAAAATCCCGTTTGGGCAATGTCGTTTTATCCAAATGAAGCCGAGCCACTTTGGAGCAAATACTCGACTCACTCCATCATTCATACTTTGAATGTCTATTCGAAGTTCACCTTCGATTACCCTTATCCGGTCGCCATTTCGGTCAACGGTCCCGTCTTCGGAATGGAATATCCCATGATTTGCTTCAATGGTCCTCGCCCCGAAAAAGACGGCACCTATTCCGAACGCACCAAAAACGCCCTCATCTCCGTCGTCATTCATGAAGTGGGACACAATTGGTTTCCCATGATCGTGAATTCCGACGAAAGGCAGTGGAGCTGGATGGACGAAGGTCTGAATTCCTTCCTTCAAATGCTCGCCGAACAGGAGTGGCGCGCGAATTACCCTTCACGAGGAACTCCCCGGGGGATCATTGGCTACATGACGAGTAGCGCCCAGCGCCCGATCATGACCAATTCAGAGTCCATTCTTCAGTTCGGTGCCAACGCCTACAGCAAACCTGCTGCCGGGTTGTCCATCCTCCGGGAAACCATTCTGGGACGCAGAATATTCGACGATGCTTTCAAGGGATTTAGTCAGCGCTGGATGTTCAAAAGCCCCGAACCTGCCGACTTTTTCCGCAGCATGGAAGACGCCGCCGGGGTCGACCTTGATTGGTTCTGGCACTCGTGGTTTTACACCACCAAGCATGTCGACATTGGTATCACCAACTTCACTCGTCACATTCTCGATCTTCAGGATCCGGACAATGAAAACAAAAAGGCCAAAGAAGAAAAGGAGGAGAAAGCCCAAAAGAATGTCGTTGCCAAAGGGAACAAACGCATCCCGAAATACGTTGATCAAAACAAAGGATTAAAGGATTTTTACGATAAGAAAAAGGACCCTGAAGTCACTGATGCCGATCGCGAAAAATACAAAAAGATGATTGCTGGCCTCAAGTCAAACGAGCGGCGTCTCCTCAAGACAAAGAAACATCTGACCATTGCCAGTTTCGAAAACAAGGGGGGGGTCATCATGCCGATCTTGGTCGAACTTCACTTCGAGAACGGTAAAAAAGAATTCCACACCATTCCCGCCGAAATCTGGAAGAAGAACCACCAATCCGTGACCAAACTTTTCGTGACGGGGCAGCCCGTCGTGAAAGTTGTCATCGACCCATCAGAGCAGACTGCTGATGCAAATAACGCGAACAACGTTTGGCCTCCTCAGATCGACGAGAAGTCCTTCACTCTGACAAAGCCCAACAAATCATCCGACAACGAAATGAAGCGAGACCGGGCTAAAAAAGCTGCCGAAGCTAAGAAAAAAGCTGAGGCCAAAAAGAAAGCCGCTGAGAAAAAGGAAAAGTAGTCTCTTACTCTGTCCGGAGCCGGATCGCTTCACAGACCGCGGGAAACAATTGTTTCTTCCGCGAAACGACTCCCGGGGCGGCAAACTCGTTCGTCCCGGTCCGATCAAATGGGAGTTTACTCAACAATGATTCATCTCCCACCGCGAGCAAAACGCTGTCATGCCTGCGAATATCAGTCACGAGGATCGAGCAAAGTGAATACGTGTTCTCATGACGCAGACGCTCCAATTCCTCCAGAAGCTCATCCTGTCGCTTGCTTAGTCCTTTAAAGCTGGTTTCTTCAACTTGGGACAAGCTCAGCAAAACCCCCTCTTCGTTGAACTCCTTCCGGTCAGTTCCTACAATTGCCTCCGCATTGGCATGGAGCAATAGCGAGCCAGAAGAAAAGAAGCCTTCGGCAAATTGATCTGCATCCACTCCAGCCAAGCCGGACAGCCAACTCAACATCTGGCGATCTACGTCCGTCGTCGTTGGAGAGGTGAGATTCAAGGTGTCCGAGACCAAACCCGCACAAAGGCACAAAGCAACAGCAGCCTCCGGCTCGAGCCCCTTCTCCCGGAACCGTCTGGCGACGATGGTCGATGAACTCCCCACCGGCTCGTTGATGAAACGAACCGGGTCTCTTGTCACAAGATCTCCCGAAAGTCGGTGGTGATCCAGTATCTCCACCACATGAGCCTCCTCCACCCCCTTCACGGCTTGCGAAAACTCGTTGTGATCTACTAACGACAACCGTGTCCGTGGCGGATCCACCAGATCGGACTTTGAAAAGACCCCCATCAGTCGACGCGTTCCGGCTTCCACTACCGGAAACAAATCTTGCGATGAAGCCGCCACTTTTCGGCTAAACCGGCTTACGACCTGATTTGATGCCAGAGCCATAAAATCATCGTTGATGATGTTTCGCACCTTCCTCGCGCAAAGAGCCAGCTTTACCGTTGTCGCTGTGTCGTGGGGACTGCACAACACAAAAATCCCCTTCTCCTTTGCCAGCGCTGCAATCTCTGGCGCTGGCTTGTAACCGCCAGTCACCAACAAAGCACGAGCACCAAACTCGATCGCCTGTTGGTGAACGAAAGGACGATCGCCACAAATCACCAGATACTGCCCGACATTGCCCTCTTCCTGCGATGCTTTCAGCCTCAATCCCACCGTATTCTGACTCGAGGCTCCCACCATCATGATGAGATCTTCCTCCTCACTTGGAGGATATGCTCCGAAGTCGTCGCTGGCCCCCAGAGTTGATCCTATATTCTCCAGACTGGCATGGAGCAGTTTCACATTCCGGCCATCGGTGGCCGGAGGAAGCAGCAATTTCAAAAGATCCAGAAAATGCAGCAGCCCCTTTACTTCACCACCATTGTTTAAAACCGGAACCGCCCGGACCCCGTGGTCCACCATGAGTCGGTAAGCCATGAGAAAGGTATCATCCTGTCGAACCGCGACCACACTCTTGCGGCAGATTGATCCGGCCGTCGGCCTCACGTCGTCGACCAAGTGGGGAGCAGGAAGCTCCGCCTGCTCCAGAACAAGCTTCACCCTGGGAGGCACGACCCCGCATCGAGCGGCAACGACATCGTCTTCACCCATCGCCCGCAGATAGGCCGCATGCCCGATCGCGGCACAGATCGCATCAGCATCAGGATTTTTGTGCCCCAGAACATACCAGGGAGGGGTCATGATTCGATCAATAGCCACGCCAAACAGTCAGTCCAAGAGTCACGAAAACCAAGCCCAGGACTACCCCACCAAGTAAAAGCCCTCGCCACCTCTCTGTCGTTTTGGTGGCCCAATCCACCCCATCCCGGCAAAGGTAGGGCATGCCCACAAAGTAGAGCCCTTTAATAATTATAAGGTAGCAAAAGGTCGGCATGATCCACTGCAAAGGAGCGGATTCGAAATCAGAGGCATAGAGCAACGGGGCCGCAGCCATGAGCAGGCACAACCCAAGGCCTCGCACGAAAAGGAACTCCCTAACATATATGATCATTCCGAGGCAGAACAAGGGGACCCCAAGCATGAGGTAGGTTTTTGCCTTATTAAACTCTCCCAAATCCATGGTGAGACTTGAAAAAATCCCTTTTCCCGATGGCGCAACCAATAGCCAGAACCAAATCATCCCGAAACCCATCAGGTAAGTTCCAACCTGGGAATTTCGCGGAAGCTTCTTCACAATCTCTTTTGATGTCTCCGGCTTCGCGAGCATTACACCATAAAGAACGAGCAGGATAATCCCGAGAACGAGTCCGGCAGTGCCGAGTGAAATTTCCTGATACGGATGAGGTCCCGATTTCATGCGCCGCCAAGCTAAGTTCCCCCACCCTGCGGTAAAGGCTTAAATCAAGCCATCTTAATGGATCTCAGGTGTTCCGTAGAGAGTATAGCCCGTCGAGTCCTCAATCTTGATGTCAAGTAACTGACCTGACATGCGCTCGGCGTCACCTTTAAAGATCACGATCTTGTTCTGACTTGTCCGCCCGCTCAAAGTTTCCTTATTCGTCTTGCTCGGCCCCTCACAAAGCACCTGCTGCACTGTCCCTATCAGCTTGGCGTTCTTTGGGATCGTCAACTCCTCTTGGACCCTCAGAAGAGACTGGTTGCGCTCTTCCTTCACCTTTTCACTCAATTGCTCATCCATCTCTGCCGCCGGAGTGTCCTTTCTCTTCGAATAACGGAAGATGAAGCTGTTATCGAAACCCACTTTTTTCATGCATTCGAGCGTCTCTTGAAAATCCTCTTCCGTTTCCCCAGGGAAGCCCACAATGACGTCCGTAGTAATCGCCAGATTCGGACGAGCCGCTTTCATCTTCTCGCAGATCGTTAGAAACTTTTCGTTCTTATACGGGCGCCGCATCTTTTTCAAAATCCGGTCACTCCCGCTCTGCATTGGAAAATGAATGTGTGAGCAAAGCTTCGGCAAATACGTGAACGCCGCCACCAGATCATCGCGATACCCGATCGGGTGAGGACTCGTAAAGCGAATCCGCGCCAACCCTTCAACTTCATGCACTGCCTCCAGCAATTGCACAAAAGGAGATTTTCCATCCACCTTCGGAAACTCCGTCCGTCCGTATAAATTGACGATCTGGCCAAGTAGCGTCACTTCCCTCACTCCCTTGGCTACCAACTCCTTCACCTCACCCACAATATCCTCAATCGGCCTTCCCCTCTCCTTTCCTCGCGTATCCGGCACAATGCAAAATGAGCACCTCATATTGCACCCCTGCATGATACTAACAAAGGCCGTCGCCTGCTGAGTCTCTTTTGGAATGTGGTCTCGGATCGTATTCTGACTGCCTTCCTCTTCCTCCGTGTCAACGACTCGTGCCGAAATGATCCGGTCCTGATTCACCTTGATCACCTCATCTTCTACTCGCGCTGTTACCATTTCCGCGCCCACTTCGTCCATCCGTGTCTCCATTCGACGACTGAGAATCGAGTCCACGTAATCGAAAACGCGGTGATACTTCTGCGTTCCCACCACCAAATCCAGATGCGGCACTCGCTCAAAAAGCTCTGATCCCCGGCTCTGCGCCATGCAGCCCATAAATCCATAAACCACATGCGCTCGGTTCTCCCGATACTTCCCCATCATTCCCATCTTCCCCAGCGCTTTCTGCTCCGCCTGATCACGCACACTACACGTATTGATCAGGATCGCATCAGCGTCCTGTTCTTGAGGGGTGAGAGTGTAACCTCTTTCAGCAAACGTCTGAGCAACCTGCTCAGAATCACGTTCGTTCATCTGTCACCCGTAGGTTTTGATAAAGACCTTTGGCATTGGACATCTCGCTTACTCGCCAATCTCCCTTTTGCCAACTCCGAAGTGCTCACACTTCAAGACTTCCGAGCATCCTGCCCTCAAATTAAAAACTCCCAAACCATCAACCCTACTGTATTATCTCTATTCGTGAGCTCACTGACCGATAGCGAACTCGATGCCTTCATCGAGTTCATGACCACCGAGAAGAATTCTTCTCCCAAAACGCTCGAAAACTACACCCTCGCCCTCCGCCTCTTCCGCGAATGGCTCGGCGACAAATTCACCAAATGGCGTGACCTCACCGCCGATCATTTTCGAGTCTACCTCTTCCAGCTCCAAAAAGACGGACTCGCCCGTAGCACCGTCCGGCTCCGTTTCGCGGCCTACCGGTCCTTTTACAAATTCCTCGTCCACCGACGCGGTTACCCAAAGAGCCCCGTTGCCGAAGTTGAACTTCCAAAAGCCGACAAGCCCCTCCCCGTGGTCCTCACCCTCCCTCAAATCGAAGAACTCCTCGAACTCCCCATGAAGTCCGAACTCCTGGGCCAGGCACCCCTCTGGATGCGCGAACGCGATGCCGCCATCCTCGAACTCTTCTACTCCACCGGACTCCGGCTCGCTGAACTCGCCTCGCTCAATGTCAAGGATATCGACACCACAAACGAATCCGTCCGCGTCATGGGAAAAGGCTCCAAGGAACGCCTCGTCCCCATCGGCTCCCACGCCATGATTGCCATGCAAAAATACCGCAGCGCTGCCGAGGTCTTCCAAGGCCCCCTCTTTCTTTCAAAACTACGCAAACGCCTCTCCACCCGCTCCCTCAACTCCGTTCTCAAAAAATACCTCGCCCAATCCACTATTCCCTTCAACGTCACCCCCCACAAACTCCGTCACTCCTTTGCCACCCATCTCCTCGACCACGGCGCGGATCTCCGCTCTGTCCAGGCCCTCCTTGGTCACGCCTCACTCTCCACCACCCAAATTTACACTCACGTCACCAAAGAACGCCTCCGCGAAGCCTACGACTCCGCCCACCCCCGCGCAAAGTAATCACTCGCCATCCCCAATCAAAAATTACAATTTTCAAGCAATGATCGGAAAACACTCTCTCACCTCCAAGCACATCGAAAATGTTCTCCGCGGCCGCTCTGTTTCCGACCTGCTCGCCCAAATGCGACCCGATTCTGACTCGCTCCCAAAAAAGCTCCCCGTCTCTGCCAAAACCACCCTCCAACGTGTTGAGAAAATCTGGCAACTCCTCCCCGACTCATCCCTCAAAGACACTCTCCTCAACCCCGATGATCTCGCGGACTATCAGGGCAACATCGAAAATCTAATCGGCACTCTAAGACTCCCCCTCGGCATCGCCGGCCCCCTCCGTGTCAATGGCCTCTTCGCTAAAGGGGACTACCACATCCCCATGGCCACTACCGAAGCCTCGCTCGTCGCCAGCTACCATCGTGGCACTTCGCTCATCACTGAAGCCGGTGGCTGTACCGCCATGGTTCTCATTGAATCCGTTGGCCGGTCTCCCTCATTCACCTTCCCGAATATGGCGAACTCGTCGACATTGGCACCACCATTGAGGGCAACCACGTCTGCCTCAACCCGGTTTTCCTGACGACGCCAGGATCCTTCCGCAAGTTCGCCGACATAAGATCACACGCTGCACTGCCTCCCCGGCATTCTTTGACAAAATGCCCGATGAATTCTTCACCCCACTGACCGAAATCCACACCGGCGGCGCCCCTGTCTTTCCCGAACTTCTCAAACGCTTCCCGGAGAAAACCCACTCTATCTACGGCTCATCCGAAGCCGAACCCATCTCCCACTTTCCGGCCACCGAACTCACTCCTTCCATCGAAGAGAAAATCGCCATGGACACCCGCCACAATGCTAAGGTGGATTACTCGCAACTCGAAAACACTGAACTTTGAAAAAATCACTAAAACTCCTAGCGATCCCGTTGATCATTGCGCTTGGCTACTTTGTTTTTTCACAAATCGTCACCTACATTCTTTCCGGTTCTGAATCCACTTCATCTGAAGCACAACAGATCACCATTGGTGAAGAACTCACATCTTACCGCTCCGTCTCTGTCTATCAAAACGGTAGCTTCGTCGTTGATGATCATGGCAAACACTATTCCCGGGAGGGCTATTATTACGGTCTCAAATGGCAGTGTGTCGAATTTGTAAAGCGATTTTACTTCAAAGCCTACCACCATCGAATGCCGAGCGTGTGGGGGCATGCCAAGAGCTTTTTTGATCCCTCTCTACCTCACGCCACTCTCAATCCACAACGCGGGATGATTCAATTCCAAAATGGAGGAACAACTTCGCCTCGCCCCGATGACCTGCTGGTCTTTCGGGGCGGAACCTACGGACACGTCGCCGTGATTTGCGCAGTTCGGCACAACGAGATCGAAGTCGTCCAGCAAAATGTTCTTGGGAAAACTCGGCAAACTTTCCCGCTCATACACAAAAACAGCTGCTATACGATCGGCCAAAACAATCGCCCGGCAGGATGGCTACGAATCGCCCCTAAAGAATAAATCACTTCAACTTCTCCCACTCTTCCTTCGTCCCCTCGCTTTCCTGATTCTCCATCAAAATCTTCCACTGACTCTCTTTCTTCAACAAAAGAGCCTTCATGTGGATGTATGCCACCTTCTCTTCTTCGTCACCGGCCTGACTCGCATATCGAAACATCCCGACTTCATGCGCAGTCGCAGCGTCACCCCAGCGCCGGGAAAAGCGAAACTCCACGCTCGCCTTCATCTTTCCAGCCTTCGTCTCATCAAATTCCTTTTTCCAGCCGGCAAGTGCTTCTTTTAGTAAATAGCTCCTCTCCTTTTTTCCCGAAACCAAAACGCCATCCTCGTGGCAGGTTTCGGAATACCCTTCAAAGTCACCCTGCCGCACACTCCGTGAAACCTCGGCCCAATAAGCATCGAGTTCTCCTAGTCGGGCTGTCCCGCTCCCCAACTCCCTTACCTTAAGCCCTCTCCAAAGCACTTTTCCACTCTTCGCCTGGTGCACCTGAAGTCCAAAGTATCCCTTCGTAAAAGTATCATCTCCCACCCAGTGCGCGGCCGGAACTCCGTTGAGCCACGTCTTCACCGTATTCCCCTTCGCCATCACTGTCACTCGGTTCCAACTCTCCTTCTTCAGTGCCTTTCTTACTTCGTCATGTTGTTTCAACCAAAGAGGATACCAATACCCTCCACAACTCTGCCCGTAGATCCCTCCCGACCACCCTCGCGTTTTTTTGATTCCCTCCATCTCAACCTGGGGGCCAAAGACCGCATGTTTTTTCCCCGATTGCCCTCGAAACATCACTCCTGAGTTCAGATCAATCTCCCACTTCATCTCGCAGGTGAAAATAAAGTCCGCATAATCAGCCTTCTTCGTGCAAAGATAAGTGCTTGGCTCGCCCGGAACACAGGTTCCCGTAACCAACCCATTCTGGTATTCAAAAGTCGATTTCCCGCCCTTGCTTTCCCAATTCGACAAATTCTTCCCGTTGAGAAGCGAAACAAAGCCCTCCTTCAATTCCGGCTCGGCGTCTGTATTTAGTAACATTTTCGCCGGATTTGGCGCATTCACCTGCTTCCGATATTTCGAAAACCACTCCTTCTGTGAAGGAGCAATCTCGCCACCCGGCAAAAGTCCGATGGCAACAAAAATGGACGCGCAAATCATCTCTCTCAACTTCATGGTGAGGGGGATCTATCAGGACTTTTGTCACTCTACCAGCGCTCAGCGACTACCCTGAGATATCGGATCTCTCCTGTTTCCAAATCATCGACAAGACAAACCAGAAATTCCTCAATGCCACCGTCCTTCACGATCCTCTCAACTTCCTCGATCTGATCGGGCCCCAACTTCACCCATCTCGACATATCACAGGATCCTTCAAAGCGCAGCCGCGCATCAACCGCAGCGCTCGCGATCCGACAACGCAGCCCCAAGTGCCGTCCCCCTTCCTCACCATCAACCAATTCAGGTTTGGGGTCTCCAAGGTGATCATCGGATGCGTCGCCCGGATCGGTTCCCACACAATATTCCCAAAAGCTCCGCTCATCTGTCAGTCCCATTTCCCGGCCCGACAAATCCCGCCAGAAGTCAAAAGGTTCCACCCCGTCCCCGGGAACTCCCGCAAAAAGACGCGCCTTTGCATAGTGCCCCAGATTGGATTGAAGACACACCACCCACAAACCTTCCGAAACCGGCCCCAGATCAAAATCATGCTCCACCCACATCCCTGCACCCGTCGTATCAGATGGAGGGATTCGGCTAATCTCTTCATTGGAACCTGCACGGACAAACCGGGGCATCAAAGAGAAGGACGGCCCTACCAGGCGAACCCTTCCCCATTCAACCGTCCAATCATCTCTCGCTGCCAAATCTTCGGGAACATAGAGACGAGCCGAAGCTGTCCAACGTCCGATCACTTCGTCATTCCGAATTGACAATTGCGCGGCGTGAACTGGCTCTGGGTCATCCGGATCGATCTCAACGCTCACATAACCGATGAATGATTGGGTGAGATGGTTTCCGACGAGATCACAAACCAGCTCAGGGTTGCTGAGCAACAAGCGATACCTGCCACGATCTTCTGCATCCCAGGATCCTCCTGGAGGAGACATGCGATACGTCGCAATCGCTCCGGCCGTGAAATCCGCCGTAAAGTCCAAGCGGGTTCGCACCAATTCAAACAGTTCTCCTCTTTGATTCATGGCCTTAAGGACCTGTGCCTCGATCCCCTCGATCACCAATTCGCTCTCATCAAAAAACTCGACTGAAAACTCCAACGGTTCCTCGTCGGGTTCAATCACTGTCGCTCTTCTCACCGTCACTTTGGGAGGCTGAAAATCACCATTGCCTCCACGAACGGTCCACGCAGTCCGGCCAATCACCTCCTCAAGCGAAGAGAGTTCATAGCGGTATTCCCCCGGTTCGGTCATACCAAGAAACACCTGATGTTCGATCACCATTGGCGCGATAATCTGAATCCGCGAATCAATCCAAGCCGTGACCTCTGAAGCGAATTCGCCCCTCTTCCTACTTACTTCGGACCATTCCACTCCCTCAACATACTGTCCAAAAGTTAGTTTGATATTCGCGGCATAGACCGGATAAAGCCCCCGCGTTGGTAGCTCCACCAGTTCAATTTCGACAGAGGACGGCAACCCTTTCACCAGATCACTTGATCCGCCAGCCACTTGAAATTTTTCCGCAGCCAACACCTTACCATCTGATTTCAACTCCACCGAATAGTCACCGGGATCCAACATCCCAAGCTCAACGCTCTGGGAATAGGAGGTCATCACTTGCGGCACCAATTCATCACGGGCACAGCCCTCAACTTCCACACAAAAACCACCGTCAGCTCTCAATGAAATCTCGCCCCAATTCACCTCCACCGGATGCGGAAAGGTCACCGTTAATGTCCCAATCGCCAATTCGCTTACATTCCCTCCCGGAACACCCGGTGTCGGAAATGTTTCCACTGAAACATCACCTACCAAAGCCGGCACAACCCGCTTTTCTCCACCAATCGCTACTTTAAAGGAACCTGCTAAAGCTAAGGCAAAATGGGAACCATCATTCTTCCTCACCTCGCCCCCCGCCAACATGACGGCATACTCACCATTATGATCTTCCGTCCATCCACCCTCGGGAGGCGCCAGTTGATAAACACCAATGGAGAGAGGAACTGGCGGAATCTCTCCGTCTGGTCCGGGCAAGGGGATTAGCGAATTTGACTTGAAAAAAGCGACCCTTGAGTAAAAACCGGCGGCATTAGTGACCCAGAGATCTGCATCGTCAAAACTCCGTTCGGATACTCCAACCGTGCTCTCAAAAAGCACCATGATTTGCACAGAGGCATCGCCAGCCTTGGTGATATCAGCCACGTCCGCTCGCGCCCATTCGGATCCAAAAGGCTCGTCGCCGTTGGCAATGAATCCCAAAAAGAAAAGTAAGATGTAGCATGGCCGTAATATTTTCGTTTTCATAGCCCCCGGTTAGTTTCTGGGAAATTAACAGAACTTACGGTTACTCCCAATCCAAAACTATCCTCCGGCTTCAAACTCAGTCTTGGTCAGGCGCTTGACCGTTCCTTGAACTGTGACGTGAAAATGCCACTCCCCCAACAGTTCGCGAATCGCGAGGATGTCCAGTTTTGCTAGGAGGTAGATCCCATCCTCGTGGGCTGAAAAATCCTTCATTGGAACCCAGGAATCCCGTGCTGCGAAATGCTTT
>Ga0308005_10000477_pt1 | contig 14684 bp, 8 predicted proteins | sample Neamet67_FD_203142 | JGI IMG/M metagenome (GOLD analysis project Ga0308005, IMG submission 203142) | Marine microbial communities from water near the shore, Antarctic Ocean - #67 | ecosystem: Environmental > Aquatic > Marine > Unclassified | place: Southern Ocean | collected 2014-06-07 | reverse complement strand
GCTCCTGAAGGGGAGTAGGTTCTTATTTTCCGTTGGTATTTCTGTCTGAGCTGCCTCCTTTTTTAAAAGCGATTTTGGGATGCTTGGTTTTAAGTTTCTGACCGCTTATCTGGTTCTTTCCGGCCTTGGGTTCATGGTTGGAGTGGGCGTTGCAGTTTAACAAGGAGCCACCGCTTTCATTGCCCGGGATCACCCCAAATCGCGGACGATCTTTCGGACTGCGACGGTTCTTCGAGGAGAGTGACTCATAGGCCCGGTGCAACAGTTCCAGTAAGTGGCCTTGCTGCGGTAATCCCTTCGCCTGCTGCCTCAAAACTGGTGGCCGTGTTCAATTTTTAGTTTCCATTCCGGAGAAGACCGATGAGTGAAGCATTACTTCCGAGATGCCCTGTAGATAGACGTTGCCAAAGATATCGTTCGTCCACTTCCCAAAGAGATGGGAGGAAAATAGTCCTCGTCCTCAAAGGAAACGCGAAGATCAATAAGGAATTTTGAATTCGTAAGGTCGCCATATCGATGGCAACTACAGAGATTCTCTGCCTTTACAATCGCGTTGCCATACAGGCGAGCGGCCTGCTAAGTTGTCGCTCATGCGTTTCTCCCCATTTCTTTTGCCCCTTCTCCTCTTGACCATGTCCTTTCAGGCCCATGAAAAATCGATCCCCATTTTTGATGACCAATCATTCGAGGGGTCGAACGTGCGACTCGCCAAGAGTTCCAAGAATTGGAGTGTCAAAGATGGGGGGGGTATCGAAAAGGGTGTCGGCCAGGAATCGTATCTCATGTTCAAAGATCAGCTCGGAGATTTCGAACTGAAATTCAGCTTCCAGCTACCGAAAGAAGGAAACACCGGACTGGAGGTTCGCTCTCAAACCGCCAAACGTCTGGAGAAAGGCTTTGTTTGTTTTCAGCGTCACGGTGGAACTAAGATGACCGTCGAATTCGAAAATATTAGCCTGAAACGGACGAAATGATTTCGTGGATTCCCCCCCAACTCCAGAGCATTTTCTCAGCTAAAAGCAGAGACTCTCACCGCGTGACTTTCTTAACTCTCATCACATTGGCGCTCCTGCCAATTAACACCAGTGCACAGGTTCTGGATATTAAGGACAATGACATCGTCGCTTTTGTTGGGGGAACGAACCTCGTGCGCATGCAAAAGGCGGGAGAGCTTGAAGCGGCTTTGACGGAACACTTTCTTGATGCAAAGCCACAGTTCCGCAGCCTTGCGTGGGATGGGGATACCGTGTTCTTCCAAAGTAGCGTCCGCGAGCGCTGGCGTGATGAAGCATTCGGAGACTGGAATGCGCAACTCGAAAGAGTGGGAGCTACGGTTGTGATCGCCCAGTTCGGCAAGATTGAATCGCTCGAAGGCGAAAGAAATCTGGATGCCTTTGTTGAGGCCTATGGAGAACTTGTTGAGCGGTTGTCCAGGAATGGCCGGCGCCTAATTCTCCTAGGCCCTGGTCCTTTCGAATGGCCCGAAGTAGATGCCACAAACCTCCTCCTTTACACGAGTGCGATCGAGGAATTCGCCAAGTCGAGAAGCCTTCCTTTCGTGGCCTGTGATCACGCCAGCCCCACAGATAGCCTGATCAAGGGCCTGATTAGTAGACAGCCAAAGCTCAACAAGGCGCGCCTCGCGGCGGTGCGCGAGAAGTATCGCCTATGGTCCGAATATTGGCAGCCCTCAAACTGGAAGTGCCTCTTCGGTGACGACAAAAAGCGAATCTTTGCGGTCGCCTCTGAAGGTCTGCCGTCATTTCAGGAAGAATGGGCAACCTATCCGGCGTTAATCGAAAAAGCTGAGCTTGCTGTTTGGGAAGCCCGTGAGGTGATTCGGACTCAAGCTCCAGAGCTCACAGGTTCTGGTGATGCCAAATTCGAAAGAGAACTGGATGAATTTGAGGTGTTAGATGGATTCGAAGTCAATCTTTTCGCCGACGAGTCCATGGGCATCAGGAATCCTCTTGTCATTCGCTGGGATGCAAAGGGGACAGCCTACGTTGCGTGCTCTGACGTCTATCCTCAGATCGAACCCGGAGTTCTGCCCAATGACAAAATCATTGCACTTACGGATAGTGACGCAGATGGAAAAGCTGATGGCTCAAAAGTTTTCGCCGACGGCCTGAACATTCCGACTGGGATGGAAGTCGGGTATGATGAAGTCTACGTTGGCCACGCTACCGAGCTGCTTCGGTTCAGGGACACCGATGGCGACGGAGTTTCGGATGAGCGAAAAATTTTATTGAGCGGTTTTGGTAACGGTGATTCGCATCAAACCAGCAACGGCTTCGCCTGGAGTCCCGGTGGTGAGTTGTGGTTTTGTCAAGGCGATGGTATCGAGTCACGTGTCGAAACTCCCTTCGGGGTTTCCTCTCTTTTTCAGGCTGGCGTCTATCGGCTTCGTCCCAATGAACTGCGACTCGATCCTCTGCTCGACGACTTCATGGGGCCGGGCAACCCTTGGGGCGTTGGCTTTGATGATTTTGGGCAATCATTCGTCATTGACGGAGCTGGTGGTGTTTCCTTTCTCACACCTGGCAGCATTCCAGCGCAACGCCGGTTGCGGTTACCGAGAATCGGGAAGCCCGGCGGCTATTGCGGCATCACCTGTTTAAGTGCCCGCACTTTTCCAGATGGGCTGAATGGAGATTTTGTCATCGGTGACTATAAGAAAAACCAGGTCAGCCGATTTTCCACGCCGGAGGATGGCGCAGGTTTCAAGGTCGAGTGGAAAGAGCCGCTCATTCGCTCGAAGCATAGAAATTTCCGGCCGGTTGATGTTGAGGTGGGGCCCGATGGCGCTATCTATGTTGTTGATTGGTACAATCCGATCACCTGTCACCAGGATGATTTCTATCGACATCCCGAACGCGACAAGACTCATGGAAGAATTTGGCGCATTGCTAGAAAAGGCTCGACGATGAAAGCGCCAAATCTGGTTGACGCTTCAGTCGAGCACTTGGTCAAGTTGCTTGAGTCCCCGGAACGCTGGACGAAAATTAAGGCCAAGCTTGCCCTCTCCAGGCATGACAAAGACAAAGTGTTGCCGGAATTAAAACGTGCGGCCAAGGATCTGAAAAGTCTCGAACTCCTCGACGCGGTTTCCGCTGCAGAGTGGTTGGATATTGTCGACGAAGATCTCGTGAAACAACTTCTGAACTCAACTGACTTCCGGTGCAGATCCTACGCAGCACGCATCCTTGGAAGGTGGGGGAATCGACTCGAAACGTCTCATGCACTTCTTCTTAAAGCTGCCAATGATGATCATCCCCAAGTCCGCATGGAAGCCACGCTCGCCTGCGGTCAGATTCCAGATCCAAAGTCGATCCTGGTTGCCGCCGCCGTTGCTGAAAAATCTCGCGACCGCTGGATTGACTACGCATTCGCACAAGCCGTCCATCATTTGCGACCCCATTGGATTCCGGCATTTGAAAAAGGAGAGCTGGATTTTGGCCCCTATCCAAATGGTTTGGCGGAGGTCCTCGACAAAGCTGACACAAGCGCGCTGAGAAGCCAGATTCGCAGCCTCTTGACATCTAACACTGGGAGCAAAAGCGCCCGGATTGCCCTCACGAGAGCGCTGATTGCGTCAGGCGAAGACCGCGACCTGCAGATTGCCCTCGAAATGAAACCTCCAAGTGTGGAGGTCTTGGTGAAACTCGCTGAACGGGATCGCCCCGGAAACGTAAATGCAGCCAACGCTCTACGAGCCATTGTTCTCGGAGGCGAACCGGGGGCGAAACTCGCCGCGATGAGACTCGCCTCAAAGTGGGGAGTGAAAGATCTCGGCCCGCTGGCTCTTCGCATTAGCGTTGATGAGAAATCGGAAGAAAACCTCCGCAAGGCTTCCGTGGAGGCACTCGGCACCTTCGAGGACAAGACCGCAAATGAAGCTCTCCTCAGACTTGCCGGAAATCACGAGAGCCCGATGGCGATCCCTGCAATCGAGGCGCTCCTGAATTTTGCGCAAGCAGATGCCGCAAAGGTTGCTGCCGGCATCCTGGCCAAGACCACGAATGAAGAGATGATCCGATCAATCTTCAGCTCCTTTGCCGCGAAGCGGAATGGGGTTGACTTGCTTGAGACAAGACTCGCCTCAAAATTGATTAACACCGAACAGGCCACCTTGCTTCAAAACAGTTGGAATGGCACTGGATTAATCAATGATAACCTCCGCTCGCGTCTCGCCTCGCTTGCGAATCCAGGCAATCCAAAACGAACCGAATTTAATCAGCTTCTTTTGAAGGAAATGGTTGAAGCCGCGAAAAAAGGGAACATCCCAAGCGGAAAGAAAATATTCCACACTGCGGCAGCTGGCTGCGCGGTCTGCCACAAAGGCGGCGATCAAGGCGGCGGCATTGGTCCCGACCTTTCCGCCGTCGGGAGCGGCCTCATGCCGGAGCGAATCGTCACCGAGGTCTTGTGGCCCCGCCAACAAATCAAAGAAGGTTACTCGCTTACAATTGTCACTAAGAAAGATGGCAGTGTCTTGCAGGGATACGAACAAAAGAGCAGAGACAAGACGGTGTTCCTCTTGCGAGACTTTGCCACCGGCAAGATTCACGAGATTCAAAAGGAAAAAATTGAGAAGACCAAATTCGCAGGAAGCCTCATGCCCCCAACTGCCCGGACACTTCCCAGGAAAGAACAAGCAGACTTATTGGCGTATTTATTTTCGCTCAGGGGGAATTGAAACAATAAGGGAAGACGAGGGAACGCCATTTTTCATTAGCGACGAACGCGTTATTGAAATCAATGACGCCCTGGACAGGCTGGAAGGTGAGGAACCCGACGGGTATTGTCGAGGTGGGCGGAGAGGGAAACGGCAGGGTGGGTTTGGCATGAAAGGCAACAAGGTTGATCCTGAATGTCAGAGGGAGCCCTTGAGAGAACTTCTCGTTTGTCCAGCGGATGGTTTTGCGATAGAATCCAACCATGCGCGTCAAGGTGATCATTCCTTACCTTTTGCTCGTTCCGTGGACGATCCAAGAGGCGGCAGGGGAGGGACCCGATTTTAATCGCGACATCCGGCCCATCCTCGCCGAGAACTGTTTCCATTGTCACGGCCCGGACAAGAAGGCACGCGAGGGGAGCCTTCGTCTCGACACTTTCGAGGGGGCCACGGAAGGCGGGGAATTCGACAATCCCATCATTCCCGGGAAGCCTGAAGAGAGCGAAGTCATTGCGCGCATCCGAACGACCGATCCGGACGAGCGCATGCCGCCTCCGAAGTCGAAACGTTCTCTCACAGAAAAACAGAAGGAGCTTTTGCACGAATGGGTTGCTTCTGGTGCAAAATATGAGGAACACTGGGCGTGGATTCCACCGGTTCGCGGTCATGCTCCGGGCGTAAAGACCGTCCACAAGGTCAGCAATCCCATCGACGCTTTTCTTCTTCGCCGGCTCGAAAGGGAAGAGCTCAATTTCTCGGATCGCGCTTCACCAGCCAACCTGCTGCGTCGCCTCTCTCTCGATCTCATTGGTCTTCCACCCTCGCCGAATGATCTGGCGCGCTTTTCCAAGGCAAGCGGGAGCGCCCTGCAAGGTTCTTCAAATCGAATTACGGGGTCTGAAGCGGAGGCCTACGAAGCCGAGGTGGATCGTCTCCTCGCTTCACCACGTTTTGGCGAACGATGGGCCCGGCCGTGGCTCGACCTTGCCCGTTATGCCGATTCGAATGGATTCCAGGCTGATCAACTCCGTCCTTCCTGGGCGTATCGCGACTGGGTCATCGATGCCCTCAACGCGAACATGCCATACGATCAATTCACGATCGAACAACTGGCTGGAGACCTCCTGCCGAAGGCCGATATTCGTCAGAAAGTTGCAACGGGATTTCATCGCACGGTCACCTGCAATGTCGAAGCGGGAGTGAATCCCGAGGGCAATCGTGTCAACCAGGTTATCGATCGAGTGAACACGACCGCGACGGTCTGGCTTGGAATCACCCTCGAGTGCGCCCAGTGCCACGACCACAAGTTCGATCCCTTCACCATGGAGGACTATTATTCGTTCTTCGCTTTCTTCAATAACACGCCCCTCGAAGTCCAACTCCCCTCCAACAAGAAAGACGTTTCACACGACTTTGTGGGGCCCTACCTCGACCTTCCCCTCACGCCAGATCAACTAAAGAAAGCGGAAGAGATCGATCAAAAGATCGCAGTCCTCACCAGCGAACAGGAGAAGCTCAGGAAGGGATCAGAGTCCGCGTTTGTGGCGTGGGAGAAGGTCGCCGTCGCTTCTCTTGCAAATCAGCCGGAATGGCAACGACTGCAGGTTACAGAATTCAAGGCGACTGGCGGGGAAGATCACCAAATCCTTGAAGACGGCTCTGTCCTCCTGACTGGCAAAGTTCCGAATACGACATCCTATACGGTCGTAGTGGAGACGGACCTCCAGAATATCACCAGCTTCAAGTTGGAAGCTCTCGCGCACCCCGACCTGCCCGGCCAGGGACCCGGTCGTGGTGATGCCGTTCGCTCTAATTTTGTTCTTCACGAATTTAAAACTGCGCTACGAAAGGGTGGGAAGGAGCACCCGATCTCACTGCAAAACGCCTCAGCAGATTTTTCGCAAAAGAATTGGAGTGTTACAGGTGCAATCGACGGAAAGCCGAAGACTGGATGGGCGGTCAGTCCGCAGTTGGGTAAGCCACACTGGGCTACCTTCGACCTCGCTCAACCGATCGCTGTGCCCAAGGGTGCGACCCTCGTCTTCCGTCTTGAACAAAACTTCGGTCAGGGGAGGGTGATCGGCAATCTTCGCCTTTCGGCAAGCTCCGATCCCTCCGGGGCTGGGAGTCTCCCGAATGAGATCGTCTCCCTCCTAAAAAAACGAAACGCGAAACGAAACGCCAACCAGCTCAACACACTCAAGGCCCACTTCCTGAAATCGAATCCAACGCTCGCCAAGCTCGAGACCGAACTCGCTCGCCTTATAAAGGAGCGCGGCAATTTCAAGGCGGATCAGACGCTTGTGATGATCGAGTTGGAGAAACCCCGCAAGACTCACATTCTCAAACGCGGCGACTTCCTCGCTCCAGATTCCGAAGTCCATCCCCGAACGCCCGCCCGACTTCCAAGACTTGAGAAATCTTCGAACAGGTTGGGCCTGGCCAAATGGCTCGTGCGGCGTGACAATCCGTTGACCGCGCGGGTCGCCGTGAATCGTTGGTGGGCGGAGCTCTTTGGTAGCGGTATCGTCGCGACTCTCGAAGATTTTGGCACCCAATCAGAGCCTCCCACTCATCCTGAGTTGTTGGACTGGCTTGCAGTCGAATTTATGGAGTCGGGTTGGGACATGAAACACCTGCTAAAGACGATCGTCCTGTCGCAATCCTACCAGCAATCCTCCCGTTTCACTCCGGAATTGTTGGAGAAGGACCCGCGCAACCTCCTCCATGCCCGCGCTCCGCGCTTCCGTATGGACGCGGAGCGCTTGCGCGACAACTCGCTGGCGATCTCCGGGCTGCTCTCCTCCAGGATGCATGGGAAGCCCATCATGCCTTACCAACCGCCCGGTCTCTGGCGCCAGGCCGGCCGCAACGAACCCAAGTGGGAAGAGCAGAAAGACGAGAACCGCTGGCGTCGTGGGATCTATATCGTCTATCGGCGGGCCGCCCCGTATCCCAGCATGGTCAACTTCGACGCACCGGATCGCGGTTCTTGCACCGTGAAGCGTCCTCGCACCAATACTCCCATCCAGGCTCTCACGATGTTGAACGATCCAGCCTACGTCGAAATGGCTCTCGCCTTCGCCGACCGGATCCTCACCGAATCGGAATCACCAGGGGGCCGCGCCGATCACGCCTTCCGCCTCGCCCTCGGTCGCGCAGCAACAGCCAAGGAGTTGCTTGTCGTCGAGGAACTCATTCGTAACCGTCAGACTCACTACCAAAATAACCAAGAAGCCACCAAAGCTCTTTTGAATAATCCGAAGTTTGTCTACAAGCCGAAGCACGAAAACAAAATCGAACTCGCGACTTGGTTCAACCTCGCAAATGCCTTGCTCAATCTCGATGAGACCATGACGAGGAACTAGGAAAGAATCGACCAAGACTCCATCGATGCAATCAAACCCACTCGATTACCAGAACCGCCGGCTCTTCCTGCGGAAGTCCGGCTTTGGGTTTGGTGGCGCAGCGCTGGCCTCCCTGATGAACCAGGACGCAGCTGCTGCTACTGATAACTCGTTGGCAAAACTCGGGCTTCATCACGCCCCCAAGGCAAAGCGGGTGATTTACATTCATATGGTGGGTGCTCCTTCGCATCTCGACCTTTTCGATTTCAAACCCGAGTTGCAGAAGCGTAACGGCCAGCTTTGTCCTGATGAGTTCTTTGATGTGAATCAGCTCGCCTTCATTCGCGAGCAACCCAATTTACTAGGAACTCCCAAGGACGAACAATTCGCCTTCAAGAAGTGCGGGCAATCTGGAACGGAGCTCTCCAATCTCCTTCCACATCTCCAGGGCGTGGCGGATGAGATGTGCTTCATCAAGACCCTCCACACGGAGCAGTTCAACCACGCTCCGGCTCAGATGTTTTCTCTCACCGGCTTCGAACGCTTCGGGCGACCCAGCATCGGGTCTTGGGCCAGCTACGGCCTGGGCAGCGAAAATCAAAACCTGCCAGGCTTTGTCGTGCTGGTCACCGGCCAGGTGCTTGGCGCCGGAAACAGCGCCTTCGGAAGCGGTTTTCTCCCAACGATTCACCAAGGCGTCGAGTTTCGCTCGCAGGGAGATCCGGTTCTCTACCTCTCCAACCCGGATGGAATCTCCCATGGCGAGCGCAGGCTGGTCGTGGATGCTGTCAAGGATCTCAACAAGCTCGCCCTCGACGACGTCGGGGATCCCGAGATTGCGACCCGCATCAGTCAGTATGAGATGGCCTATCGCATGCAAACGAGTGTGCCGGAGCTCATGGATATCAAGAGCGAGCCTAAGCGCATTCACGAGATGTATGGCACCCAACCGGGCAAGAGCAGCTTTGCCAACAACTGCCTGTTGGCTCGCCGGCTGGTGGAACGTGGGGTGCGCTTCGTGCAACTTTTTGACCAGGGCTGGGACCACCATGGCGCCGTGTTCAACGCCCTGCCGAACAAAGCCAAGCAAGTCGACAAACCTATCGCGGCCTTGATCAAGGATCTTAAGGAGCGAGGTCTCCTCGACGACACTCTCATCGTGTGGAATGCCGAGTTCGGCCGCACTCCGATGGCACAAGGCACGTCCGGAGACGGCAAGACGCGAAGCAAAGCGGGACGCGATCACCACAAGGAAGCCTACACCGTCTGGATGGCAGGTGGAGGAACCAAACCCGGGCATGTCTACGGTCAGACCGATGAACTCGGATACGGCATCGCGAAGGATCCCGTCCACGTCCACGACTTCAACGCGACCATCCTCCACCTCCTTGGCATCGACCACGAGCGCCTCACCTTCCGCTACCAAGGCCGGCAGTTCCGGCTCACCGATGTGCACGGGAAGGTCGTCAAAGGCGTCCTGGCGTAGAGCAGGTGAGAACTACTCTTTTTCACCCGAGTTTTCCCCCATCGTCAGTTCAACGAAGCGATGTTTGAGCGTGAAATCCGAACTCACATCCCACCACCGAAACCCCATCGGGCGCTTGTCAAAATTTTTGCTCGTGGTTTCGCCATTCACGAGTTGGATCCCTTTGTAATCATTGATGACAAGCTTGTGAGTGTGGCCACCGAGAAAGGCAACCACCCCGTTCTCTTCACAAAGCTTTAGGATCTCCTGCCGTTTAACGACTGGAAGATTGAAATAGACTTCTTTCTCGTCAGGCTTCTTAAGGAAGAGGGGATAGTGACCGACAACCACTACGGGGCTTTTACGCGCCTTGGCATGTTTCAAGGTCGTGGCAAACCAGGCATCATGTTTCTCTGACTCTCCTTTTAGCGGTGCTTTCCAAAGTTGGGTATTCACGATCACAAAGGTGAACCCCTTGTGATCCACGGCGTAGTAGTCCTTCCCCACCTTCTCGCGGTAGAGCTTCAACGACTCGGCAGTGGGCACGTTCTCGACATCGTGATTCCCGGAAGCACAGTGACAGGGAAGCTTGAAGCCCGCTTTGATCCTCGTGAAATCCGCCCAGGACTTGTCGTTCGCCTTGTTGACAAGATCGCCACAGATCACCACGAAGTCCGGCTTCATCCCGTTGATCTGATCCACCGCCAACCTAAACGTCTTCACGTCGTGTTCGTAGCCCCCCATCCCGAGCTGAGTGTCACACATTTGGACAAAAGAAAATTGTTCTGTCGAAGGAGCCTCGGCGGGAGCTGGCTCAGCGGAATGGGCGGCACACAAAGACGCGAGGAGAAGAAAGGCGGATATCAGGGAACGTTTCATGAGTGGAATTTCTACGCAACCACCGCGTCCGATAATTCAAGCTTTTCAAAGGTTCTGAATTGACGCCGGCTGTTCTGCCACTGAGTTTCGATAGATGATGTTCAAATACCTGCTGAGTGCGTTTCTTGTTCCACTCGCTTGTTCGGAGCAGTCGCTGGCTGCCGGGAAGTCGGCTCCGCTGGTGGTCGCCCACCGTGGCGCCTCGCATGCTGCTCCGGAAAATACCCTGGCGGCCTTCAAGCTGGCATGGGAGGAGGGAGCCGATGCGATCGAGGGGGACTTTTTTCTAACCAAGGATCAAAAAATTGTCTGCACGCATGACCGGACCACCCAACGATTGAATAAGGAGAAACTGAAACTTGATGTGGCGAAGTCGACCTTGGGAGAATTGCGAGCCCTAGATGTCGGTTCTTGGAAAAATGAAAAGTGGAAGGGCGAACGCATGCCGACCTTGGCGGAGGTGATGGAAACAGTTCCGGACGGAAAAAAAATCTACATCGAGGTGAAATGTGGAGCTGAGATTGTTCCGTTTTTGAAGACCGCGATCGAGGCGAGCGGGTTGGAGCCGGCGCAGATCGTGATCATCAGTTTTCAGAAGGCGGTGATCCTGAATGCGAAAATTTCCATGCCAAACCTGAAGGCGTGCTGGTTGTGCTCGTTCAAGCGGGAAAAGAAGACGGGCGAGATGAAGCCGACCGAAGCAGAGGTGATGAAATCTCTAAATACGGTGAGAGCAGACGGTTTGAGTTGCGGTGACCACAGCTCGCTGACGGCAGGATTTCTCAGGCGCGTGCGTGCGGCGGGCTACGAGACGCACTGTTGGACAGTGGACAATCCGAAGCGGGCGAAGGAACTGGTCGAATTGGGCATGCACTCGATCACGACGAATCGGCCAGCGGTGATCCGGGAAGGGCTGGCTCCGGCCGAGGGGCCGTAGTCCGATGCGGGCGCTTCAAACTACTAGGCGAATTATTTTGAATGATTAGATGCCTGCGGGCTTCCAAGCTTCGGAGTATTCTCTCTGCCAGAGCTTCCTGGGAGCCTCGGCGCCCTTGACCTGAACGCCCTCCCGGTAGGAGATGTTGCCGAGGTGGCAGAGCATCGTGCTCTTCTGGGCGTCAGCGATTTCTGCGTTGAGCGCCTCGTCTTTGCGGATGGCATTGACGAAGTTTTGGAAGTGCGGAATGTCGCTGAGGCTGGGCATATTTTCTTCCACGAGTTTGCCGGCGTTGTCGTGGATGCGGTAACCTCCGCCGTCGAATGACATGACGCCGTCGTCGCCATAAATGCTGACGAAGGAATGTTTTTCGTTCTTACGCTGCAGGCAGCTGCTGCCGTGCCAGCTCATCCCGACCTCGCCGAAGTCGTAGGTGGCATCAGCGGTGTCGGGTGTTTCTTGGTCGTCTTCGAAATGGTAGCGACCGCCGGTGTAACTGGTGCGGGTTGGTGAATCGACCCCGAGTGCCCAGCGGGCGATGTCGAGAGCGTGCACCCCGTTGTTGGCCAGTTCGCCGCCACCGTAAAGCCAGTGCCAATGCCAGTTATAGTGAATCAGATTGTCTTTGTATGCGCGCGCGGGGACGGGGCCTTGCCAGAGATCGTAGTCGAGGTGCGCGGGGACCGCGGCAGTTTTTCCCTTTCCGATCGAGGTGCGCTTGTTGTCGTACCAGCAGCGCGCGTAGCGGAGTTCACCAATGACACCGGCTTTGAGTTTCTCGATACCCTCGCGAAAACCAGGGGCGCTGCGCCGCTGGTTGCCCATCTGTACTTTCCGCGTGGTGCGCTGGGCGGCGGCGACCATGAGTTCAGCCTCGCGCGCATTGTGGCTGCCGGGTTTTTCCACGTAGACATGTTTGCCGGCTTGGCAGGCGAGAATGGTGGCAGGCGCGTGCCAGAAATTCGGGGCGGCAATCGAAAGGATATCGACGTCTTTGTCTTCAAGAATGCGTCGGAAGTCGGTGACGGCTTTGGGGGATTTTCCGTTCTGCCGCTCGGTGGCGAATTTGGCCCCGGCAGCGAGGCGGTTCTGATCAACATCACAGACGTAGGCGATCTCGACGCCCTCGAGCTGAGCGAAGTTGTTGATATGCGCCTTGCCGCGGCTGAGCCCCATGACACCGACGCGGAGTTTTTGACCGGGCTTGGCGTCGGCGCGGGCTACGAGGGTGGCGGCAGTGGCGGTGCTGATGAAGTGGCGACGGGTAGGCATTCGAAGACCCTAGACATTTTCACCACTGCTGGCGAGATTTTAGAGTTTGCTAGCCCGGCAGTTTGCGGGCTCTTTTTTGCGAAGGAAGCGCCGCCGCGACGGGCGATTTCTTCGCAGTGACCGAACACATTTCCTTCTTCTCCTTGGCGTTGCTGCTCGTTGTAGGTCCCTGTGGATATTGAGACGAATCCCGACCTCTTTCCTCATGCCTTCGAAACACCACTTTCTAATTGACACTTTGTAAGCGGAGTTTATTAAGTGGCGGATGACTGATTCTCCGGTGGCTTCTGAATTGCTCTCAAAGATCAACGAACGCCGTGTCTTGGAGTTTGTGCAGCGGAATGGACCAGCTTCGCGCGCCGTTATGGCCAGGGGTAGCGGGATGAGCGCGCCGACGGTCTCGAAGGCGGTCAGCTCCCTGATTCGTAACGGATTTCTGGAGGAAACGGAAGCTTTGGAGGTGGGATTTGGTCGTCCGGGGAAGTTACTGCAATTGTCGGAGCATAAGGCCAATGTGCTGGGCGTTGTCATTGATGCCGATACCTGTTGGATTGGATGTGCCCGGCTCGACGGTGTCGTATCAAAGGAGCAATCCATTTCCTTTCGGACTCCCAATTCCTATGACGACTTGCGACAGGCGGTGATCAATGGGGTGGGTGAGATCACGGGGCATGTGAAGGGTGATCTGAGCGGTCGGTTTCGAGGAGTTGGCCTCAGTGTCCCAGGGCTCTTCAACTCTCGGGTTGGAGAAACGGTGATGTCGCCGAATCTGCACCTATTGGACGGACAACGGCTCGCCTCCGATCTCTCCAATGAAATCGGCCTGCAATGCATCGCTTTGCAAGAATCCCATGCTCTTTGTGTCGGCGAACGCATGTATGGGGCGGCGCGGGCCATGAATGATTTTGCGATGCTCGATGTCAGCACGGGGCTGGGGCTTGGTATCGTGAGCGGAGGCCACCTTCTCACCGGCAACAGTGGTATGGCGGGTGAGTTGGGGCACATCACGGTCGTTCCTGGCGGACAGCGATGCGGCTGCGGCAATCGCGGTTGCCTTGAAACCGTCGCCACCGACACCGCCTTTGCCCGGCTGATTTCGAAACAGCTCGGCCGGAAGGTTGGGGTTCAGGAAGCGCTCGCGGCGCTCGCTGCGAATCGCACTGAAGAGGTGATTTCACAGACCGTCGATTATCTCGCGATTGCGGTCGCAGCGGTGATCAACATTTTTAACCCCGCAACGCTCTTTCTCCATGGGCAGCTCATGAATTCCGACCCGGCGATTTTTAAACGTGTGGTGAGGGAGTCGAAGAAACGAACTCTTTCGCCTTCCTTCAAAGATTGTCGGATCCTCCAGTCGAAGGGAAATAAGCGCCTCGGTGCAGTCGCCGGAATCATCGATCATTTAGCCAATGAGTTGGCTCCTGCATTTACAACGATCGACAATGGAAATGTCGAACTCTCACGATCAACAACATTAAAGAACACTCTATGAAAACTCGAACTCTTCCCATCTCGCTGATCACCGCTGCCGCCGTCTTTGTCGCGCTGGCGGTTTTTGCTGCACCCAAAGTCAAACCCGAGTCGAAAGCGGGTGCGATTCGAGTGCTATTCCTCGGTCACGAGAGCGAGCACCACAACAGCAATAAATTCTACCCGATGTTGGCCAAGGGGCTCGGGCCGGATGCCATCTACTTTGATTACGTCACCAATGTTGAGGAAGCGCTCGGCGACGCGGCGTATCTGAGCAAGTTCGACGCGGTCCTGCTGTATGCGAACCATGGGGAGATTACACCCGGGCAGTGGTCAAACTTGAAGGGCTACGTCGAGAACGGCGGCGGTTTCGTGCCAGTGCATTGCGCGAGCTGGTGTTTTGGTAACGAACCGGGTTTCGACCAGCTGGTGGGCGGTCGGTTCGCCAGCCACAAGACCGGCACTTTTACCGCTAAAGTAGTCGATGCGAAGCACCCGGCGATGGCCGGCGTGGAGGAGTTCGAGGCCTGGGACGAGACTTATAAACACGGGAACCACAACGAAAAAGATCGCACGGTATTGATGGTGCGCGAGGTGACGGAGAAGGATGACAATATCACGGAACCCGAGCCGTGG
>Ga0308005_10000476_pt1 | contig 14688 bp, 12 predicted proteins | sample Neamet67_FD_203142 | JGI IMG/M metagenome (GOLD analysis project Ga0308005, IMG submission 203142) | Marine microbial communities from water near the shore, Antarctic Ocean - #67 | ecosystem: Environmental > Aquatic > Marine > Unclassified | place: Southern Ocean | collected 2014-06-07 | reverse complement strand
TCGTCGATCATCGGGTTCACCTCGCGGAGATCCTCGAGACGTGCGACTTCGCCATCCATCGTCTCGCTCATTTTCGCGAGTGCTTTTTTGACGATGGTGACCCGGCGTTGGCCGACGAGGGATCCGAGAGTCTCGAGCATTTTCGGAACCATTTCCTGGTTGATCTTGGGCTGATCGAGGAATTTGCGATGGGCTCCAGGACGGAGGACGGCGCGGATGAGCTTGGCGTCGGTGGTGAGATTGGTCCCTTCATGATCGACCGCGACCCGAACCGGGATGGCGGGAAGGAAGTGATCGGTCTGGAGGGAAGCCGGTGCGATGCACTCGATGACGTAGTAGGCTTCCAAAATAATGGCGACATCGCCGGGGGTTTCCCAGACTCCGAAGCAGCTGTTTCCGGCTTCGCTCGAGAGGAGAAGATCAATGGCGGAGACGAGCATGGGGTGGTCGGCTGACATGAAGCCGATTTCCTCGCGGCTCAGGGCCCGATGGCGGTCAAAGGTCACGCCCATTCCTTCGGAAGGGAGATCGGGGAAGGAATCGGTGATGACATTGCCTGGCTTGAGAAGGTAACCGCGTGCTCCGAGTTCCTGGACGTGGAGGCCGAAGTAATCGAAGAGGCGCATGATCCAGTCCTCGAAGTTTCGATCATGGTCCCATTTGTCCATGAGCTCGAGAGTGTCATCGACTTCGTCGCCTCCATCCGAAGTCATCGAAAGTAAGCGATCGTGACCGCGCTCCATCTCATTTTCGGTCTCTTGCTTGAGGGTTTTGGAGGCCTCGATGAACTCGTCAAGCGTGTCGGTCTTGAGGGCCTGCAAGCGTTTCACGAGAATCTGGGCCCCGTGGAGGTTCTTTTCAAAGGCGTTGAGTCCTTCGGAATACCAACGGGCATAGCGCTCTCCGCGATCTCCTTTGACAAAGGGAACATGGATATTGATGGTCTCGCTCTGGCCGATGCGGTCGAGTCGCCCGATCCGCTGTTCTAGGAGTTCGGGATTCTCTGGCAGATCAAAGAGGACGAGATGGTGGGCGAACTGGAAGTTGCGGCCTTCACTTCCGATCTCCGAGCAAAGAAGCACGCGGGCACCTTCTTCTTCGGAAAAGTAAGCGGCGTTTCGATCGCGCTGGATGAGGTTCAGCTCCTCGTGGAATTGCGCCACATTGAGAGTCATGCGATCGAGAATCGCTCCCGCGATTTCCTCGACCAGATCGATGGTCTTGCAGATGAGAAGCACTTTCTTGTCCGGGTGCTCTTTCAGAAAAGAGACGAGCCAGTTTACCTTGGCGGTGAAGCCGGGGTCGTTGGACTCTTTGCTTTCTATGTCGTCGAGGGGAATGAGATACTGCTTCCGCTCGGGGAAGCCACTGAGCTGTTTGCGCGTGTTCCGGAACATCACGCGACCGGTCCCGAAGGAATCTAACAGGTCGGCGACGACCTGATCACGCACGCCGTCATTATCGATGCGAGCAAGGCCATCGGCGATTCGAGGAGAGCGCTCAGCGAATGAGGCCACCGTTTTTGGATCGATGGTCTTTTTCGACTTTACGGTATCGATCACCTCAGCGACCACTTCATAGTGTTCGGACTCAGCGATGAAGGCGTCGAGATCATTGTAGCGATCCGGGTCGAGTAGTTGGAGGCGGGCGAAGTGACCTTCGGCTCCGAGTTGCTGCGGCGTTGCGGTGAGAAGCAAGACTGAGGGAGTCAATTCGGCAAGAACTTGCACGAGTTCGTAGCTTTCGCTCGCTTCTTCGGGCGACCATTCCAAGTGGTGGGCTTCGTCGACGATGAGAAGATCCCATCCGGCTTCGATGACCTGTGGAACCCGCGCGGGATTATCGAGAAGGAAGTCGGTGCTGCAGAGAATGAGTTGGTTCTCGAGGAAGGGATTGGTCTCGGGGGAGTGCTGCGTGAGCGAGTGGCAACGCTCTTCATCGAAGATGGAGAAAAGGAGATTAAAGCGGCGCAGAAGTTCGACGAACCATTGGTGAACGAGTGCTTCCGGTAGTAAAATGAGAACGCGGTCGGCGCGGCCGGTGAGCTGAAGACGATGAAGAATGAGACAGGCTTCGATCGTTTTTCCGAGACCCACTTCGTCGGCAAGGAGGACACGAGGGGCAATGCGGGAAGCGACTTCCTGCACGATGGCGATTTGATGGGGGATCAAATCAACCCGGCCACCCAGCATTCCGCGCACGGGAGATTGGCGGATTTGGCTGCTGCGGAAAAGTGATTCGGCGCGGAGGTTGAACTTTCGTAAGCTATCAACTTGTCCGCTGAGCAGGCGCTCTTCGGGTTTGGAAAATGAAATGGTGTCGGAAAGCTCGCCTTCGATCACCGCGCGGTCACCGGCGTGATAGGTGAGGATGCCGTTTTCCTCGGTGACTTCGTCGATTGTGATGGAGTCATCGACATCGATGAGGACGACGTCGCCCTTCTTGAAGCGAACCCGTAGAATAGGGGCTGAGTCGAGCGAGTAGATTCGCTTCTCCTTCACCGCGGTGAAGAGAATGGTGGCCTTTCCTGATTCTTCTTCGAGGAGGACTCCCAGGCCCATCTCAGGTTCGGTTTTACTAATCCATCGTTGACCGGGCGTGAAAAGAACTGAAGGCACGCGCGTGGATAGAGGAGAGAGGAGTGAATGTCGAGGAAGTCGGTAAGGGAAGTGGTGGCACTCATCGAATCACGGGATGCTCGATTTGCCCATCACTACTGACGCACCACACTCAGGCCACCGCCTCCGCTCTGACCTAGGCTACGCTAGATCGTCATCTTTGGGGATGAGAACTTAGATTTCATCTGCTAGAAGAAGCATTGGTATCTAGTGCCAGAATCATTTCCACATCTCAGGGTCGATCTGATCAAATACCTTCATATTCTCTTCCCACTCCGCACCAAATTCATCGACACGCCTTTCTCGGCAGCATCAGCCTTTTCCTTTTCCCCCCACGCTTCTGTCGCGTAAAATTTAGCGATATATTGTTTGAAGAAACTATCGAAAATGATCAGTCCTCGTAGGTTGTTACCAATTATGTCCAGATCGGCATTGGTTGACGCGGATAGTGTGGTTACCAAAAAATAGCCCTGATTACAAATGATCAAGGAGATGGCTTAATGGGCTGCCGATTTTGCGGCAGCCGAGAATGAGGTTTATTCCTCCATCGATTTGAGATGCTGGAGCGGGCAGTGTGAGATCTACTTTTTCTCTGACGCGGTCATGAGCCAGGCGTCGAGCTTTGGGACATCAGCTAGAAGTTGGAGCGCGACCAAGTGGTGCCCGAGCGGATAGGTCCAGCGTTCGGGGTAGCCGAGTGCTTGGTAGAGTTCTGTGAAATGGTCCGCCGGGATGATGCAATCCAGAGTGCCGTAAATGAAGAGCAGGCGTTCATCGGAGAGGTGGGAGGCGATCCTGCCGGAGTGCAGCTCGGTGAGGCGGGACGCTTTTCGGAAATACTGGCGGTATTCCTTTTCGCTGGGGATTCGGCTGACACTTTTAGGTGCATGAGATCGGACCCATTCGATCCAGTCCATCGCGCCTTGGAAGACGTCGGCGGCGTCCCGCTCGTAGGCATCGAGAAGATTGGTCCCGGCGCTGACAAAGACGATGGCATCCCAGCCGGGAGTCTGGAGAGCGACGGCAGGGGTGGCGAAGGAGCCTGCGCTGGTGCCGATCAGGATTCGTTTTTTAGAGAGCCAGTCAGGGCGGGTTTGGGAAAGATATGCGAGGGCGCAACGAGTTGCGTAGGCTTGCTCGACGTAGTGAAGGTCCATCTGACCGGCGAGGAAGCGAGCGGCCGATTCGGGGTTTTCTTTTTTTGTGGCAAAGGCGGGAAGGCGACTGCGGTAGAAGCTATCGGATGGGAGTCCAACGAGGACGTTCCAGCCATGGTTTTGGAGACGTTTCACAATCAAGCGTTCCACCTTCGAGAGCATCATGATGGAGGTTTGATAGTGAATCATCCCTTTACTCTCGGGAGTGGTGGCGGGGAACGTTTTGAAAAAAGTGCTACGGAAGGGAAAGGCGCTGAAGAACCAGAAGGCGTTGTTCGGGCCGTGGAGTTTGTTGAATCTCGATTTGTAGGGGCTTTTCCCAGCGAGCATCGAAGTGGGGAAAAACTGCATATTGAGGGGCACGATGCCGTCGGGTGCCTCGTCTCCTCGTTTGGAGACGATCATGAATTCTTCGCCACCGTCTTTGTCCGGGCCGTATGTGGTGACGGGTCCAGCAGGGGTGTGACGAGTCTCAGGGAAGTTAGGGGTCCTCTTTTCTTTTTTGCTCTCAGCGAGAGCGATGGGGTTCCATGAGGGCCAGTTTAGAGAGGCCTTGGGAAGATTAGGAGCTGGGCGCGGTAGGTCGATGTGAGCGATACAGGAGCACAGGAAGAGGAGTGGAACGAGGAGGAGCCGCACGGTGTGTGTGGAAGGTTCCATTCTTTGTTCCGATTTTCAAATGCGGAATAGTGGTGATCGGCGACGCTAGCGGCCACGTTATTACGCTAGGAGCTCTGGGATGACTTTCCCTCCGAATTGGGAGAGTTGTTTGTAACGGCCTCCGTGGAAGTAGGTGAGCTTGTTGTCATCGAGTCCGAGGAGGTGAAGGAGAGTGCAGTGGAAGTCGCGGATGAGGTGGACGACATCGACGGCTTGGGCTCCGATATCGTCAGTGGCTCCGACGACGCCGGACTTGGTTCCGCCTCCGGCCATGAGCATGGTCATGGCGTCGGCATTGTGGCCACGGCCGATGGAGTAGACTCCGCCGCGCTTGTTGTTGTCCGGCGTGCGGCCGAAGTCGTGGGTTTCCTTTTGGTCCATGCCATACATTTCCTCGGAGGAAAGGATTTCGAATTCGGCATCTCCTTCCACTACGAGCGAAACTCCGCTGAGAAACTCGATTTGAACGAGGCCAGATTCGAGTGAGAAGGAGTCTGCGGAAAGGAAGTCGCCTTGGTTGGGGGCATTCGAGTCAGTCCACCGGGCATCGATGACGCGAGTGAGGACGGCGAAGCCAGTGTCGTGAATTTCTTGAGCGGCAACTTCGGGTTGATTAATCGGGGTCAGGATGGTTGGGCGAGTGACGAACTGATAGATGCCTAAGACAATTGCCGCTGCGGCTGCGAATTTCCAAGGGGAAATGAACGAGTTGTTGTGATCGATCCGGTTGTCGGTGATCGCGGTGACTTTACTGGTCGATTTGCTGGAAAGAGTGCCCGATTGAAAGCCATCGCTGAGCGCCTGATGAAGCGAGGCTATTTTAGCGAAGCGTTCTGGCGCTCCAGTTTCTTCTTTGAGACGCGCGTTTAGCTCAGCGCTTTCGGGCCCTGAAAGGGTGTCGTCGAGATGCCGATGGATCAGCTCTTCAGTGGAAAGGTTCATCGTGAGGGGCTGGGGGAATAGTCAATGCAGGTGTGGAGCTGCTCGCGGAGGCGTTGCAGCGCTTTCGCGACGGTGTTGGGGCTGATGCCCATTTTTTGAGAAATGGCAGCCGGCTTGAGGTCGAGGCTGTACCGATATTCGAAAATCTGGCGGGCTCGGCCCTCGAGTTGCTCGATGCAGAACTCGAGTTTGGAAAGGCGGTCGTTTTCTTCCGGCTGCATTTCTGAAAAGGCGTGGACGAGATTGTCTAAGGCGTCGTCATCGAAGAGATGCGGGTCTTTCGACTTTCTACGGAGATAGAGGCGGATTTGATTGCGAGCGACGCCAATCACCCAAGCGGCGAAAGGGCGCTCGGGATCGTAGCGCTCGAAGGCGCTCATCGAGCCGACGAAAGCAGCCACCTTAGGCAAGGTGCCGGTCCAAAGTCGGATAAATTGGGCGCTCGAAGAGTCCATCGTTATTATCACTTAACAATAGGACCTCTTTGATGACCAAAAAAGTGCGAAAAAGAGCCGCCCGGTCTCCTAGAAGAAGATTCGGACGACTCCATTTTGTTGTGTGTCCAAGCGCTGAGCCTTATTCCATTTTTTGAAACGGATGGGCATCTTCTTTGTGAAAAAGTTTCCCAACACGAAATCTTGTCTGTCGTCGATCCTCCTCCAAGATCTCTGGCATGCCTCATATTTTGGTCATTGGTGGAGGTCCTGCGGGACTGCGAGCTGCTGAGATTGCCTCAGAGAGCGGGGCAAAGGTGACCTTATGCGAGCAGAAGCGCTCGGTGGGGCGGAAGTTCCTCATTGCCGGAAAGGGTGGGCTCAATCTCACTCATTCTGAAGAGCTCGCTACCTTCGTCAAAAAATACCGGGGACCCGATCAACCCGGGGGTTTTTGGAAGGAAACAGTGGGGCGCTTTGACAACAAGATGATCCGAGGATGGGCTGCTCGCCTGGACGTGGGAACTTTCGTGCAGAAGTCGGGCCGGGTTTACCCGAAGTCGCTTAAAGCCGCGCCTTTGCTCCGTCGATGGGTCGAAAAATTGCGCGACCAAGGAGTTGAGCTTCGCATGAATCATCGGCTCGTTTCTCTTTCTCAAGAGAGCGCGGAGTTTGAAGCACCCGAGGGAACGGTGACGATCGAAGCGGATGCGATCATCCTTGCAATGGGAGGAGGCTCTTGGCCTCAGACCGGTTCCGATGGCGCGTGGATCGAAGTTTCGAAAGCAGCGGGCATTTCGGTGTCGTCCCTTTCTTCCGCGAACTGCGGTTGGGAAGTGGCATGGCCAGAGGAACTGGGTCCGCAGGTTGAAGCGCAACCTTTGAAAAATGTCATCCTCTCCTGTGCTGGCGAAGACGCTCCGGGCGAACTCATGCTTACTCGCTACGGGATGGAGGGAGGACCCATTTACAAGCTCGGGCCTGCGTTGCGGGGGATGGAGTCGCCGCTCATCCAGATTGATCTCAAACCCACCTTCACCGCTGAAAAACTTGCCGCAAAAATGGAATCGGTAAAACGCAACTTCCTCGCGGAATCGGCCCAGCGATGGAAGCTCAGTGAGGTCGCGCGACTTCTGCTGGAGCACTTCCATGGACCCTTCGAGTCTGCCCGGCAACTCGCGGAAGCAGCCAAGGCGCTCACTATTCCGCTGACAAAATCCCGGCCCATCAAAGAGGCAATTTCATCCGCAGGTGGAGTCACTTGGTCGTCGCTCGACCTGGAGCTCATGTTGCGAGAGCTCCCCGGCGTCTTTGTTGCGGGAGAAATGATCGACTGGGAGGCTCCCACGGGTGGTTATCTTCTGCAGGGTTGCTTTGCTTCCGGGACTCTCGCTGCGGAGGCGGCTTTGAAATTCATCAAATTGCGATAATTTGTTGATTTTATTCCGTCATCACTTCCGTATGGTGGGAGGATGAATCAACCAAAAAGTGTTTCGCGCCGGAAAGTCCTCGGAAGCCTGGCCTCACTCGCCTCCATTTCCATTGTTCCCAGTCGTGTTCTGGGACTCAATGGGCAGACGCCTCCTTCTGAAGAACTGACACGCGGAATTCTGGGGTGCGGGGGAATCAGTAATTCGCATTTGAATATGCCGGGTCGAATTCTCGCTCTTTGCGATGTCGACTCCCAACGACTCCAGCAGCGGACCAAGCAGGCCATCCAGAAGGGGAACAAGGACGCGCAAATGTATGACGATTTCCGTGAGGTGATTGCGCGCAATGACATCGATATCATTCACACCTGCACCCCGCCGCACTGGCACGCGCACATGGCGATCGCGGCGGCCAAAGCGGGCAAGCACGTATGGGGTGAGAAGCCCATGTCCCGCACGATTGGTGAAGGACAGGCCATGGTGAAGGCGATTCAAGAAGCTGACGTCAGGTTCCGTTTGAACACTTGGTTCCGTTTTAAGAGCACCTTCTATGGTTCAGGGGTCACTGCGCGACAGGTAAAAAAGGCGGTCGATGGAGGGTTACTCGGAGATGGCCCCCTTAAGGTCACTTTGAGCGGGGTGACGGGATTCAACTGGAAATTTAATTGGTCGGGTAAAACCGATCTTCCGGTGCAGCAAGTGCCTGATCACTTTGACTACGACACTTGGCTGGGACCAGCGCCTTACCGACCTTACCACGCCCACCGCACCCACGGAACCTTCCGGGGATATTGGGATTATGATGGTGGTGGACTCGGCGACATGGGTCAGCACTACCTTGACCCTGTTCAATACATCCTTGGAAAAGATCAAGAGCTTCCCGTGTCGGTGGAGGTCGATGCAGACCCTCAGGATGCCGATGCTGTCGGGAGCTTTCGACGGATCACTTACACCTACGCCGATGGAACGAGCATCGTTCTCGACGGAGAGAACAAGGACAAGGACGCGGCCTTCATCGAAGGCTCGGAAGGAAAGATCTTTAAAGGCTTTAAATCTGATGTGGCCGGCTTTGATGAAAAGATCAAGTCGCTCCCCGAGCCCGAAGCGCAAGTCACCGACTTCCATCAAGCGATTCGCGAGAAGAAGAAATTCGCACTCAATGAAGAGAACGGATTCCATTCATGCACGCTGATTAACCTTGGGAAGATTGCCCATCGCTTGAACCAAAACCTCAAGTTTGATCCGAAGGCGATTAAGTTTGTGGATAATCCGCTGGCTGACTCCCTCATCAATCAACCGGATCGCGACAAGTGGAAGTTGCCGGTTTAGGAGTGCCTCAAAAATAAAGTGACACTTTTATTCTTTCGCAACTCCTTAGAGATTGAATCCTGACCGATCTCCCCTGAGGCTCATGTAGTGAGATTGCTACTTAGTGCTTTGATGTTGATGCTCGTTTCCTGCGGGAATGATGAGGTGCTGCGCGTGCGCCAATTTCATCTGCAGGACACGGAGGTCAGCCGGGACTACTATCGCTCGAGCAAAGAAAATCGCTTTGTTCGTGGGGAGATCAACAAGCGCGTCCACGGATCGGTCTCAGCCAAGGAGCGGGAAGCGAAAAAAGGACGTTATTACACCGTGTCGTGGGATACTCTTAAGGGTGCTTCTCCGATTAGGATCGTTTTTGAGTATCGCCAGGCCCGCAGTGGGGCTCGCGAGAAAAAACTGGAGGAAGCCTTGCCGCCTTCACGGCAAGGAAAGACTGAGTTTCAAATCATCGGTGAAGCCTACTTAAAAGGGGGAGATGTGGTCGCATGGCAGACAACCCTTTATGAGGGCGGGAAGCTTATGGCGGTCAAAAAATCCTACCTCTGGAACTAAAGGAGATGAGCGATCTCTGGGTCAGTCCTTACGTCCTGGAATCGGCATCGCGACTGAATGCCGTTTCCAAGAGGCGGCAATTTTCGGGAGCCTTGATTCGAAAGGGAGCGGGATATGCCTGCATTCATCCCTGGCCGGAATTGGGTGATCCATCTTTGGCAGAATGTCTTGCTGACCTTCGATCGAAGCAGGTGCTTCCCATGGTGAGACGAGCGATGGCCTGCGCGGAAGTCGATGGACTCGCGCGCTCGGAGGGACGATCCCTTTTTAACAATGTGGATGTTCCACCGAGTCACGCCACCTTGCCTGAGATGTCGGCTTTGCGTCTGGATGAGACCGTTGAAGCGGGCTTTAATATCGTGAAACTTAAGTCGCCGGATCTTGAATTGCTGCGCCAATTACTTGTTCGTTTTTCCACGCTGCGATTTCGAATTGATCTGAATGGGACCGGTCGCGCTGAGGAGTTGGTCGCGTTGTTTTTAAGGTGGTCGGAGGAGGAGAAAGCTCGTGTCGACTTTCTCGAAGACCCGATTTCTTTTCAGCCTGATCATTGGAAGGAACTTAAGGAATCTTTGGGCATTCCGCTCGCGAATGATCGTGAGGCCGCCGCGGATCTAGGGTCAGATGTTCTTATCCTAAAGCCAGCGGTGGATGATCTCTCGATGTTCATGAATCGTTCCGCGCGGATTGTCGTGACCAGCTATATGGATCATCCCTTGGGGCAGACTTTTGCCGCTTTCGAAGCAGCTCGTTTTAGAATCTCAGAGTGTTGCGGGCTTCAGACGCACGGGCTCTTTGAAAAGGATGCGTTCACTGAGGCTCTCGGACCGGTCGCGCCCTCCTTTTCGCCTCCGCCGGGCACGGGCCTCGGCTTTGATTCCCTGCTGGAAAAACTTCCCTGGAAGAAGCTCTAAAGCGCTTGCACAAATCCTCATCGGGGAGGATTGTTGGGAGTGATTCACTTGGATGATGTCTTGGATCCCGATTTTTGGGAGGATGAAGAACCGCTCGTGATGGATGGACACCCTGAGCTGCAGGCTTGGTCGGAGACGCAGGAGGAACTACGATCCCATCTTCTTTTCCGAACCTCGGGAAGTTCCGGGACGCTCAAATGGATCGCTCTTTCTAAATCGGCTCTTTGGTGGTCGGCTGAGCGGGTTGTTGAGCATCTGAAGATCACAAGCGATGACGTTCTCGTTCTTGCGCTTCCGGTGTATCACGTCGGGGGATTCGGGATTGTGGCCCGAGCACAGATTGCCACTTGTTGCTTTTTGGAATTTTGCGAGAGATGGGAGCCGAAGGCGTTTGCAGATTTTTGTCATCAGGAGGAAGCGACGATTGCTTCGCTTGTCCCAACCCAAGTTCGAGATCTGGTAGATGCTGAAGTTCCCTCGCCGCCCTCATTGCGCGCCCTGGTTGTCGGGGGAGGGGCGCTCGAATCCGAGTTGGCTGAAAAGGCGATTTCTTTGGGTTGGCCGGTTTTAGCGAGTTATGGAATGACCGAAGCCGCCTCTCAGATCGCGACCCAATGTGCCCCGGGTGAATCAGGCCTTCCTCTTATCGACGGCTGGGAGGCTCGGATGGAGGGTGATCAGCTTGCCGTGAAAGGGGAAGGGCTTTTGAGTGCCATCGTGACCGTAGGAAAGGATGGCTTTCAAATTCACGACCCCAAGGTGGAGGGATGGTTTCTGACGTCGGATTTGGTCGATCTTCAGGGCCGTTCGCTGAAGGTCTTGGGCCGGGCCGATCGCAAGGTGAAGATCTTAGGTGAACTCGTGGACCTTGCCGCGTTGGAGAAATTTTGGTCTCAGAAGACGGGCGGGGAGGTCGCCATTATTGCTCGGGCGGATGAGCGGCGGGGGAAAACCCTTCATTTGTTTTACGAAGGTGATGATTCTGAAGTTGAGGCTTGGAATTCAACCTTTCCGGGTCCGGAGCGACTCCGTGATTGGACTTTGTTGGCACAGCTTCCGTATACGAAACTTGGAAAAATCAATCGCTTAATGCTGAGCGAGTTCAGCCGTGATTAGGGTTGCTTTTCCCTTGCAAACCTACATTTTCAATGAAGCTAAACCATTAGGATTTTTTTTCTGTTAAAGAGAATATCCTACCTCCCTCCCCATGAGTAAATCCGCTGATCCTATCCAAGATTCTAAAACAGAGATGCGCCTCACCTCTGAACAACTGGAGCGCTTTGGGTTGAAAACTCCTCGGGCAACCGGAAAGCACTACGTTTTGGATACCAACGTTTTGCTTCACGATCCGGCTTGTTTAAATCGTTTCCAAGATAACCACATCTGCATTCCGGTAGATGTCCTTTCTGAAATGGATCGCTTCAAGACAGAGCAGTCGGATCGCGGAGCCAATGCGAGAGCGGTCCATCGCGAGCTGACTGCGATTTTCGATAGTGATCACAAAGTGACCGAGGGAGTTCCCACTGCGGGCGGAGGGACCATTCGGCTCGTCATTTATGACCCGAATATGTGCGTGGAAAACTCGGCGGACTTGCGTCAATTTCATCGGATTTTTCCAGATCGTGATCGCGTGGATCATCGTATTCTCGCCTGCACTTTATTACTTGGAGACTATATTGACCCTCCCGTGGTGCTGGTCACGAAGGATCTCAATATGCAGCTCAAAGCCCGAGCGGTTGGGATTTCCTGCGAAGATTATCTCAATGACAAAGTCGATCCTCAGGAAGCCGCTAAGAAGGAGATGGCGCGGCTTGAAGTTGACGCGAACGATCTCCAGCGCTTCGCAAGCTCCGGGGAACTGGAAGTGGAGACCGAGCGTCGGAGCGAGTTTCACACGAATCAGTATGTTTTGCTTCAGGTAGGTGAAAAACAGACGATGCCGGCGCGGCTTGCTCCTTCAGGAAAGTTTGTTCGCCTCGTCATTCCCGAGGTCCTGCGCATTCCGGATGGGAATCATCTCAAGCCGCTGAATTTGGGACAGAAATGTCTCATCGATGCGCTGCTCAATCCCGACATTTCTATCGTGACCTGCTATGGCCAAGCGGGAACCGGAAAGACCTTGGTAGCGCTTGCGGCAGGCCTTCATGGTACGTTCCAGCGAGACTACAATGGTCTCACTGTTTCGCGTCCGGTGGTCGCGATGGGAGAGCAACTTGGTTTCCTTCCCGGATCTCTTGAGGAAAAAATGCGTCCCTGGCTTCAGCCGATTTATGACGCCCTCGAATTTTTGATGGTTCCCGAAACCTCACAGGGACCGCGACGTAAGCGCGCCAACAAGACGGAGGAGCAGGAGAACAAGAAGCCCTATGATGATCTCGTTGCCCAAGGAGTGATTGAAGTGGAGGCTCTTGCCTATATTAGAGGCCGTTCCATTCCTAAGCGTTTCTTTATTTTGGATGAAGCACAGCAGCTCACTCCGCGTGAGGCCAAAACGGTGGTGACCCGCATGTCGAAGGGGTCCAAGCTCGTAATGGTGGGGGATCCCGCCCAGATTGATCACCCTTATGTCGATAGCCGAAGCAACGGATTGGTCTTCACGCGGCAAAAAATGCGTGGCCAAGCCTTTGCGGCTCATGTCACACTCTCCCGGGGTGAACGCAGTGAACTCGCCGAAGCGGGAGCCCACCTGATGTAAGGTTTGCTCCGCTATCAACGTCATTCTTATTATGAAAATCGCCACTCTTGCTTGCTCCCTCCTTTTGGTGGGCTGTGGTGCCGAGAACTTGGAACCGATCCCACCGAGATGGGGGCCCGCTGTTACTCAAGAATTGAATGCCTTGGGATTTGGGAATTGGATCGTGGTGGCGGAGGCGTCCTTTCCGGTGCACTCGGGGCGCGGAGTGCGGACGGTGAGCCTTGATGCGGAGATCCCTGAAGTCGTGGATTATATCGTTGATAGCTACGACAACGCCGAAAATGTCACGCCCACTTTTAGCACCGCGCGCGAGCTGCCATTTGTGCAGAACGACCGTGCGCCTGGAATCGATTTCTTCCGAAAGAGGCTCAAAACCTCTCTTCACGGGCATCAAGTCCACGAGATGGAAAATCGATCTCTGACTCTCCTTGCCCAGAGCAGTTCCAAAAAGTTCGCCATTTTGGTGATCAAGACGAAGACTGCACTGCCTTACTCAAATGTTTTCATCGAACTCGATACCGGCTACTGGGATCACGAGTCCGAAGATGCGCTGCGAGCTGCGATGCGCAAGAAAGCGGAGATGAACCCAATTGATACCCCGTAATGAAACGAAGTCCTGAGGAAATAGATCGTGAACGCGAAGAGGCCTGGGTTGGTGATGCTGTGCTGGCTCTTTTTGTGCGCGAGTGGCTCCTTCGGGAAAAGGGGAAGATCGATGGCGAAGCTTTCATTCGCTTCACCGCCAACGATTTTCTTCGGCTCGTGGGTAACCCAACTGCAGTTGAAGCTGAGATCGGGCAGGTTTATGCCAAAGACGGTTTACAAGCGGGATTCGATCACATCGAGTCCCTGCTCCTCCCTCTCTTCATTCAGCGGGAAAAGGTAAGAGCCCGCCAGGGGGCTCGACGATAAGAGCCCGATTTTAGCGTCCGCTTTCGGAGGTCAACTGGACGAGGATCTGCATCGTCAGCCTTCCCGCCTGCGCAAGTGCTTCGGCGGAAATCTGCTCCAATGTGTCGTCTTTGGTATGCCAGTAGGGCATTTTGTTGAAGTCACCGATGAGGTGGAGCGTGGCCAGATTTCCCCGGGTGAGAAGCGGAAGGTGGTCATCGATGATGGGACTGGGAGCCATCTGGATGTCTTTGGGCGTAAACTTTAGTTTGTTGGCGGCATTAATTGCCTGGGTGCGAAGAGACTTGGTTGAATCGAGTCCAATCAAGAGGGGAACTCTCATGTCTCCCACCAGATCGAGAACAATACCGGCTTCTGGTTGGCTTGTTCTTCGATTGAGCTCAGCTGCGTAGTAGCGACTGCCGTAGAGGCCATCACGCTTGGGGTCGATGTTGGTCAGAAAGGCTTCTTCACCATCGAAGAAGACAAGTTCGATCTGTCCTGCTGCTTCCGGTGCTTGCGAGAGAGCCCGGGCCATTTCGACGAGAACTCCGGTTGAGGAACCACTATCGTTGACGCCTAAGAAAGTGATCGAATGGAAGCGTTTGGTGTCCAAGTGGGATCCAAGAACAAAGGGGACTGATGAATTCCAATCGACTTCCTTTTCTGGAGAAAAGCGGGCGATGAGATTGGTGAATTTCACCTGACCCACCGGGGTGACGGCTGAGAATTTTTGTTGGTGAGTTTTCCAGCCGAGGGCTCCCAGTGTTTTTTCGAGATGCACGAGACTCTTTCGGTATCCTTCTGACTCAGGGGGGCGGGGGCCAAAGCTGGTGAGGGTTTTGATTTCCTCGAGGGATTTTTCGCCCGAAAATTCGTCAATCAGGTTTTGAGGAATCGAAATTGTTTGGACAACGATCCTGTTCTTGGAATCCTCAGGTGCTTCTTCGCGCTTTCCGCAGCCCACCAAAGCCAAGGCCACGGCGATGAATAAAAGGGGGGATTTCATTCCTAGACTTCATCTTGAAGACCAAGAAGAAGCAAGACCCGATGGAGGTCATCGTCTCCA
>Ga0308005_10000475_pt1 | contig 14707 bp, 7 predicted proteins | sample Neamet67_FD_203142 | JGI IMG/M metagenome (GOLD analysis project Ga0308005, IMG submission 203142) | Marine microbial communities from water near the shore, Antarctic Ocean - #67 | ecosystem: Environmental > Aquatic > Marine > Unclassified | place: Southern Ocean | collected 2014-06-07 | reverse complement strand
CAAGCTCAGCTTGTGAAATTTGGGCGAGTTTCTCTTTGTCTTGAATGGCTTTGCGGAGAGGTCCGACCTGCTGATTGAGTTGGAGGACTTTGGCCTGTTTCGCTTTCATGGCTTCAAGGGGGATCACTTTGGCCTTGGCGACCTGATCACGTTGGTCAATCAGTCGGGCGTGGGCCTCGGTGAATTGTTTGATGCGGGCATCTTCCTGGATATTTCCCGCTTCAAGGTCTTTGGAGCGTTGGGAGAAATCAGCGAGGAGCTTCTTGTGAGCGTCCACCTTGGCGGCGAGTTGCTGCACAATTTGGCGTTGTTGGTGTTCTGTTTGTTCCGCGGTCACCAAAGCATTTTTCTTTTCGACGTTATTGGGATCCATATTTGAAGCCTGACGTTTTTTTAGGGAGTCATGGGCCGTGGCGACGAGAGCTTGGTTGGCGGTGCGGTGCGATTGGACAAGTTCCTCCTGCTCGGCGGAAAACTTTTGACGTTCCTGGACAAGCTGCGATTTCTGTTGAGCCGAGCCTTTGGCATTTTTGGTAATCTCATCCCTTTCGACGAGCTTCGCGGTGGCCTGGGCTTCAAGTTGTTTGCGCTTGGCTTCGAGGTCGCCGGTCTCTTTTTGGAATTTGGTAGCGTCTTGATTTACGGTAGCAATAGTAGTCTCCGTTTGAGTCAGCTTATCCTTGGTTGCCTTTACGGCAGCTTGTGCGGCGGTCACCTTTTGGCGCACAGCAGCAATGACCGCTTCGAAAGCGGTCTTCTCCTTTAGGAGGGAAGCAATGCGATCCTGAATGTTTGGTGGGGTGGCGCTGAGTTCACCGATCTTTTTCATGTCTTTGGTTTCAAAGACTTCGATCTTTCCGTTCCAGTCGGCGGTGAAGTAGCGGCTGGCATCGTGCGAAAAGGCGACTTCGGTGATCATCTCGGGAGAAGGATTGGATTGTTTTTCCATCCCAAGATCTGGTTTCCAAAGCTTCACCCGATAGTCGCGACCAGCGGTGATGAGCGTGCCATTGGCGGCGTAGTCCATGGCAAGAAGTCCGCCGCCGGTGGACGTCGCTTTTTTGATCTCCTTTCCCTGATTCATGTCCCAAAAACGAATGGTTCCGTCTTCCGAGGCAGTTGCGATGAGGTTTGAGTCGGCGCGCCACTTGATGTCGGTGATGGCGCCCTGGTGTCCCCGGAGAGAGTGGAATTCATTACCGGTAAAGGCTTCCCAAATCTGAACCCCGTTACCACGTCCGCCGGTGGCCAATAGGACCCCATCATGTGAGTAGGCGAGGGCGGTGACCCAGTCGGTGTGTTTTTTGATACTATGGGTCTGTTCAATTTCCTGAGTGTCCCAGAGTTTCACAAGACGGCTGGGTCCTCCAAGGGCGACTCCGCCGAGGTCGGCACGCAGATCGGCAGCGAGGACAGAATCGAACTCCTTGCCCATCGTCATCATGACCTTGCCGGTAGTGATGTCCCAGGTGATGGTGGTGCCAGATTTCCCCGCGATGCCACCGCCTGCTAGGAGGTATTTGCCGCTGGGGTGGAAGGAGAGGGTTTCGGGTTGACCCGCCGGGAAGGGAAGAACGCCGCTGAGTTTGAGGGTGTCGGTGTTGTAAAGGAGGACCTGCCGCTGTCCGGTAACGGCAAGAAGAGGAGCCCATGGGCTGGCGTCCATGTCGCCGACAACAGTAGATCGGTTGGGCGTGATCACCGGCTCAAGAAGGAGGTCTTGAGGCATGGGAGGAGGACCTTCGGGGCGTTTGCCGGTGGGAACGGCTCCAAGAGAGAAAGCGGGCTTTGGGCGCTTCTTGGCCTTGGAGCCCTTGTTTTCAAGAAGGCCGCCATCAATCCAGGCCCGGATCAGGTCGGCGTCTTTCTTTGCGATCTTCTCACCTTCAGGTGGCATGATCGGCTCGCCGGTTTGCACGGTGACAATGAACAGCTTGGAACTACCTCCATCACCGGCGAGGGCGATTTTTCCACCAGAGCTTCCGGCCATCGCGCCCATGTAAGTGGAGAGGTCGAGGTCGCCTTTTTTCTTATCCGGATTATGGCAATTCAGGCACTTGGATTCGAAGATGGGAAAGATGTGGTCATCGTAAGTGATCTTGTCAGCGCCATGGGCAAGTGACGAAGCTACGACGAGGGATGCGAGCGAGGGTTTCAACATCGGTCCTGCTGGCTAGTGGTTGAAGAGATACTCCTTCGAGTTCAAGAGGGCCCAGAAGATATCCTCGAGGACGAGGCGCGTCTCATTAGGGTCCTTGGCTTCGGCAAGGACGTGGTTGAGTTTGGAAACTTCGGCCTCGTTTGGACTTCGGCTAACGGTGCGTCGGTAGAGTGATTTCACGATCTCCATGGGCTCTATTTTCTGCTCCATCAATTTGTTGATGACCTTTCCGCGAGTGATCCGGCTGGTCACGGAGTCACCGTTTAGCAGGTGGAGAGCCTGGGAGAGATTAGGCTCCATTTTGACTTCGCAGGAACACACGGTCTTGCGAGTGGCACGACCGAAGGTAGTTAGGAAATAGGTGGAGGTGTTTCCATCGGCAATGTTCACGGCGCGAGCGCCAAGCGGGAGACCTCGAAATTTATTGGGCGTGTCGGTGACCTGGGCAAGGGTATCGAGAAGCACCTCGGCACGAAGTCGGCGAATGCGTGACTTGGCGAAGTTATTGGTGTCGGCGGCGTTTGTTTCGTTGGCCTTCGTCGAGAGTTGGTAGGTGCGCGAAGTGCAAATGTCGCGGACGAGCTTCTTCATATCAAAGTTATACTCGGTGAACTTTTTACCGAGGACTTCAAGCAATGCAGGATTGGTCGCTGGATTTGAGACGCGAACGTCATCGACGGGATCAACGATGCCAATGCCGAAGAAGTGGGACCAGATGATGTTTGCGGTATTACGGGCGAACCAGGGGTTGCCGGGTTTGGTGAGCCACTCAGCCATGGCCTTGCGACGAGTGGTGCCTTTTACTTCAGCAGGACCGCCTCCGAGGTAGGTGGGAACGGCGTTTTGCTTGGTGACGGGATGCTGGATCTCACCGCCTCCATCGTAAACGATCATGTCAGTGGGGTCTTCTCCACGCTTCCGCTTCACTCCGGTAAAGAAGGATGCGAAGCCGTAGTAGTCATCCATGGTCCAGCGGTCAAAGGGGTGGTTGTGGCATTGGGCACACTGGATTCGGGTTCCCATAAAGACCTGGGCTACGTTCTCTGTGAGCTTTTTAATGTCGCGTTCGGCCTTGAAGAAGTTGGTGGCGGGGCTGTCGTAGGATCCTCCCGTTGCGGAGAGGAGGTCGTGGACGATCTCGTTGAAAGGCCGGTTGTTTGCAATCTGACCACGGAGCCATTCATACCAAAGGAGGGCTGACTTATAGGTGACATCGTTTCCGTTGTTTCCGGTGGTGCGGATCTGGAGAAGCTCGGCCCATTTCATGACCCAGATTTCGGTGAAGTCCTTGCGCTCGAGAAGTTGGTCGACGAGAGCTTCACGCTTCTTGGGGGTTTGGTCCGCGACGAAGGTTTTCAATTCTTCCTCGGAGGGAAGGAGTCCCACGATGTCGAGGTGGACGCGACGGGCGAAGATTTCATCGCTACAAATCTCCGAGGGGATGATGCGGAGTTTATGGAGTTTCTCATGGACGTGTTTGTCAATGTAGTTGAATTCCGGGAATTGTGGGCGGGTGTATTTCAGTCCGCTGGGAATGATGATCGCCTGGGAGCCTTCGGTGAAGGTGTGGAAACGAGCCATGAGGAATGCTTCCCCCTGTGTTTTCGAGGTGGCGACACCAGCGGACTCATCGATGCCTACTGAATTATCGTTGGACGAGGTGTAGCTGGAGAGAGTGGAAACGTCGCGGTCGGTTCCATCAGAGTAAGTGGCTTTGACAGTGAGAGGGATTTTCTTGTTACTTCCCTCGAGAAGCATCTGCTTTGGCTCAACATCAATCTTTATGGGGAGAGCAACGTCAGCGGGGTCATAGTTTGCGCCATCCTGAATCCACTCGAGAAGAGTGGCGTAGTAGGGGTGATCTTTTTCGAACAACTTCCCACCGGTATGAGGCACGATGCCGCTGGATTTTGTGAGGAGAAGAGAGTCCTCGGGAATCGCCAAATTGAGGCGGCGCCCAGCGAATTCACGAGTGATACGGTAATGGTCTCCCTTTGGATCATATCCGAAAAGAGAGATCATGAAGCCGTCTTGCCCTCGGGCGGAACCATGGCATGAACCGGTATTGCATCCGGAGGCCGTGAAGACAGGAACGACGTCCTGTTGGAAGCTGATTCTACGACCTTCCTGTGCTCCCTTGACCGTTACGGGAACGGTAAGTTCCCTGCCGCGGAATGTGATTTTAACCGAGGTCGCGCCATCCTTGAGGGGGAAGAGAGTTGATCCTTCAAGGCGGACGAGAGTAGCGTCAGCAATCGCAAATACTACCGAAGGAGTGACTTCCCGGGTGACTGCGTTCTTGTCAGTTGCAAGGATGATGAGTTTGTGGAAATCGCGCTTGGTCTCGAGGCTGACCGAGGAAGGGTAAACCGCAATTGAGGCGAGGTTTGGATCCGGTTGATCCGAGTCTTCTAGAGGGGCGGAGCGCTCGCGATGCTGGAGAGTGACTTTGTCGTCCCAAGGAGCTCCTTTCGAGATCCAGGCTTTAAGACGGGCGATTTGCTCTTCTGTGAGAGGTTGGCGTTCCTTCTTTTTGGACGAAGGGGGCATGAATTCGTCGTCGTCATGTGGTAGCTGGAGGCGACGGAGGAGCTCGGACTTGTCGGGGGCCTTGAGATCGAAAGGCGATCCGGAGTCACCACCTTCGAGGAACTTTGCTTTGAGATCCATGCGGAGACCACCCTTGTCTTTTTCTGCGTTGTGACATTCGACGCATGAATGCTCAAAAATGTCGCGGACTTCATTGATGGAAGCCGGAGCGGAAAGGGCGAGGACGGTGAAGAGAGTTGGGGCAAGAGTCTTCATTTACTGGACTGTCGAAGTTGTTCGAGACGGGAGAGAGGTTTCTTTGGGGTTTCCTTTTTTACAACCTTGGCGGCTTCCTTTTTAGGTTCGGCCTTTTTCTTAGGAGCCGGTGGTGGTGGGTCGATGCGGAGGGTTCCGCCATGTCCCACATTGTGAGGGATGGGATGTCCATTTTTTGTGATGATGACCTGGCAAAAAAGATTGCTGTGCTTTCCCTTTCGGGCGTCCTCGGCGACTTCGAGCGGGAAACTCACTTCGGCTGACTTGGTCGTGATCATTTTTTCGGCGGACTTTACCCCGTGTGGAAGAGCCTGGAGAATGACCCGGGCTTCTCCGGAGAAGGCTTCGAGTTGCTCAACTTTGACAATGACGTTGGTGTTTTTACCTGGGTTGGTGGCCGCCATGGCGAGCGTCATTTGGACGAATGGCTCAGAGACTTTGACGTCGACGAAATTTGACGAGACACGCACGATGCCGCGATCACTGACGGACTCGCCGGTGATGAGTATTTTCCATTCAGCGGTGGGGGCATCACCATTGGCGTTCAATACCAGAGTGGCTTCATTTTTGCCCTCGGGGATGTCGATTTCATTGGGAGCTCCGATTCCGGGTGGCTTCCATGGAAGGCGAACCTTGATTTTTTTAGTGAAGTCCTTGGCTCGCTTGGCGGTGATCTTGAGAGTCATCGTTCCATTGCGGACGAGAGGGACCGGAGGAGCGAAAAGTTCCAGGTGGTATGGAGCCTCTTCGATCACTGCGATGGAGATCTTTTGGGTGTTGGTGACCTGGTAATCTCCCTGATTGTTGACGTAGAGGTGGGAGATCTTTTCGGTGAAGGGCCCACGAAGTTTCGTCTTTGGATCTTCGATTTCAAACTGATAAAGGCCTCCTCCAATGGGGGCGTCGGCTTTGGCCTCAAAGAGAATGGGAAAGTTGCTGAGGTTTCGGGGAACAGCGGGAGTTCTAAAAGTGACTCCGTCGGGGAGTGTGGGTGCGTGGAAAACGACGTCACAGCCAATGTTTGAGCGAACGATGTTGGGAGCGATGGCAAGGCGGTTGCCTCGCGGGATTTCAATCATCTTGTGCTTCTGGGTGTCAGCGCGGTCGGCAGGAGGCAGGGTGAGGGCGAGAGATTGAGTTCGTTTCTGAAGCTCGATGCGATAGGTGAAGTCAGGACCTCCCCGCTTCAGTTGATCTCGAATATTTAAAACGTAGTCGCCATCGGCTAGGATCTCATAGTCGAGCCTGCTGTCGGGGGTCCCTTGGGTTTGGTCGTCGTTGGCCTGTAGGTATTTGTTGTCCTTGGCCTGACGGATCGTGATGATGCTGTCGACAGGGGAACGCAATTCACGGGCGAGGACTTGAATGCGGAGTTTCTCGCCCTTCTTGGCTTGAAAGCGGAACCAGTCTTGATCCTCAGGGGTGGAAAGAACGCCGTGGAAAGCGAAGGGTGCGGTTGGTGCGTTTTGGAGAGGAATGGCAGTCTTGTAGTTCTCGTTTGGTTCGGTTTCGTTGAGGTAATCAAGAGGAGAAACGTGAACGAGGTTGCCGGAAGGGGCGCTGAGGCCGTCCGATTCGGCGATAGCAGAGAAGGGCTCATTACCAACCTTGATTCTCTTCTTAAGTGGTCCTTTGGCGTCGCCGATGAAGGTGAACTCCACCTCCTCGCCCGGTTTTACAGCAGGAGGAAAGACCGCACGAGGGCGCGGGAACGTTCCGATGTGCATCCTATATTGTGAGGAGGCGTTTCCCTGGTAGGACGATTCACGAACAAGGATGGTGTAGGGGCCGTCCTCCGGGACGATGATGGAAGCGGCGCAGTCGCGCTTCAGGAAAGGGGAATCGTCGTTGACTGCCAGTTCGAAACGGTTCTTGTCGAGGATGGCGATGTAGGGATCGAACATGACCCGTCCAAGACGCATTGCTTCGACTTCGACCGAGAGACGTTGGCCTTTTTTGCACTGCACTTGGTAGAAGTCATCGTCTTCCGAGTCTGCAACACCTTGGACGGTGACGTTGAGATCGACCTTTTGTGGTTCACCAAAGGTGTTGTTGATGTCCTTTTTAAGATCCGCGGTGCGGGCCTCCATGACGGTGGGAAACTGGCCCACCCAAAAGGTGCGCATGTAACTCATGCCGCCTTTGCAACGAAGACGCATTGGGTGCTCACCGAGTTTGGCATCGGGTGCGATGACGAGAACTGCAGTGACACTTTTGTGATCCTTTCCCTTGGTGAGGGATTTTACGGTCATTCCTTCTTGATACAGAACAAGCTCCTCGGGCTCGTAGAGACGGTTTCCCAGAAGGGTGATCTTCACTTCGGTCCCTCGTTTTCCGCCACGCGGCTCGACCCGCGAAAGGTCGGGGGTGAAGGCCGAAGCAGAGAAGATAGTGACAGCAAATAGAAAAAAGGTGCGGATCATGATGGGGGCGTTTTAAGCTTTCTTGGCGAGGATCTCGTCCAAGATACGGCCTCCATCCACGATTTCGATGGGGCGGCCGCCTGGTGCCATGAGCTCCTTGTCTGCTGTGATACCGAGTTGGTTGTAGACAGTCTTGGCGAGAGAATCGATGCCAACCATGTCCTCCTCCGGTTCTCCTCCGAGGGCATCCGAACTACCGTGAACCAGCCCGCGATGGACTCCGCCGCCTGCGAGGCCCACGGAGAAAACGCGAGGCCAGTGATCGCGACCTCCAGTGGCATTGATCTTGGGCGTGCGACCGAATTCGGAAGTAATCATGACGAGGGTGGAGTCAAGGAGACCGCGCTCGTCGAGATCGGAAATCAGAGTTGCGATGGCCTGATCGACCGTGGGCAGCTGTTGTTGAATTCCGTTTTTGATATTATCGTGGTGATCCCAGCCACCAGCAGTGAGAGACACGAAACGGGTGCCGGCTTCGACAAGCCGTCGGGCCAGGAGCATCCGCTGCCCCGGGGTATTCATGCCGTAACGCTTTTGAACAGCTTCGGGCTCTGCCTTAAGGTTGAATGCCTCACGAGCTTGTTGGGAGGAAATCAACTTGTAAGCGTGTTGGTAAAAGGCGTCCATGGAATCGAGAGCATCCGATTCTTCAAGGGTCTTGAAGTGGTGGTCGACGGTTTCCAGAAGGTTGCGTCGACGGTTGAAACGCTTTTCATCGACTCCGCTGGGCATGTTGAGGTCACGAACTTTAAAGTCCCCCCGTGAGGGCTCTGATCCGATGGCGAAGGGGCCATAGGCCGAGGAAAGGTATCCTGAATTGGCAAACTCGTTCGGCACCGAAGGGACACAGACGTAGGGTGGAAGGTTGTTGCGGGATCCGAGTTCATGCGAAACCACCGAACCCATGGACGGGAATTCAAGGGCCGGAGAAGGCTTGTAGCCGGTGAACATGTTGTGGGTGCCCCGTTCGTGGGCTGCCTCGCCGTGTGCCATGGACCGAATGATGGTCATTTTGTCGGCAATTTTGGCAGTGTGCTTGAGATACTGGCTGAACTTAATACCCTTGATTGAAGTGTTGATGGTGCCAAAGGGACCGCGGTATTCGGAGGGGGCATAAGGCTTTGGATCCCAAGATTCCTGATGGGCCATGCCGCCGGGAAGGAAGATCTGAATCACCGATTGAGCGACGCCTTCACGGGTTTTGTAATTTTTCTGGGCACCCTGGGCTTCCATTTGGAGGAACTGGGGAAGAGTGAGACCAAGACCTCCGAGGAGGCCGACGTGAAGGAAGCCACGACGGGAGAAGTCGTTGGCGAAGGGGTTTCCGGGGCAGGGTTCTTTCATAGGACGGAGCTAATTCTGTTTATTAACGCATCCTTTCGGAATTTTTAATCAATTCTTTAGCGAAAAGTGAAGATTCGAGAGGCTGGACTTTTTTTATTTTTTTGGGACTATTTCGATTAGCCCCCTCATGGACCCCCCAAAAATCCAAGGATACGAAATTCGTGCTGAAATCGGTGCCGGATCAACCGGTATCGTTTACGAGGCGCAGCGTGATGACGGCACGCTGTGCGCGATAAAAGTATTCGATAGCATGTCGTCAAACGCGAAACTGCTGGAGAGTCGGGTGACCCGAGTGATGGAGACCGGTGCGCAAGATGTGACGATCCCGGTTGTGGCTCAGGCTTTGGACTCGCGGCCCAGCTGTATTGTGATGCCTCTCATGGCAGAGCGGCTTGAAGATGAGGTTGCCCAATTCCGACCCCGGACCCTGCAGACCTACTTCAAAGACTATCAAGAAAACGAATATTCCTGGCCTTTCATTCTTAAGTTTGCGACCAGGCTCGCCACTCTTCACACCAATAAGGTGGCGCATGGAAACCTCAAACCAGGGAATATTTTTCTGGGTGCCAATGGGGGACCACTGATGGCTGATTACGCCACTGGGCTCATGCCGGGGGTTCATCGGCTTGGATATAGTGATGCCTTGCTCTATTCCCCGCCCGAACAACTTCGTTACCCTGAAGGATACTCCGAAGAGGCCGGGTATCGCTGGGACGCATACGCTTTTGGGGTCATCGCCTATCGGGTGTTGACTGGTGTGTTTCCACGGTGTCACGAAATCTTCGATTCGGTGTGCCCAGCGCCGGGAACCCAGCAACGATTTAGCATTGAAGCCGATCGCGAAGGGATTGCTGAGGGGTTGGAGGAAAGCGAGTCTTTTTCCTGGCCGACCGAACCTGCTGATGACCGGGACGCAAAGCGGCGGGAGATGATCAATTTCTGTCTGGCACTTGATCCAATGGGGCGCCCGAGTGACATGCGGGAAGTCACACGCTACTTTGAAACGATCGAAGTGGATTTGGCAGGCGAGGAGGCAAATCGTCGATTGATCGCAGCTGGGGATCTCGCTGATAAAAAACGCGGCAAAGCGCGTCGAATATTTGCTTTGGCCTCGCTCATCGCGGCGGGGCTCGGCGGGGGATGGGGATATACCCAGCATCTCCGAATGCAGGAAAACGAATCCGCAGCTTTTGAATTCAAAGACTATCGGGGAACTTCGGAGTCAAGGATTACTGATCTTGGGATGCAGCGTGATCAAGCGTTGGACGCGGAAGGGGGGGCGCTTAAAAAGAGAGATGAGCTTCAAACCGCATTGGATCAGGAGCAAAGCAAGACACGGGAGGAACTGGTTTCAGCTCAAATTACCAACGAAAATCTTTTTGATTGGCTCTTGGAGGAGGGGGTTGAAGGTCTGCCGGTTCTTGAGGCACGACAGGAACGGCTGGGACTCCTCTTGAAAAAAGTGGAGGAACAACTCACAGGGATGGAGATCAGGCCTTCTTTGGCGAAACAGGCTGCGGTTCTTCGTCTTCGAAAAGCCGAGCTTACCCTGGCAATGGGATTGTTGAATCAAGGGGAAGAGTTTCTCAATCAAGCCATCGAAAAAGGAGGGTTAAGCGGAGCCCAGACGGCTCGTTCCAGGCTGAGATCCCTGTTATTGGCTTCCAAAAAAGATCCTTCCAATCTTGAAGATCGAGTTGCGGAATCGGAGGCCGTGATTTTGAAGGCATGGGGTGAGGATGAGTCAAAAAAACTCCGAGCGACGGCAGCTCTTCATCTTGTCAAAGCCCGCATGTGGGAGGCGAAGGGGGACGGGGAAAAGGCCTTGGTAAGTTACCTTGCCAGCCTCGAAGACTTTAAAAAATTGGAGGAAATCCATCCCGACAACCCCTCAATTCGTCTCATGGTGGGGCATCGTTATTTAACGGCAGCCTTGGCCGCCGAAAGTGAGGGATCGCCCGAGAATTCTGCAAAACTTCGAGAGCAGGCCGCCGCGTCATTTACCGCTCTGGCAGAGAAGCAAGAGCACCCATCTCCCGAGCTGCAATACCAGATTGCTTCGGCGAGTGCGGCAAAGGCGATTTCTCTTTGGCAGCAAGGAGATACCTTTGGCGCAGAAAAGCTTGCCCGACAATGCGTCGACAAGCTCTCTGTAATTCAAGCAAAGATGCCGGATGACTTTCGGGTGGTGAATGATCTGGCAGCCCAGCAGGGAATCATAGCCACCGCACTTAGAGATGAAGGTCGACCCACTGAGGCAAAGGCGCTTTTAGAGAAGGGAATCAAATCTCTGGGAGTTGGGCTTAAAAAGGACCCGGATAACTGGGGCGCTCGCTACCTTCTCGCTTCACTGAAGTGGCAGCTTTCAGGGTTGATGGGCCAGCAGGGAGAAAGTGACGAAGAGTTAAAGCTGGGAGTGGCGGCATACGATGAATTAAAGGCGCTTCTCGAGACAGAAATGAAACGTCCACACCCTTCAGAAGTTCGTAAATCGCTGGCCTATCTTTGTGGTGATCTGGGGCACTCGGCGGACCTTCGAAATAAACGCGAACTTGCTATCGGATATCTTAAGGAATCCAAAAAATATTGGGAGGAATTGGCCCGAGACGAAGGAGACAAGCTAGAAATTAGGGAAGGGGCTCATTGGGTGGTGGCCCGGCTTGCTGAGATGGGCGTGAAGTGAGGGGCATGCCTGCAGTGACGGCTGGGGAGTTGCTGGAATGGTTTCACCCGTTCATTTTAGGGATGCTGATTTTTGGCAGCGCCGGTTTCCGGGGCTAGACTCTGGAGTAGCAGAGATTTAATTTTGGGGATTTGCTTCTTAAAGTTTCTTGGTTCGGAGCCTGTAACCTGAAGCTAATCCAGTGATGGCGGCCTGGAGTTTTTCCTGGATCTCCTGACTGCCATAAAATGGTCCTGCGCCAGCCCCTCCGGTTGAGTGTGTTTCGACCAGAACAAGATCGTTCCCGCTAATGAGGAAGGAAGGATTTCCACTGTCCCCGCCGATCAGTTTTTTCCCCCAACCATGACGGACCGGGTCCTGATGTTCGAATCCCATGTAGAATCGATTCACGACCTTAACTTTGTGAAAAAAGAGGCGTCGATTTTGATCGGTTACTGCTGCGATCCGTCCGACGAGATGGGAGAAATCCTCTCTGGGAACAGGGAGGGGATAGACTTTGTATCCCAGAGGAATCTCCTGATCAAGAAGTCCGACTGCGACGTCTCCAAAAGCATTTTTACTTTGGATCAAAAGACGTTCGAGTTGTTCTCCGTTGCGTCCATGGAAAATCAATTTGGAACCTGGTTTTCGGATAAAATGTGCAGCCATGACAACATGTCGTCGGGTGACGAGGGTCGCGGTCATTCTTTGATCGAAGGAAACTCCGGACATGTCAAAGTTGCGAGACCACCCCTTCATCATATCAGAGTTTCCTTCTCTGGAATACTCTTTGAATATATTTGGAAAACCTCCTGGTGGAGGGAGTGTAGGCTGCGAAAAGGAGACGGTTTTCGTGGACGAACAAGAGGCTAAAACGAGTGTTAAGAACACCAATGAAATTTGCAGCATCCGTCTTTTATAGCGCAACCGGGGGACAAAAAAAGCCCGGAGTGCGCAAGCAACTCCGGGCTTTTTGAAATGAAGCTCAATTAGCGATCCACACGAGCTGATCCACCCCCGACAAGTTTGCCGACTTCTTCCTTGGTGACCATGGTGGTGTCACCCGGAGTGGTCATGGCGAGGGCTCCGTGAGCGGCACCCCATTCGACGGCTTGAGCGGCGTCGTTGAATTCGAGGAATCCGTAGATGAGACCGGAGGCAAAAGAATCGCCACCGCCAACGCGGTCGAAGATTTCGAGATTCTCGCGGTTGACGGAATTGTGGAATTGACCATCGTGCCAGGCGAGGGCGGCCCAGTCGTTGTCCGATGCGGTGTGGACCTCACGAAGGGTTGTTGCGGTCGCTTTGAAATTCGGGAATTCAGCGACGGCCTGCTCGATCATCCTCTTGAAGTTGGAGATATCGATGCCGGTGATATTTTCCTCGTCAACGCCCTCGACGACAAAGCCAAGACAAGCGGTGAAGTCTTCTTCGTTGCCGATCATGACATCGACATACTTGGCGATCTCGCGGTTGACTTCCTGGGCCTTGGCTTGTCCACCAATCGACTTCCAAAGGCTCGGGCGGTAGTTGAGGTCGTAGGAAACGATCGTGCCGTATTTCTTGGCAATCTTGCAGGCCTCGATGGTGAGTTGCGCATTGCCTTCCGAGAGCGCGGCGAAGATGCCGCCGGTGTGGAACCAACGGACACCGAGCGTCCCGAAAATGTGCTCAAAGTCGAAGTCATCGACGGTGAGCTGGGAAGCGGCGGTGTGGCCGCGGTCGGAAGTGCCTTTTGCGGCGCGAACTCCGAAGCCACGCTCGGTGAAGTTGAGTCCGTTGCGGGCCGCGACTCCAAGGCCGTCGAAGGCCGTCCATTTGATGAACTGGGTATCGACTCCGCCTTGAAGGACGAGGTCTTCGAGAAGGCGACCGACTTCATTATCGACGAATCCGGTGAGGACACCGGCGCGCTTACCGAAGCAGCGCCGAAGGCCACGGGCGACGTTGTATTCTCCGCCGCCTTCCCAGGCCTGGAACTGGCGGGTGGTGCGAACGCGGCCGTCACCAGGATCGAGACGGAGCATGATTTCGCCCATTGACATAACGTCGTAGGCGCATTCTGAGGCTGGTTTGATGTCGAGGCTCATGATGGTGTGGTTTTCAGATTTTAGAGAACGCCGTTGGCGCAGAGAACGTCGTCTGCTCCGGCAAAGAAATTGATGGCGTTATTGAGGCAGCGGTTGGCTTGCCGTTGCACGGATTCGTGGGTGCGGGAGGCGATGTGGCTGGTGATGATGCAGTTTGGCGCTCCGATGAGAGGGTGGTTTGGAGCGGGAGGCTCTGCGTCGAGAACATCGGCTCCATATCCCCCAACTTTTCCGGACTTGAGGGCCCCAGCCATATCGTTGGTGTTGACGAGTTCGCCTCGGGCACAGTTAAGAACGATGACGTTGTCGCGCATTTCGGAGATTGTTTCGGCGTTGATCATATTTTCGGTTTCTTCGTTGAGGAAGCAGTGGAGAGAAATAACGTCGGAGTTTTGAAGGACTTCATTCATATCGGCGCAGCGTTTCACGCCGTATGCACTGGCGAAGGAATCGTCGAAGTAGGGATCGAAAGCAATGATATCCATGCCGAAGGCACGGGCGCGGATAGCGACTTCCTTGCCGATGCGGCCTAGCCCGAGGACCCCGATCGTTTTCCCCATGATCTCGTTACCGACGGGCTTCTTCCATCCTGCGACCCACTCGCCGTTCTGAACGGCGACGGCGTTGGCTTGGATGTCTTTTGTGATCCCGAGGAGGAGTCCGAAGGTGTGCTCGGCGACGGTTGTGTGGTTAACGCCAGGAGTGAAAAGGACGGGGATTTTTTTCTCCGTAGCGTAGTCGACGTTGATTTTATCGAGGCCGATGCCGTACTTGGAAATGATCTGGAGGCGGGGTAGTGATTTATCGATGACAGCGGCAGTGATGCCGTCGTCTCCGCAGAGGAAAACGTCGAAGTCACCGGCGAGCTCGAGCATTTCTGCTTCGGAGAGGGGCCCGCGCGCGCGGACAATTTCCCAGTCCTGGGAGTTCAAAAGATCCTGGTGGGTTCCAGGAGTGTCCTGAAAGGACGTGGTGGTGAGGAGAACGCGTTTGTTCATGATGGTTTGGATTTGTCTGACAAGTGGGTAGTGAAGAGAGAGGATTTTGGCAATGAAAACGAAGGCTATCGGGTAAGAATTCCTTTTGACGAGGGCGTGCGGACCGCTTCGATGAGTTTGGTGGCAGCGGGGCTCCACTCGAGTGAGTCGGCTTGTTCGAGCGATTCGGAGCGGGTGGACTTGGAATTAAGAACGATGGAAAAGGCAAGTTTGATTTCCTGACG
>Ga0308005_10000466_pt1 | contig 14815 bp, 12 predicted proteins | sample Neamet67_FD_203142 | JGI IMG/M metagenome (GOLD analysis project Ga0308005, IMG submission 203142) | Marine microbial communities from water near the shore, Antarctic Ocean - #67 | ecosystem: Environmental > Aquatic > Marine > Unclassified | place: Southern Ocean | collected 2014-06-07 | reverse complement strand
TAACGGAGAAGACGTAAGACGTGCCTACTCTATTAGTTCTGCTCCACATGAAAATGAATGGAAAGTAGCAATTAAACAAGTAGAAAATGGTAAGTTTTCAACTTATGCACAAAATTTAACTGTTGGTTGTGCTTTAGAAGTAATGGCGCCTTCAGGAAATTTTACAGTGTCATCTGATGACAATAAGAATTATGTTTTGTTTGCTGCAGGATCTGGAATTACACCTATTATTTCTATTGCTAAATTTATTTTAAATGCAAACGATTCTAATACGGTAACTTTATTTTACGGTAACAAATCTGCTACTGAAACAATTTATAAAGATGAATTAGATACACTTGCTAGCGCAAATTCTAATTTTAACTTATACTACTTATACAGTAGAGAGAATTCATCTACTGATGAATTAAATGGTAGGATTGAAGACTCAAAATTAGAAAAATTATATTCTAAATTCTTATCTAATAATACAATTAGCGATATTTATTCTTGTGGACCAGAGGGAATGATTACAGCAATTAAAGATTTCTTTATTTCGAAAGGAATTGACAAATCAAATATTCATTTTGAATTATTTACAGCACCAGAAGTAAAAGCTGATGCAGAAGAAGTGATTGATGAATCAGCAGAGGTAATGAGTCATGTTACAGTAATTGTAGATGATGAAGAGTTTGAATTTGATTTATCATCTAAAGGGAAGTTTATTATGCAAGCTGCTATGGATGCAGATGCTGATGTACCTTTTTCTTGTAAAGGTGGTGTTTGCTGTACTTGTAAAGCCAAAGTGATGGAAGGTAAAGTGAAAATGGAATTAAACTACGCTTTAGATCAAGATGAAGTTGATGAAGGATTTGTATTAACTTGTCAAGCTCGTCCATTAACTAAAAATGTAACTTTATCATTTGATGAATATTAATTTATTCAAACTATAGTAAATTAAATTATCAACTTAGGTTGACTAAATAATATAATATGAAAAACATTGTTGTTATTGGATCAAGTAGAGGAATTGGTAAAGAACTAGTATCTATACTTTCCAAAAACAACACTGTTTTAGCTTTATCTAGAAACATAGATAAATTAAACATTTTTAGTACTAATAAAAATGTAACAATTTCAAAATTTGACGTATCATCTGATTCGGCAAAAGACGACTTAACTAAGTTAATTCAAACTACATTTAAATCAGTTGATGTTTTAATTAACAATGCTGGAACATTAGTAAATAAGCCTATTTTAGACATCACAAAAGCAGACATTGAGGTGAGTTATAAGACCAACGTTTTTGGATTAATACAGTCTTGTCAAGCAACCATTCCTTTTATGGAAAATAACGGTGGTCATATTGTAAATATTGGATCTATGGGAGGTTTTCAGGGAAGTTCAAAATTTCCTGGCTTATCTGTATACAGTTCTTCAAAGGCTGCTGTTGCTTCTTTTACAGAATGTTTAGCAGAAGAATTAAAGGATACTAAAATTAAAGCCAATTGCTTAGCGCTTGGTGCAACACAAACAGAAATGCTTGAAGAAGCTTTCCCTGGTTATATTGCTCCTTTGTCAGCAAATGAAATGGCTGAATTTATAGCTGACTTTAGCTTAAATTCATCAAAATGGATTAATGGTAAGGTTTTACCAATTTCAATTTCTACACCATAATTCTATAAATTATAGCAATTCTGTTTTTTCACTTGGTATTAAAGTTTATCAATTAAATAGTCAGCTATTTTAATTCTTTTCTAATTTCATTTTTAATAAACTCAATAGCCAAATCAGTTGGCTGATATTGTAAACTTGCTGAAATTTCAAAAATCCCTTGACTTAAACTCCCTGCTAAAGCAGTAGGCTCTAATTTTGTAGCTGCCATATTTATAATTTTAACAATTTCTTCTTTACTATTTACAACTCTAGCCCATGCTTCAGTACTTACAAAAATTTGTTGTGCTAAGTTATGGTCAAATTCACTTCTAATATTCTCTAATAATTTTTGCTGGAATGCTCTAGCAGGTAATCCTGGGTTATGTAAGCGCATTACCATATTATTTGGCGCTATTCTTTCTAAAAACAAAACCAAACGTTGTGCTGCATCAACTTGTAAAGGGAAAAAATGTTTTTTTAATCCATTATCGTGACTTACTTTATTTGAAAGCTCTGACGCTTTTAATTTATTTTTTTGAGATTGGATTTCAAACCATCTATTAGTTAAATAATAAACTGATCCGAAAAACACAATTGCAGGAATACTAAATTTTGCTAATTGTACTATTAATTCTGTATTTGTCATTTGTTTTAATTTCTATTATAATACTATTTTTATAAAAAGTAACTATTCTTTACTTGCTATTGATATTTTCCAAACGCCTCTACCTTTCAACCCTACGGTTAAAATTTGATTAGCTTCATTATAATCTAAACCATACACCATACAGTGTGGTAAACCATAACCTACCTTTTTCCAATTTTTCCAACCAAAAAATGATTTTTTTCTTATAAACAAACCATTAGCAGTACCAATAAACATAAGCTTATCATTAGCATATAGTAAATTATACTTACCACCTCTACCATTTACTATTGGATAAGAAATATCTGAATTTCTTTTTAATTTATTATTTCGTTTACGGTATTTACTATAAAAAACCATCCCCGTTTCACTTAAATAGTCTTTATTCAATTCTGAACCAAAGACATAAGAAAAGTACATTCTGTTAGCATTCTTTTTACCTACTTCAATAGCTCCTATCCAATTTTTTCTAGGCAATTCTAATTCATGCCAACTATTAATTATTGACTCAGTAGAATCTAAACTATTAAATGTTCTGAATAACTTATGAGCTATTTTCTTTTTACCTTTATCGTCTTTATAATGATCTAGAACATAGGTTAACAATACATTAGGATGATATTTTGATGTAAATAATCCATAGACAACATAAGTATCTAATTGGTGTGTTAAACTAAAGTTAGAAATTTGTTTTGCATTCGTTTTTTTAGAAGCATCACTTGTTCTGTATACATCCGAGCATCCTTTCAACTTTCCAGAACTATGTTTTGCATTAAAAAATAAATAATTAGAATGAACAGGATGTAAACTAGCCGCCATTTCCCAACCTGCAGTTTTTAATCCATTTTTTGAGTGAATATTACTTACAGATTTTGATGTGTCATTTGAATAATATATTCCACCACCATTATATTGATTTGAAGTATACACCTCAGCATTATTAGTTGGATTAATTAATGGAATTAAAGCATCTCCACCATTTACATTTTTCCAATAATACTTTCCATTACTGTCCCAATTAGCATAAACAGAACTACCATCATGATAGGTCCCGACAACTACCTGATTTGGATCTGACTGCCCAACAGCCATTCCTAAAACCTCAGCAACACCTAGCCCCTTACTTTTACTTTCCCATGATTTTCCATTATCATAAGATATATATACACCACCATGTGTTGCCATATATATAATACTTTCATTAAAAGGGTCAAAAGTTACAAATTCAACATCTACATGATAATCTGACCCTAAATTCTCAAATTTATTAGCTTTAATATTCCATTTTCTTAACCTAATACTAACCCCCACATAAATTTCATTAGTGTTATGTGGATTCACTTCAAAAACTCTGCCAGACCCAAACGTGACACGTTGACTTCTACTTATTTGAATAAATTCATCTTCAAAATAATTATACCTGTAAATTTTATCTGAACCTGATTTATAATCAATCAATAAATATAAGTTATAAGTATCTTTTGCAAAAGTATATTGATTAATATTACTAGGATTTAATTCATTAAATGCTTTTGAATTCCCACCCTCAACTCTTAGCACCCATTCTTTGTTTTGTTTTGTAGAAATAAACATTTTATTACCTACAAAAATCAAATCAAAAACTACTTCAGTAGATACTTTGTCTTTAAACCATTTGACCTCATCAGCTAAACAATTAGTAGTATAAAATAACCCTTTAGAGGTTAAAGCATACATTTTTTTTGGGTCACTAGGTTGAAAAATGGTTTTATAAATTGTAACTTGTTTTTGGCCACCAAATGATTTATAATCTCCAATTCTTTCCCAACTAATACCTCTATCAACAGTTCTATGTACACCACCATAAAAACCTAACACTCCTTTACCTGATTTACTTGCTTTCTCATGTGAATTGGCAAACCAAAAATCTTGATTATTAGGATAAAAATCAGCCCAAGTTGCAGTAGAATATGTCCAATTATCAGATCCTGAATTTAACCAATACTCACCGCCATCAGAACTATAAAATAATCCGCCAGATAGTGAACCTGCGAGTAGTAATCCTTTTTCAAGTGGTGTAGTTCTAATGAACTCAATTGGTCCAATTCCTTTTGAAGAAGAATTAGAATTAGGAGAAGGCAGTTCGTTTGGGCCAATAGAATACCATTGATTCTCTAAATCAAAATTTTGAGCATGATTAAAAAAAGTTAGCCCTAAAAAAGCTATTGCGCCTACTAGTTTAATCATTTTCTAATAATTCTGAATTTTCTTCTGACTCATTATAAAAGATTTTTATTTCAGCAACATCCTTAAGAAAATCTATTTTGCCAACACTAATTCTATTAATAATCAAACCTGTTCTTTCTTCTAAATCTGACCTTAAAATTTCAGCGTTTTGAGGCTTAATATTTTCAATTTTTTCGTAAATAATTGTTTTTGATGTTTCAATATTTACTAATATTTTAGTATCCATTAAATAAACAATAACCACAACAATTAAGTTAATAAATAATAATTCGGCATAACTAATTTGCTTTCCAGAAAGTCCATTTAACACAGACAGTCCAATAGAAATAAATAAATAGGTCATTTCACGTACTCTTAGTGGATTTGTACGGTATCTAATAATTCCAAAAATAGCGAATAAACCTAATCCCATTCCAGTATCAATGTCCATTGATTTTAAAGCAAAAACAAGAACAAAAGAAATAATAGAAATCATATAAAACGTAAATAAGTAATTACGTCTAGGTGTTTTAGCATAATATACGTAACGAATAACAGCAGTTAAAACGATAAGATTTAAAAGAAATCTAAATATAAGTTTGTAAAAATCTTCATCCATTAAGTTTACACCTAAAAAAGTTGATTCTACGACAGGTGCTACTTCACCGATTAAAAGTAATAATGAGTTTAACATGGTTATTTTAATTTATCTATTAATAATAATTTGTCTTTAAAATTGTTATATTTCAAGGTAGGATTCAAAGACACTGCACCTACACAATATTTACTTATACTATACGGACTTATTCCGTTTTCTTTCATGAGTGCATAAAAAACACTATTTCTATTCACGTTTTCTTGTTTAAGTTCTGCAATAATTAAATGATCATAAACTACTTTATTATCTTTCCATTCAAAAGTTAAGTTCAAATCTAAAGTTAATCTTTCTTTCTCTTTATTATTAACTAAAGTTATTCTACCAAAAGAATTCCATAATTTTGCTTCTAAATTGGTTTTCTCCCCAATTACATCATTTATAAAACCTTTTGATTTTTCTTTTAAATCTAATTCAAAACCATCAACTTTAATACGTTTTTTAGCAGTTCTTCCTTTGTATTTGTTTTTTATTTCTAAAAAATAAATTTTACTCTCAACATAATTTCTAATCCTTACTTTAAATCTATTGCCTTTACCATTATGATGGTCTAGGAAAAACTGGAAATTAGGGTGATCGTAATAAAGAGTTTCGTAAGAATTTATTCTATTCCCCAATATCTCTAAACATTTGTAATGATTTTTCAGTAAAGGCAATAACTCATTAAAAACTGTTCTTTTAATTACAAACTTAGTATCTGTCCTATTCATCAACTTTACCTCATCCATTTCGGATAAGCTTGTACCTTGAAAGGTTTTTACTATTTCTAATTCGTTAAACTTTGTTTTTTGCATGCTACACAAATGTAACTTTATTTACAGAATTCCATATACATATAAGTTAAAAAACATCTTAACTTATGAACAACAAGGCAGAAATACATCAATTTGAATATTATAAATCATCAACTGTTACAGATTTTACAGAACAGGAACAGAACTTGATAAAAGATACTATTAAAAAAGCTAAGAATGCCTATGCGCCTTACTCTAATTTTAAAGTGAGTTCAGGGATATTATTAACTGACAATACTATTCTTTCTGCTACTAATATTGAAAACGCATCATACCCTATTGGAACTTGTGCTGAACGAAATGTATTAAGTTATTGTATTTCAAATTATCCAAAATCAATTATTACAGCCATTGCAGTATATGCAGAAAAATCTGTTGGTAAGTTAAATCAACCTATTACACCTTGCGGTATGTGTCGACAAGCTTTACTTGAAGCCGAGATTAGACAACAAAGCCCAATTAAACTTATTATGATTGGTAATGATGACAACTATTTAGTAGTTACAAAATGTGCTCACTTATTACCATTTGCATTTGATGGGAGTGAGTTATAGTAGGCTTTCTACTTTTTAAACCACTTTCTTACTAACACAAACAACACAAATGATCCTACTATAGAAACAATTGAAGCAATCCATGCATTAGTTGTCCCTGAAGTCATATCTACGTCTCCATTATTTAAAGTTTCAAATGGTGGATAAGCAATATCCAAAAAATTGATTGTAATCCAAAATAGAGTTGGAATAGCAATTAATATGTAAAGAGTAATAAATAATATATTTTTCATAAGTTTAATAAATACTTGGGTTGTATAAATCAGGATGTTTACCCGTTTTTGTTTTATAAAAATCTTCTATAATTTTCATATCCATTTCAAAATCATCTGATAAATTTATCATTTTATCAACACCTGCAATTTTATTTTTATAATCAAGATAACCTAAAGCAACAGGAACATTTGCCCCCTTTGCTATATGATAAAAACCTTTTTTCCATTTATCAACTCTTTTACGAGACCCTTCAGCTGGAACTAGCATAACCATTTTTTTATTTTCATCAAATAAACTGATGGCGTATGCTACTAAATCATTCTTCTTAGTTCTATCTACTCCAACAGCACCCATCCATCTAAAAAAACCACCATGGATTCCTTTTGTAAAATTATCTTTAATAAAAAACTTAGCATTAACATTATGTTTCCAAAATATAGCCATAGCGTATAAAAAATCCCAATTTGACGTATGAGGTCCTGCTACCATTACACATCTATCCTTATCAAATTCTGTTTTATAACTAGATTTCCATCCTGCAACGAATAATACAATGTTGGCTATAATTTTTTTCATATCTATCTGTGTTTACGCAAATATATTTATTAATTCAGTTAGTTAGCTATAAATGTAACTGATTTTAATCAATTTGTGTTTAACCTCCTATAAGAACAAAAGACTATTAAGGATATATTTTAAAAATACATCTAAAAATCTATCAATTAACACGTCCACTTTCACTTTCTAAACCAGTTTTTCGCTTACTTGTTTTTAATTTTTGATTTCCAAAATTGTAATTTAAACTTAAACTTACATATCTACTATCGAACCTTCCATTACCTGATGATACTAGATTATTAAATGTAGAAGAACCTTGCCAACCTATTCGATTAAAAATATTATTCACTTTTAAACTAGCTTTTAATTTATTCTTTAAAAATGATTTCTGTAAACCTGCAGAAAGCGACCAATTTGAATCATATACAAATGTACCTCCCCAAACACCAGGACCTGAATAATAACCTGAAACGTCTGCTTTTATGCCTTTAAAAAGATTAAATGTATTTTGCCCATATATCATATATGAAAACAGTTGAACATCTACAGTTCCATTTATGCCATAGTCTGCTTGATTGTCAATATAAGATAAACCTGCATTAAAATAGGCAGACCACCATTTATTAAACTTAAAAGGTAAGCTAGCATTTAAACTCCAAACTGTTTGCGTTGCTAAATTGTCCCATGAAATAAAACTTGCTTGAGGTTTTGTATCATCAGGTCCAATCAACCTAGTAATTTTATCAGATGTTACACTATATCCTAATTTGAAATTGTACATATAATGTAAAGTATATCCTAATTCTAGATTATTAACAATTTCTGGTTTCAAGTAAGGATTTCCTTTTTCGATTGACAATTCACTTAACTGTTTTCTAAAAGGATTTAATACAACATAATCTGGTCTATTTATTCTACGACCATAATTAAGTGACATGGTATTCTTTGGTTTAATATCCCAAGTTAAACCCAAATTTGGAAAAAAGTTTAAATAATCTAACTCAACAGGCTCTTCTTCTAGATTAGATGAATATGCTTTTAAATTACCGTCAGCTATTGTTTGCTCAGCTCTAACTCCAGAAACAAACTTCCATTTTTTTCCTAAATTTCTAGAATAACTTAAGTATAGTGCATAAACAGTTTCATTATAGTCGAATTTATTAGATTTTAAATCATCAATCAATTCTGAATCATTAACCACATCAAAAGCTTCAAATGTATTTTTTGTTTCTACCCTACTTATTTTTGATCCAAATCCTAATTTACCTTTATAAAAACCTGTTTCATAATCAATTTTACCAGTATAAATTAAAATATTAATTGGTGTATTAAAACTGTTATTTAATTCTGAAAGGCGATTCACTTTAGTACTATCATAATATATATTAGGCTGATTTCTTTTATTGGTTATATCATAACTCCCATAATCTAAATCAACATCTAATGATTTCCCTTCTTTACTATAAAATCTATAGTTTAAATTAACTGTATTTTGATTGGCTCTAGAATCACCTGAATTTTCAGCTACTAATATACTATCTATTGAATTTTCACTTGATAGTTTAGACATTTCAATTTCATTATAACTCACCTCTTCTCCTATTCTATTATTTCCGCTATATAAAAATCCAACAGTATGGTTTTTATTAATAAAAAAATCAGACCCAAGTCTATAAGACAAGGCATCAGTATTGTTTCTTGTATTATTTATCTCATCTAAATATAATCCATTTTGCTTACTTTGAAAAAGTATATTGTGAAAGTTATCTCCTTTATTGACTCCTGCACTACCAAACACATTAATTTTTTTGTTTCTATAATTTCCATTCCCACTAAAACTTCCTCTAAAAAGTTCACCTTGAGTTGCTGTTGCACTTAAAGATCCATTTGCCCCCATAGATTTATTTTTCTTTAACCTTATATCAATTATACCCGCATTTCCCTCTGCTTCATATTTTGCACCTGGTGTCGTAATAATTTCAATTCTATCAATTTGATCAGCAGGTAGATTTTTTAAATACCCACTTAAATCGTCTCCCGCTAATGGTAATTGTTTACCATCAATATAAACACGCACACCAGAACGACCTAGCACACTAATGTTATCATTATTATCAACTGTAACTGCTGGTGCTTTTCTAAGTAATTCAATTGCATTTGCGCCAGTACTATTAATGGTACCTTCTACATTAAATATTGTTCTATCTGGTTTTACTTCTAAAATAGCACGTTGACCTGTAATTTCAACCATATCAAGGTTATTTGATGCAAATTGAATCTTACCAATCGCTTTCGTTTCGTTTTCTAATAGTATAATATTATCAATTATTAAATCTGAATACCCAACAAATGTGGCTTTAATGAAATAATTATCTGCCTTTAAATTTGAAAGTATGAAAGCGCCATTTTCTTTAGTTGTTTCAATCTTTACCATATTACTATCCGACTTAGTAAATAAAGCAACATAAGCATTAGAAACTACCAATGTATCATTCTCATACAATACACCACTAATACTTGACTGAGCGTGAGATTTACTAACTAATATTGAAAAGATAAGAATTAAAACTAATTTCATAAAGCGTTATTTTTGACAAAGTTAATGTTAAACTTTACTCTGTACTATAATTTAACATTTGGATGTAAAATTCAATGGAAGCTAAATCATTCTCATTTCAATTTATTAACGACTTATTAACTATCACATAAATTCCAGAAAACAATGACTAACTTAGTCTCGAAAAAATAAAACAATGAAATATAAAATTATTTACACTTCTGCAATTGCAGGATTATTATTAGCAAGTTGTGGAGAAAAATCAACTGATGTTGCTGATAATATTGAAATTGATTCAACAACTATAGTTGAAACTACCTTTAACTATGTTAGCGAAACTTTTGGAGACATTCAAATGCTACGTTACCAAATCAATGGTTTTGATGAATTAACATTAAAACAACAAAAATTAGTTTACTATCTATATGAAGCTGGTATTTCTGGTAGAGATATGATTTGGGATCAAAACTACCGTCATAACCTTGCTATTAGAAATGCATTAGAAGGTATTGTACTAAACTACAATGGTGATAAAGCCTCAGAAAACTGGTCTAACTTTATGGAATATACCAAAAGGGTTTGGTTTTCAAACGGTATTCACCACCATTATTCAATGGATAAGTTCAAACCTACTTTCTCTGAAGATTATTTAGCTACGTTATTGTTAGATTCTAAAATAGAATTAGATGAAGACGTATTAGCAGTTATTTTTAATGATTCTGATTCGAAAAGAGTAAGTTTAGATGATTCTAAAGATTTAATTTTAGGTTCTGCGACTAACTTCTATCAAGAAGACATCACTGAAGCTGACTTAGAAAAGTATTATGCTACTGTTATTGACAAAAGTGATGAAACACCAGTAGAATACGGATTGAATTCAAAATTAGTTAAAGCTAAAGATGGTACGATATCTGAACAAGTTTGGAAAGTTGGTGGTATGTACAATGATGCGATTGTTGAAGTTGTTAAATGGTTAGAATTAGCACAAGGTGTAGCCGAAAATGAAGCACAAGGTAAAGCCTTAGGTTTATTAGTTGAGTATTATAAAACTGGTGATTTAGAAAAATGGTCAGCGTTTAATATTGTTTGGAGTCAAGCAACTGAAGGAGACATTGATTACATTCAAGGTTTTGTTGAGGTATATGGTGACCCAATGGGTATGAGAGGTGCTTATGAGTCTATTGTACAAATTAAAGATTTTGAAGCTTCAGGAAGAATGAAAACTTTAGCAGATAATGTACAATGGTTTGAAGACAACTCTTCTATAATGGAAGCACATAAAAAGCCTAATGTTGTAGGGGTAACTTATAATGTTGTAAATATAGCTGGTGAATCTGGAGATTCTTCTCCATCTACGCCTATTGGTGTTAATTTACCTAATTCGAATTGGATTAGAACCGTACATGGTTCAAAAGCAGTTAGTTTAGGTAACATAGTTGAAGCTTATAGTCAATCTGGTGGTGAAGGTATGTTAGAAGAATTTGCACATGATCAAGAAGAAATTGACAGAGCTAAGGCTCATGGTAAATTAGCATCAAAATTACATACAGCAATGCATGAAGTTATTGGACATGCATCTGGTAGAATGAACAAAGGCGTTGGTACACCAAAAGAAACATTAAAAAACTTTTCTTCTACTTTAGAGGAAGCTAGAGCTGATTTAGTGGCTTTATATTTCTTAATGGATACTAAATTAGTTGATTTAGGCTTAATGGAATCTTTAGAAGTTGGAAAAGCTGAATACGATTCTTATATTAGAAACGGAATGATGGCACAAATGAGACGTTTAGAGCCAGGTGCTAACTTAGAAGAGGCTCACATGAGAAATAGACAAATTGTAGCGTCTTGGGCGTTTGAAAAAGGTGCAACTGAAAATGTGATTGAGAAAATTAAAAGAGATGGTAAAACATATTTTAAAATCCATGATTACGTTAAGTTAAAAGCAATTTTTGGTGATTTATTAAAACTTATTCAACGTATTAAATCTGAAGGTGACTATGAAGCTGGAAAAGCTTTAGTATATGGTTATGGTGTTTATGTTGACAAAGCAATTCATGCAGAAGTAATTACAAGAAGTGAAGTCTTAAACATTCCACCATATAACGGTATGTTAAACCCTATAATGTCTACAGTTAAAGATACTGAAGGACATATTATAGAAATTAAAGTAAACCAACCAGAAAATTTTGAATCTCAAATGTTAGCGTATTCAAAAAACTATGGCTTTTTAAAATAATTTTTTATTAGAAAAGGGTAATTCATTTATGGATTACCCTTTTTATTTGAATTTTAAAATTAAATAAGCTCACTTAAAAAAATTAATAGTAAGCCATTTTTATTTCGTTACATAAAATTTGTGAAATTTTATGAGATAAATCTTGCTAATAGATAATATTTACCGTTTTTTTGCGTTTTTATTTTACCCTTATTGATTATGAAACAGATTACATACATATTACTTGTCACACTATTAGCTTTAACATCTTGTAATGAAGACATTACAGCGTCATGGTTAAAAATAGACTCGATTAATTTAAATACAAATGTAACAACAGAAGGTGAAAATAGTGATGCCATTACAGACGCATGGGTATTTATGGACAACCAACCCTTAGGCGTTTGGGAATTACCGTGTGAAATTCCAATTTTAGCAGAAGGTAAACATTCATTCGTTGTATATGCAGGTATTAAAAGTAATGGAATTAATGCCTCAAGAATAAAATACCCTTTTTATAAAACTGCTGATTTTGATTTAACATTAGTCAAAGGAGAAACAATCTCATTTACACCCACAGTAAGTTATAAATCAAACAAAATAATTACAGGACGAGAAGATTTTGAAGACACTGGTATTATCTTAAACCCTAATACTGACTTAGACACTTCAAAAATTCAAATTATCTCAATAAGTAATAGTCCCAACATAGTAAAATATGGTAACAATTGTGGTAAAATCACTTTAACTCAAAGTGACACAATTACACAAGTATTTACACATTTAGAATTAGATTTAGAAAAAAATCAAGTCTTTATGGAGTTAGATTATTACAATTCAAATTCATTTGCTATTGGCTTAAATTCAGTTTCGGCCTCTACTGGAAATAGTAATAATGACCCATTTATTATGATTCCGGGTCAAGATGAATCTACTATAAAATGGAAAAAAATATATTTAGACCTAACCTCTTATGTCACTATTGTTGACAACGCTGTAAGTTTTGACTTTTATATAGTATCAGCTTTAGACGCAGAAAAAACAAACTCATTTGTGTATTTAGATAATATCAAAATTGTACAATTCGATTAAATGAATAAAAACAAACAAACACTATCGTTATTTATTTCTGATTTCATTTCAGTTATTATAATTTGGACTTTATTTTTTGCCTTTAGAGACATCTACATTGAACAATCAAATGTTGTTTTTGATATATCTTATGTTAAAGGTTTACTTTTTGTTTCAGTATTTTGGATAATGCTATACATTATTCAAGGCACATATTTAAATGTACTAAGGCATTATAGATTAAAAATAATTGTCTCTACCCTTTTTGCATCTTTGATCGGAAGTTTAATTATTTTTTTAGTACTACTATTAGACGACATTCAAAACCTATTATCCTATAAGCAATATTATCAAATGTTGCTCATGCTTTTTTCTTTACACTTTTGTATAACACTATTGCCAAGGCTAATTTTAACGACATTAAAAGTAAAAAAAATACATAAAGGTCAATTTGGGTTTAACACACTAATAATTGGCGGAAGTGATAAAGCATTTGAAATATTAAATGATTTAAATAAGTTACCTCAAAGTTCAGGTCATCAAATTATTGGTTTCTCAAATATTAATGGAAATGATTTTAAACTCAAAGAAAAAATTCCTTTTTTAGGTCATTTTTCTGAAATAAACCAAATACTTAAAGCCTACAACATTGAAGAAGTAATTATTGCTTTAGAAAGTAGTGATCACATAAAACTAAACACAATAATTACAGAGCTTAGTGCCTTTGATTTGAAAATTAATATTGTACCCGATAATTTTGATATTTTGTCTGGACAAGTAAAAATGAATTCAATTTTTGGTGCGTTATTAATTCAAGTTAATAAAAATTCAATGCCGGATTGGCAAAAATCTACAAAACGATTATTTGATGTGGCAACTTCTTTTCTCGTCTTGTTATTATTATCTCCAATGTATTTTATTATTGGCGTACTTGTAAAAACATCATCAAAAGGCCCTATGTTTTTTAAACAAGAACGTATTGGTATTAACGGTTTACCTTTTAACATCATTAAATTTAGAACCATGTTCCTAAATTCGGAAAAAAATGGACCGCAATTATCTAGTTCGCATGACAAAAGAATAACGCCCATTGGTAAAATTTTAAGAAAAACAAGACTAGATGAATTTCCTCAATTTTGGAATGTTATTATTGGCGATATGTCAATCGTTGGTCCTAGACCAGAAAGACAATTTTTTATAGATAAAATTTCAGAAAAAGATCCTCAATATTTATACTTACATAAAGTTAGACCAGGCATAACGTCTTGGGGGCAAGTAAAGTTCGGTTACGCTGAAAATGTTGATGAAATGGTACAGCGTATGAAATATGATTTACTTTACATTAGAAACATGTCTTTAGCCTTAGATTTTAAAATTATGTTTTACACTGTAGCAGTTATCATTAAAGCTAAAGGTAAATAATACTATTGCTTCTTATTTACTTTTATTAGTATTAAGTCTAATGATTTCATATCATCTTTAAGTTGATTAATCAATTAACCGCATAATTAATAAAAAAGAGAGTTTGAATTCTCAAAACTTACTATTAAAATAGTATATTTGAATAACCCTATGAACTAAAGTACCATTTATAAAATTCTAACAAACGTTTACAAATGGAAAGAAGCTTGATTTAATTGGGTTTAGTTAAAAATAATAAACAAAATATATAACGTGAGTATGTTGCACGTACAACATACTCGGTTGTT
>Ga0308005_10000462_pt1 | contig 14956 bp, 7 predicted proteins | sample Neamet67_FD_203142 | JGI IMG/M metagenome (GOLD analysis project Ga0308005, IMG submission 203142) | Marine microbial communities from water near the shore, Antarctic Ocean - #67 | ecosystem: Environmental > Aquatic > Marine > Unclassified | place: Southern Ocean | collected 2014-06-07 | reverse complement strand
CCAGTTATCGACAGGCGAGCGTGCAATCGCCACAGATCGCCGAAAGCGACCCCGACAACCGTCTGCTGTCGCACGCCCCGCGCCAGCGCCTCGCAGCGGAATCAGTTCGCGACCACGTACTCGCGGTAAGCGGACTGTTAGTCGACACGCGCGGCGGCCCCGGCGTTCACCCCTACCAACCAGCGGCCTTGTTCGGCAGAAACGCGATTGGTTCGTCGAGCGCCTCTTTCAAACAGGGATCGGGGGACGACCTCTATCGGCGCAGCCTCTACACTTACTGGAAGCGCCAGATCCCCGCTGCTAACATGCGGATCTTGGGGGCAGACGGACGCAACTCCTGCCGCACCCGCCGCGAACTCACCAACACCCCGCTCCAAGCATTAGTGTTGCTCAACGGCCCACAATTTGTCGAAGCCGCACGCGCTTTGGGAACGAAGGCGATGAATGAGGGTGGCAAGTCGGTCGAGTCTAGACTCGCTTACGCGTTCCGCCTCTCGACCTCCCGCGCCGCGACCCCGCCTGAACTGGCCATCCTCGTCACCGAGTTTAATGATCGCCTCGGCGAGTTCGAAAAAGACCTCCCGCGCGCCAAGGCCTACCTCGCTGGTGGTGGTGCCCTCATAGTGGCCCCAGATTCCGACCCAGCGCAACTCGCCGCCTACGCCGCCGTGGCGTCCCTCATCCTCAACCTGGATGAGTCGATCTCGAAGAGCTGATGTTTTCATGATTACTTGGAATCGAGGTAAGCTGGACTAGGCATCGCTCGGACTGATGAGCGGGTTGGGACCGATTTTTTAAATCTTGCGATCATGCCATGAAATCTCTGGTGACTTCGGGGTGGTGCTGATTTAGATTTTCTTGGTTTTCCCAACTTGAAGTAGCTTTCTGATGGCTTCGGTCACTCCGAAGATGGAAACCTCGCCCGATGCAGCGGGAAGCGAGAAAATGTCACGGTGTTTGGGGACTAGGGAGCAATCCGAAAATACAATGAGTATAAGATGCAAGCAAGTAGTCCGTTTTCTCACATGGGGTGCGGTGTCAATCGGAGCGATTCTAGCAATTGCATTCGTAGCTACCGTTCAGCCTGGAGGTGATGGCGTTCTGGGTTCTGTTAAGACATCAGATGGTTCCGAGTATGTCGTAGAACAGCGGTGCAATTGGAGTTCGGAGCCGTATACTGTGAATTTTTACATGCGCTCTGCCGACGGCAATTGGGGCTGGTGCTACATTGACCATGAGGCTTCAAGATGGAAAGACGTTGAAGTTTTTTTCGACAAAGCGGCGAACGAGATTGTGGTAACCGAACAGGGCATCCGGCGCGCCTCGTTAGACCGTACTAAGAACACCTTCTGGATCGACAACGGCTCAATCCGGCGTGATTTGAACGCTCCGCAGGGAGACGGTGCTCCGGCTTTCGCAGGGCGCTAGCTGGCGACCGAATCAGCGAACACGAAGCGGAGCAACCACGCACCGCCGGTGAGACTTTCTACGTGGTGCTCCAGGATTAGGCGGCGAGAAATCACGATGAAGGAGGCGACTTCAAACTGCTCTTCAATGGCATCCGCGTCACGCTCAACGGCACCGTGATCACGGATCTCACGAATCTTGAGCTAGAGAAAGGTTGCGATGGCGCTACGCACCCCGACCTTCGACGGGCCAGCGGGCACATCGGCTTTTTGGGGCATCTCAATGCGAAGGAAAAGTCGGGCCCAATCTGGTTCCTCACTATCAGGATCAAGACACTGCTGTGAACCGGCACCAGCGCCATCACAGCGTCCAACCTTTGCGATACCGATACTCGATAAACGGATTGGCCTCGGGAGCTCCCGCAGCCCGCAGAGTTTTCGGATTCCATTCCAGCTTCTTGCCGGAACGAAATGCCACGTTGCCCAGAAGTACCGCTTCCGTCAGCGGTCCGGAATAGTCAAAATTACAGGTGGTCGGCCCGCCGTGTTTACACGCCTCGATCCATTCCAAATGATGACCGATGGAGTCCTTAATGAAGGGTTCCGGGGTGGTGAATCCGGCGAAATCTTTCTCGGGCAGAAGAACATGCTTTCCGTAGTCGCAGAGCAGCATTCCATTGGAACCGACGAAGAGCACGCCGTTGCCCCACGCGGGTAACTTTTTCTCTGCGAATTGCGGGGGGCGCCGCCCCCCGTGATACCAGGTAAGGTTCACCGGCGGCTTGTCACCCCGCGCTGGATAGAGGTAGCGCGCGATCAACCAGTTTGAAGCGCTGTCCGCGTGCACAGGGGGGCCCTCCGCCTCGACGGTGAGAGGATGCCGTAAATTGAGAGCCCAGTGGGGCAGGTCCATGTAGTGGCAACCGATATCGGCAAGTGTCCCACCACCGAATGCCCACCAATGCCGCCAGACAAATGGAAGGTATTCCGGATGATAAGGTCTCTCCTCCGCCGGTCCCAGCCAGAGGTCGTAGTGTAGTCCCTTCGGAACCGGTGGCGTGTCCTTGGGACGTTGCTTGTTGCCTAAGGCTCCATCGACCCACACATGGACCTCGGCGACGGTGCCAATCGCCCCACTCTGGACAAGTTCCACCACCCGTCGATAGTTTGTTCCCGCATGAATCTGGGTTCCCATCTGGGTGACGCACCCATATTCCCGGGCCAGTTCCTGGATGCGTCGGCATTCGGCCACGGTCCGGGTCAGGGGCTTCTCGCAATAAACGTGCCGGCCGCTTCGAATTGCCGCGGCAGTTGCCACGGCGTGGGTATGATCTGGGGTAGCCACCACCACCGCTTCCACATCCTTCTGGTCGAGCAGTCGTCGAAAATCGGTATAGGTCCGGGCGGATGGATGCTTCTGCGCGGCTCCCGCCAGAGCCCCCTCGTTGACATCGCACAGGGCCACAACATTCTGGCTCGAGACATTGTTCAGGTTGTAGGCCCCCTGGTTGGAGACACCGATGACTGCCACGTTCAACTTATCATTGGCTGAGAACCGGCGCTTCGTCTGGGCCGGTGAATCCTCCGCCCACCACAGGGCAGCAGCACCCACCGAGGATTTTTTCAGAAAGCGGCGACGGTTCCAAGGGGGGGTCATGGGTAAATGGATGGGTGACGGCAAATTCCGACCTCTTCTTATTCGCGGTTAGAAGCGGTCATCTTTCAGTTCCATTCTTATCCGATCCTCCAATACGGAAAGGCGGTTGAGGAGTTGCCGTGTGCGCAGAGGAGACCTAGTCTTCGGTCGTGATGATGCACTCGACCCTTCGCTCCTTCTTCCTGTTGATGCTTCTCGGTTCGGGGTGGGCTGTCGCGGGCTCCAAGCTGGGCGACACCGATTTCCCCAAGCCTTCGCCGAGCAGTCGGCATACGAAGAAGATCGCGGCGGTAAAGAACGGCAACTACGATCTGGTCCTCATTGGCGACTCGATTACCCACACCGTGGGCGAACTTGGCGGCAAGTACGAACCGATGAAGGAAGTCTGGAAGAAACACTTCGCCTCACGCAATGCCATCAACCTCGGCTACAATGGCTATCGCACTGAACAGATTCTCTGGAACCTCCAGAATGGAGAACTCGACTTTGCGAGCTCACCCAAGGTGGCGATGATCCTGATTGGGACCAACAACAGCGACGACCGGCACTTTAAAAAAGTTCACACTGCGGAGGAGATCTTTGCCGGGACCAAGGCGATTGTGGACCTGGTCAAGGAGCGGCATCCCACCACCAAGATCCTTGTCCTTCGAATTTTCCCGCGTGGAGGTGATGGCGAAAAGGGAGTGAGTCCACCCGCTTTCAATTCTTCGAAGCAATGTATCGAAACCTGTCGCCGCGCCGGGGAGCTCACCAAGAAACTGGCCGACGGTAAGCAGGTCTTCTGGCTCGATGTGAACCACGTTTTCCTGCGCAAGGATGGGACCATCAATACGGACTTGATGTGGGACTTACTGCATCCGAGTCCGGCCGGTGCGGAAGCTTGGGCGCAGGCCGTAGCGCCGACCCTTGAGAAGTTGATGGCTGACAAACCACCCGCGCTAGAGCGAGTGCTCCTCTGGCAAGACCAAGCGCCGACTGGCGATGGCACGTTCGAGTCAGCCAAGCCTGTCATCACCATTCATCGCCCGGCCAAGGCGAACGGGGCGTCGGCAGTCATCTGTCCTGGTGGTGGATACGGGGGGCTGGTGACCGGAGCGGAGGGTCACGGAATTGCGAAGTGGCTCAACACGCATGGTGTCACCGGGATCGTGCTCGAATATCGTCTTCCACGCGGACGTCAGTTTGTTCCCTTGCTCGATGCACAGCGCGCGATTCGTATCGTCCGCTCGAAAGCCGAGGCCTGGGGTTGTGATCCCAAGCGTATCGGGATCATCGGTTTCTCTGCTGGCGGACATCTGGCCTCCACTGCGGCAACGCATTTCGATGCCGGCAGGGCTGATGCAACGGATCCGATTGAGCGTGTCAGTTCTCGCCCTGATTTTGCAGTGCTGGTGTATCCGGTGATCTCGATGGGCGACAAGGGGCATGGCAGATCGAAACGGAATCTCTTGGGGAACTCTCCCTCGGCAAAGAACGTGGAGTTGTTTTCCAATGAAAAGCAAGTGACAGCGCAATCGTCGCCCACCTATCTTGCCCACGCCTTGGACGATCGGGTTGTCTCTGCCGAGAACAGCAAGATGTTTCACGAGGCCATGAAAGCGAAGAACGTCGCGACACACTACCTCGAACTCCCGTCCGGAGACCACGGACTGAACGGATACAAGGGCCCGATGTGGGATGCCTGGCAAAGCGGTTCCTTGGAATGGCTGGCCTCGCAGAAGATGATCCCGGCGCAGGACTAAATCTCGTCCTTGAAGGGATCGGTGAGGAAAGAGATTTGGTTCCCTCAGCGATTCACTTCGAAAAACAAAATCGACGCGGTCGTCCCCTTGCTCTTGGAGTTTTTCTCTTTAGAGAGGCGCAAGGTCAGCACGTGTTTCCCGGGTTTCAGATCAGTGCCGAAGATGACGCTGCGTGGGTAGTTCAGACCGCCACTGAATCGGTGGAAAAGATCGTGCGTCTTGAAATCACCGCCATCAATACTGACCTCGACCTTGCCGGTATCGGGTCCCGCGAGGATGAACGCGCCGACCGTGCGGCCTTCGAATTCGAGTTTCAATTCAGCGCCGGGGAGATCACCGCGTAGCACTTGATAAGATTCATACTGCCGCCGGATGCCGCCAAGCGGCAACAGCTCGCGCCCGACTTTGCCAATGCTCCATCCTTTCTCAGAAAGTTTTGCCTGCTTGAGCTCGACAAACCCGGCTTGGTCATAGCTGCCGGCATCCAGCGGGGATTGCAACTGCCGCGGCTTGCCACCTTCTTTCGCCAAGCCTGCTTCGAGCGCTGCGGTGATCATGTTCGAGGCGACCTGATAGCCAAATTTCCCCGGATGGGTGCCGCCATAGTCTTTCCAGGTATAGCGCTTCGCTTTCGTGGCATCTGCAATCTCCGCGGCAACGTTGACCGAGATCACGCCGTGATGTTTGGCGACTTCCCCGTGGGCGGCAATCGAGGTCGGCACCTCGCCTTTCTGAATTTTAGCCAGCATCCCCGGATTGACGAAGTGTACCATCACGACCTCGCACTTCAGGTGGTCGCGGTGCACCTGGCGGATGATGCCCTCCATCCCACGGAGGCATTCGCGTTTGGGGTGTCTCGCGTCCTGGTCGTCATTGACCGCGAACTCAACGATGAGGAGATCGACTTCGCCCTTACCAAAGATGTGCGACTCGAGACGGAAGGCGCCACTGGTCGAGCAGGTCGAACCGAGCCCGACCTTGGTCAGGGTGAACTTCACGTCCGGGTATTTCTGCTTCAGCCACGTCGGCACCATCGCGGTGTGCCCGCCGGTGTTCTCGGTGATCGATCCACCGAGGAAGGCGACGTGGCATTTTTTGTCGACCTCGAGCCGGTGTTTCAAATTCTCCATCCCCGCCCGGACGTGGAGGTTAGGATTGTCCGGGGCGATGGTCGCGCTCGGTTCTACCGCCGGTGTCATCTTGGTGACCATGACGAAGGCGAGAATTGAGGTGGCAAGATATCGGGATTTCATGAGAGCCTAGAGTTCGCTATTCTGGGATTCGACGCAAGCCATCCTGTTGCTGGAAAATGCTAATGAGATCTACGTTTCCGCGGTAGTTTCCCGCTGAAGATCTCTCCTGTTTACGGGTTCCTAGCCCTCCGCACCACGTTCACCCCTTTTCCATTTTACCTGTGATTGAAATTTGGCGCGCTTTGGCCCGTATCCTCTTCCGTCGTTTACGCGATCAGATCTAAAATAAGGAATCCCATGAAATTAAGAACTATCATCTTCAGAAGCAGCTTCGCGGTTGCGACGTGTTATGCTGAGCAACCAGGCGAAACCATCTACCAGCAGGGGTTCCTCTCCATCGAGGAGGCACACAAGTCACTTGAGTTGCCGGAAGGATACTCATTGGAACTCATCCTGAGCGAGCCACACATCGAAGAACCGGTAGCCTGTGCCTGGGATGGCAATGGCGTGCTCTATGTCGTTGAGATGCGCACCTACATGCAGACTGCCGATGCCACGGGCGAGCAGGAACCCCGGAGCCGGATCTCTCGTCATGAGGACACTGATGGCGATGGAAAATATGACAAGCATAGTATCTTCATCGACAATATCCTCCTACCACGTGCCGTTCTACCTCTCGACGATCGTGTGATGGTTCACATCACCAACACGCTCGATTTGTGGAACTACCGAGACACCGACGGAGATGGCGTAGCTGACGAGAAGGTCAAGGTTTACGACGGTGGCCACCGCGGTGGCAACATGGAACACCAACCCAGTGGCCTGATCTGGAATCTCGATAACTGGATCTACATCACTTACGAAAACCGGCGCTACCGCTTCACGGATGACAAGCTTGTGATGGAGCGCATCCCCCGTGGCGGGGGGCAATGGGGATTGGGTCAGGATGATTGGGGAAGAATCTACTATTCGACCGGGGGCGGTGAGAATCCCGCCTTCTCTTTCCAGCAGCCCCCCGCTTATGGCTTGCTGGGGTTACCTGGTGAAACGGCGGGAGATTTCCGAGCCGTCTATCCGATTGCAGCGATCCCAGACGTGCAAGGCGGCCGGGGACGTGTCGGCTCCAACGGCGGTCTGAATCGCTTCACCGGCTGTGCCGGACAGGGCGTATTTCGCGGGGACCGCTTACCCGAGGAGATGCGTGGCGACCTGTTTATTCCGGAGCCGGTTGGGCGGCTCATCCGGCGGGCCAAGGTTGAGCGCAAGGACGCTAAAACGGTGCTCACCAATGCACATCCAAAGTCAGAGTTTATCCGCACACAGGATGCCAACTTCCGCCCCTTAGGTGCCGAAACCGCTCCGGACGGCACCATGGTGTTCATCGACATGCATCGTGGGATCATCCAGCAGGGGAGCTGGACCCGCCCGGGAAGCTACCTCCGCGGCATCATCGACAAGTGGGGGCTCGACAAGAACATCGGCAAGGGGCGTCTCTATCGTCTTGTGCACAAGGATTTCAAACCGGGTCCACAACCTCGCATGCTTGAGGAATCGACCATCGAACTGGTGACGCATCTCTCCCATCCAAACGGTTGGTGGCGAGACACCGCGCAGAAACTCATTATCCTTCGCAAGGACCGCGCCTCCGTGGTTCCGGCATTGAAAGAACTCGCTCTCAACGGGAAATACGAACTCGGTCGCGGACACGCGCTCTGGACCCTAGAAGGAATCGGGGCCATTGATGGCACGACTGTTGCGGCCGCATTGCAGGATTCGTCCGCCTTCGTCAAGGTGCAGGCTTTGCGGGTGGGCGAGGCCCTGATGGGAACAGGTGACCAGGCGGTGGTCTCTGCTCTCATGCAACTTGGCGAATCGCGCGGGAAACCCGATGCGGAAGTGTCGACCCAATTGATCAACTCGATCACGATCAGCGGGACCGGCAACGCCGATTTACAAGCTCTGGCCGATGCCACAGCGCAGGCCTTCGCAGACAATGAAGCGGTCAAGGCGGTGGTGCGGATGGGTGAGAACTTACGGGCACAGGCTCGTGCTGCGGCCAAGGCTCGCGAGAAGAACGTCCAGCTTGCCCGTTCCATGGAACACGGAAAAACCATTTTCAGCCAGCTCTGCTACACCTGTCACGGGGCGGATGGCAAGGGCACTCCGGTGCCGGACATACCCGGTCAGACGCTAGCTCCTTCCATGATGGGTGCGTCGCGAATCATCGGCAACGGAAACACCATGGTCCGCACCATCCTGCATGGCCTGACTGGCCCGCTCGATGGCAAAACTTATCCGGGAGTGATGGCACCCATGAATTCACAGGATGATCAGTGGATTGCAGATATTGCCACCTACGTGCGGAATAGTTTCGGCAACAAAGCATCGCCGATTACCAAGGATTTCGTAGCGGCAATACGGAAGAATTCGAAGGAGCGGATAACTCCGTGGACCATGCCGGAACTCGAAGCGCTCAATCCCCCGGTTCTGGTGAATCGTAAATCATGGCAGCTGAGCGCCAGCCATGGTGGAGATGGATGCAAGAACGCGGTCGACGGTGATAGCAAGAGCCGGTGGACAACGAACGGAAATCAAACTCCGAATCAATGGTTCCAGATCGAGTTACCGAAGGTCTCGAAGGTGAGCGAAATCATTCTCGACAGCCGTGATTCCGGATCCGATTACCCTCGTGGTTTCGAGGTGACAGTCTCGCTGGATGGCAAGGGGTGGAGCAAGCCACTCGCCAAGGGATCCGGGAATACTGCGCTGACCACGATTGGCCTTCCCCGTGCGGAGGCGAAGTTCATTCGGATCACGCAGACTGGATCGGCAGACGGCAAATTCTGGTCCATTCATGATCTCCAGATCAAGGGGAAGGAACTCTAACCGCCTTTCATACCTGCCCCCTTCTTCCAGCCACTGATCTCAATCAGATTTCCCATCCCTTGCGATATTCACGACGGAGAAACGCATTGGCTGCAGGATGATTGGGAAAGCTGAATTGGGCGGACCTTGGTGAGCTCTTCCCGCAACTGGGACCGGAGGACGATGGAAGTCTTCATAGGCTTTGGAATTCGCAGTTTGGGGATCCTCGCATAGAGAAATCTATGAGCGGAAGACAACCGAAGCCTTCGGGCCGCAGGCGCGGGAAATGGAGTTGACACAAGTGGTCCTGATTCTAATTTCTTATTCTACGAATGGAAGGTATTCAACAAGTGGATCGTGACTGTTCCGCTTCGTGATCTGTCAGGAGAGGTAATCGTGGGCCGTATCCCCAGAGAAACCTTTCCCGCCTGCGCAGACCCGCCTTCCGCATCGGTGACCGACAAGCGGAAGCGCCCGATCAGGTCGTGTTTGAGATCGCCAATCCCATCGATGTCACGGCTGGTGGCAAGTTAGCAATCACCCTAAAACAACGGCATCCTCCCAAGCATACGAGGATGAGAATGCTACCCCTACTATTTTTAGTGCTGATAGCACCTATGCTTCAAGCGGACGAATACTTCACGACCAAGGGCGAATCCATCTTAAAGGAACGATGCTGAAACTCAACTACCACCATCATTAAGAACGACCGAATTGATCGAGTCCGGTATCGCTTTCAATACAAAGCAACAAATCGTCCGACACCTTAAAATGCTGATCTCTCCCAGGGCCAGACATCGTATCCCTCCCCCACCCGCCCAGGTTCACACCAGAATATGACTTGATGCTCCCCCAGTGTTCCCGATACCTTGGCGGAGTGAAAGCACTCGTAGTTTCCCTAGCCACCGCCGTTTTTCTCTCCTCCTGCGCACAGCAGTCGCTCACCAACGACGCCTACAACAAGGCCGAAGTCGGATTGGCCCTGGCTGTTGAATATGGCAAGGTCACCTCCCTGCGCAATGTCGCCATCGAGGGTGGAACCACTGGTGGAGCCATTCTTGGAGGTGTTGCCGGCGGACTCCTCGGCAAAGAGATCGGTCACGGAGCAGGGAGCACCGCAGCAAAAATCGGCGGAGCCCTCCTCGGAACCGCAATTGGCTCCCATGTCCAAAAATCAGCAGGCTCCAAGCAAGGCCTTCAGATCGAAGTCCGCCTCGACAGCGGCAAGGCCCTCTCCGTCGTCCAAGAAGCCAACCCGCGCGAAGCCTTCAATGTCGGAGACCGCGTCCGCGTTTACTCCGGTAGAGGCAGGCGCACCCGCGTGTCCCACTAAGCGCCAATACCACCTCTAAACTTAGAAGACGCGGATCTCGAAGATTCCTGGCCCACCCGAAGAGGGCCAAGCACAACCGCCATGAAGGAAAATCCGCCGATTACCCGTCGGCGAGTGGTTTCTGGCGGTGCAGAATGCGATCGCCACCGCATCAATCAGCCGTCCTCTCTTCTTCCCCTTCGATCAGGCCAATCGCTCCAGCAGCGTGCGGTCATCGAGCGAGCAACGAGAGGAGCATCTCGAAATGTGGATGCTCGTCGGCGACCCCGCGACACGGCTGTTCTAGCTGGAATCGCAGAAGCTTAGGGATGTGAAAAAGAGGCCGATATCGCAGAAGGGGCCCAAACCAGTTCTTGGTATGGCAGGAAGGAGAAACACCTCCCAAGTATCCGGTGCCTTCTTAAGCAACTCCGCCCGGTGCCAATCCTCATCATTAAAAGGATCGACCTCCTTCTCCTACCCAAAACACACCCCTCTAAAAACACAGGCCTCAAAAAGAATATCCTCTCTCTAACACAAGCAATGACAACTTGACCACCACCGAACTTGGCCCAAGGTTGCCCTTAATCACTTTCCCTGATGAACCCAATCCACACCCTCCTGCTCTTCGCAGCTTCCACCTTCTTCCTCTTCGGCCACGGGACCGTGACCAGCCCAATCAGCCGGGTTTATACCATCTACCAGGAAGGCCCGGACTCACCGGAGACCCCTTCCGCGATGGCTGCAATCGCCCTCGCCGGGACAAATCAATATTACACTTGGAACCAAGTCTCAAAGAACATCGCGAACTACGCCGACCCCGACCTCGCCACCACCTATTCTTCCGTCATCCCAGATGGAAAATTGGCTTCAGGTGACAGTGGCTCCGGCTTGAATTTTTCCGGCATGGACCTCGTCTCGAATACTTGGGATTGGCCCGCCACCCCGGTGAGCGCGGGCGTCCTGCCCATCACCTGGACCGCGACCGCACCTCATGACCCCTCTTATTTCAAAGCTTGGATCACCACTGCCGACTACGATCACAAGCAACCAATCTCGTGGGACAAGATGGAATTCCTCGGACAAATCAATTCAGGGATCGGCGGCTTCACCACCTCGGGCAATGAATATCTCTTCAACGTCACCCTCCCCGAGCGCACGGGCCGTCACGTCCTTTACATCGGTTGGCAACGGATCGATCCCGTCGGCGAATGCTTCTTCTCCACCTCTGACATCCTCTTCGGAGATTCCATTGATCCAGCCGCCCCCCCGGTGGTGAGCATTACGAGTGGAACCGTCGTAGAGGACGCAGATTCGATTGATCTCACCATCTCTCTAAACCGTGTTGCGAATCCAGACGAAACAGCCTCTGTGAACTACACCACTTCGAATGGTTCGGCAGGAGTCTCCGACTTCACCTCCTCCTCCGGAACCCTAACCTTCGCAGCCGGAGAACTGAGCAAAACAATCACCCTCTCCATCATCGATGACGCCGAAGAGGAGACCGCCGAAATCTTCATGGTGACCCTGAGTTCACCCGTCAATGCCACCCTCGGAGCTGCTACCGCCAATGTCACCATCACCGATGATGACGCCCCACCCCCGCCAGCCGATCCCGGCTCGGTCATCTTTGAAAAAACCGCAGACTGGGGAAGCGGTTACCAAGGATGGCTGCGCATCACCAACACCGGCACCGAAGCCTGGACCAACCCCACCGTCACTTTTGATCTCAATCAACCCATCAGCTTCCTCGGACCCGGAACCGAAATCAGTGACGGCGCAGGAGGCTGGACCGTCACCGGGATTAATCAAACCATCGCCCCCAGTGAGATCTTGAGTCTCGACTTCGTCATTCAGCCCGTCTTTGCCGCCGATCCCCGGGGCCCTGCGAACGTGAAGATAAACGGAGCTGTCCTTGGCGATACTCCACCAAGCATTTCCATCAGTGACACCTCGGTCCCCGAAGGAAACAGCACAGACGCCACCGCCGTCATCGACCTCACCTTGAGCAAAGCCGCGACTGAAGCAATTCACCTCGCTTACACCACGGTTGATGGATCGGCAGTCGCTGGAACAGACTACCGAAGCACCTCCGGAACAGTCGTTTTCGCAATTGGCGAGACAACAAAACAAATCTCCGTTTCTTACGACGGCGACACCATTGCCGAAGCGGACAAGGACTTTCAAATCCTCCTCTCCGGCGTAACCGGCCAGGATCTCCCGACCTTCACCAACACCAGTGCCAACGTCACTTTCATCGATGATGATCGCCCCGCCGTCATGACTGCAACCAGTGACATCGTTATGGAAGGCGACAACGGAACGACAGATTTGACCTTCAACGTCAACCTCAGTCGCGCGCCTTTGCCCGACCAAGTTGTCTCCGTGAGTTACCACGCTCACGGCCACGGTGCGACGCCTGGCATCGACTTTAAAAAGACCCACGGCACCTTGACCTTTGCACCCGGCGAGTCTTCCAAAACGATCACCGTCCCCGTCATTGGCGACACCGTGGATGAGAAACTTGAGCTCCTCATGCTTCACTTTTCCCTTCCGGTTGGACTCATTATGAACACCTCGGAAGTGGTTGGGCAGATCATTGACAACGACATCGGCACCAGTGGCTTCGGCAACCAAAGAGTCGTCGCATACGTCGATGCCACTAGCGGTGCTCCCGTCTTTCCTCCAGCGGATCGTGTCACTCACATCATGTATGCCTTCGCCAATCTGAATGCCAATGGCACGCTCACGATTGCAGGTCCGGGTCTCGCAGGCTTCACCGCATTGAAGACTCAAAACCCCGACCTCAAAATCGGCCTCTCCATCGGAGGATGGACCTGGTCGGATCACTTCACCGCAGTTGCTGCCAGCCCGACCCTGAGGCAAACCTTCGCCACCGCATGCCGAAACATCATCGAAACAACAGGGATCGATGGCATCGATATCGACTGGGAATGGCCCGGCGTCGCCGGTGGCCCGGGAACTACTCCCTCAGCCCGAGACGGCGCAAACTACACCCTCCTCTTGCAAACCTTGCGCAATGAATTGGACGACCTCGAAGCCGATGATGGCATCGAAAAACACTACGAGATCACCGCCTTCACCACCGCCAGCCCCGCAGGGATTGCCCAACTTGAATTGTCGGCCCTGTCCGGGATTTTTGACTTCGTCAATGCCCAGGCCTACGACCTGCATGGTCCTTGGAATCCTGTCACCGGCCACAATGCCGGACTCCATCACAACTCCGCCGACCCCACCGACAACCGTCTCAATATCGAGGTCATCCTCGGCCAATACCTCGCCGGCGGATTCACCAAGGACCAACTGCTCATCGGAGCCCCCTTTTACGCCCGCACTTTTAATGGCACCGCCAACACTGCGAGTGGAGCTTTCCAAACTCACAATGGTAGCGGAGCCACACCCCTCTACCGTGACCTTGGACCTCGACTGGCGAACCAAGTCCGCCATTGGGACCCCATCGCCAAAGTTCCTTTTCTCTACAATCAAACGACCGGCGAATGGACCTCCTATGACGATCCTCAAGCAATGTCTGAAAAAGCATCCTACAGCATCGAGGAAGGATTCGGCGGCGTGTATTATTGGGAAAGCTCTGGCGACACCGCCGACCGTCAGCTCCTCACCACCATCTCCGACACCCTTGCCTATCCCCAGACTGATACCGATGAAGACGGGATCCTCGACAGCTGGGAAAGGACTCACTTTGGTGACCTCACCACCGCCAATCAGACCACCGACTGGGATCTCGACAGATCCGCAGACATTGCCGAGTCCCACTTCCTCACCGACCCCAAGGACCACACAATCTTCCCCAACATCCAGTCCATTCCCATCAACTCAGACGGTCACTTCGGCACCTTCCAAACCGTCACCGGAGTGACCTACCTCATCGCGCGTTCCCTCAGCCTCATCGACTGGGAGCCACACGGCAGTGTCTTTGTCGGCGACGGCTCCACCATCATCATCACCTACGAACCCACCCAAGATCACCTCTACTTCCGAATCCAAGCCATCGGGAGATAGCTTCTCGAGACGTTTTCAAGATACAAAACCCACCAGTCCCCTTTCACCCCCCTCCGCTCCGGTCCAAAGGCGGCTTCAAGGCCATCCCGCCAAAAGTAAATTCCTAGCAGTTCACCTCTCCGTCAAAAGCAAATTCCTGCAGTAAGAGAAAAGGCCGAATCGCACTGTGCGCTCCGACCTTGGAAAGAAATTATCTACGCCAGATTCTAAAGAAGACGGCGGCTGAAGAACAGACTATTCACCGGTGGCACGGACTCGATAGAAGAATTTTTCGCTGCCTGCAGCAGCTCCGGGGTCGGTGTAGGATTGAATCTCGGATTCCGCCAACAGAAAATCTTCGATCTCCAGCCATCCGCCAGGCTCTCCGGTGGGGAGCATCGTTGTGCTGCGCTCAATAAAATAGGTTCTTCCGACCTTAGCTTGGAAGCTGAAGGTCACGTCGTTGGATTGTGAATCCACCGAAATTTCCGTGATGACAAGATCACTATTAGCTCCTGCGTCGATGTCCAGCTTTGCATAGTCCAGACTGCTCCAGCGTGCGTTGCCAGTGCCCTGGCTCTTAACTTCGACATAGTGGTCGAACCCAGGTCCGAGCTCGGCCACGCCGCCCAAATCATCAAGAGCAAATTCCCAACTTTGCGCGGCATCTAGATCGTCTTCGGAGTGAGGTTGCATTTCTCCGATTTGTTGTCCATCGACGAAGAAGGTCAGGTCGTATCCAGAGGTTTCTGCAGCGCCGT
>Ga0308005_10000461_pt1 | contig 14968 bp, 10 predicted proteins | sample Neamet67_FD_203142 | JGI IMG/M metagenome (GOLD analysis project Ga0308005, IMG submission 203142) | Marine microbial communities from water near the shore, Antarctic Ocean - #67 | ecosystem: Environmental > Aquatic > Marine > Unclassified | place: Southern Ocean | collected 2014-06-07 | reverse complement strand
CTGGATCGTCCCCAAAAGGTTCGCTTTTGGTCGGAGAAATCGACAGAGGGGCGATGGGTGTATCCTTTGGATGCTTCACGATGTGAGGCAGAGGGGCTGGAGGCACATCAATGGCCGGTCGACACAAGCACTCCGGATAGCGGCGATGTGATGAAGCATCAGACCGGAGAATGTGTGGCTCATTTTTTGGAGTGCATTCGGAAGGGCGAGCAATCGTTTCTGAGTTTTGTGAACTCGGCCGCCGTGGCGGACTTAGGTTGGGCGGCTCAGATCTCAGCGGCTGAGAGAACGCCGGTAGACTTGCCGCTTGATGAATTACGAGCCCGGGAGTTTTTTGAACGAAGGGAAGAGAAATGAAATCCTTCGATTTACAGACAAACGGATATGCGGGTGTTGATTTTAACGGCGATGATCTGAACGCCGAAAGTCTGGCGATTGTGTGCGCTGCTTTGAAAGAGGATGGCGTGGGTGGGGTTTTGGCAACGATCATCACTGACGATGTTGATGTCATGTGTCGGCGTATTGAGCGTTTGGTGAGGTTGCGGGAGAAAGATCCGGAGTGGTCGGAAATGATTCGAGGGTTTCATATTGAGGGCCCATTCTTGAATGAGAGTCTAGGTTTTATCGGAGCCCATCCTGTTGTGCATGCGCGGGTTGCCGAAGTTTCGGTGGCTGATCGTCTTCTTGATGCGGCGGAAGGGTTGACCCGGATCGTGACTCTTGCTCCCGAGCGCGATACCGGTTTTTCGGTGACAAAGCACTTGACCGAAAAGGGCGTATGCGTGGCTGCTGGCCACTGTGACCCCACCTTTGAAGAGCTACGAGGGGCCATCGATGCCGGGCTGAGGATGTTTACGCATCTCGGTAACGGGTGCCCGATGAATTTGAATCGCCACGATAATATCATTCAACGGGTGCTGGCTCTTCGTGAAGAACTGTGGATCAGCTTTATCCCTGATGGAGCTCATGTGCCGTTCGCGACCTTACGCAACTATCTGGATCTTGTTGGCATTGGAAAAATCGTGATGGTGACGGATGCCATTGCGGCGGCCCGCATGGGTCCGGGTGATTATCGCTTTCTCGGACGGGATGTGAGGATCGGATCGGATTTGGTGGCACGGGCGCCGGACGGGAGTCACTTGATTGGATCGACCGTGACGATGCCGCGAATTGCCGATAATCTTTCGCAAGAATTGGGATTCAGCGAGGCTGAGATTCGGAAGGTGATTGTTGAGAACCCACGAACCGTGATCGGAGAAGCAAGATGATAGAACGATTGAAAAAGCTAACCGGGAAGATTGGCCCGACCATTATTATTGCAGCCGTGGTCTTGGGGCCGGGGAGTATTTTGACGAGCTCAAAGGTAGGAGCTGACTTTGGGTTTCCGGCCTGGTTCGTCCTAGCTCTGTCAACTTTTCTGATGATCGGTATGGTCGCTCTCGCAGCGCGCCTTGGGGTGACCTATGAGCGGAGTCTCTGCGAGGAACTGGCGGCTCGTCTTGGGCGCGGGGCTTCCTTGTTTGTCGGGATGGTTTTATTTTTGGTGGTGGCCTTGTTTCAATCGAGCAACAATCTGGCAATCATCGCGGGATTGGAGCCACTCTTTGAAGATGTCGGCGACGGAACACATTTGACCCGATTTGGGCCGAAGCTTGGAGTGTTGTTGGTGATCAATCTCTTCGTTGTTTTCTGCCTCTTTCGTATTCGCAGTCTCTACTCACAGATCGAGAGGCTCATGAAGGTTTTGGTGATGGTCATGATTCTGGCCTTCACCTGCAACTTCATCGTGGTCCTGTATGGTTCAATCGGTTCTCCAGCAGTGGGCGGAGAAGTGAAGGAGGGGAAGCGGGACCTAATCCCGCTGTTGGGAATGATTGGTACGACCTTCTCGATTGGCGGAGCTTTTTACCAAGGATATCTAGTCCGCGAGAAGGGGTGGAAATTGGCCGACTGGCGGGAAGGGTTACGTGATTCAATCTTTGGAATCTGTGTTTTAGGAGGAGTGACTTCTTTCATCCTCATCACTTCCGTACTGACTTTCCATGGACGGCTCGAGACGGTGGAATTGAAGAGCGTGGGTGACGTAGCCCGGCAATTGGAACCCTTGTTCGGAAAGAGCGCGAAGGTGATTTTCAGTTTAGGGATTATGGCGGGTGCCTTTAGCTCCTTTCTGGTGAATGCGGTGATTGGTGGGACTATCCTGTCAGATAGTCTGGGCAAGGGATGGCGTTTGTCGGACGTGATGCCGCGACGATTAACGTGCCTTGCTTTGCTGATCGGTATGCTGGTGGCTGCGTTGTCGCTTTCGGGGGCTTCTGAGACGGTCGGATTGATTACCTTTGCTCAAGCGCTCACGGTGTTGGGCCTTCCGATGCTGGCGGGAGCCTTGCTCTATCTCGGAACGCGGAAGGATCTCATCGGAGAACGGAAGGTTCCGCGCTGGATCTTGGGAATTTGTTCGGTCGGGTTTGTGGTGGCCTGCGTGCTGGCTGTTAGAACGACGATGATCGTTTGGAGTAAGATTGCCGGTTGAACCCGATCCGGCTTAGATGGCTTCTGGGAATGACTCGAAGAACCCCGTTTTCTGCGGCAGTTTTCTCGAAGAGAATACTTCGAACCGGGTGTTACCCTTGAGGTAGGATCTTATGGAAAGTAAGGCTCCCTAAGATCTTTGATTTGGCGCGGATATTGCGGAGGCAAGCCGAGCCGGATAATTGTCTCAGACGGTCTGCTTCTTTGGCCAGTCGCTCAATGGCTGAAGCGGGGACTACTCCCGGAATGATGACGTATCCGTCTTCTTCGAAGCCAGCGGGGATCATTTTAAGGTTGTGATGCTTTCTTCGAGCATTTTAATCCAAGGACCAACGTAGTGGCCGTTGTCGTGGAAGGTGCGACCTGAGACGAGGTTACGGTCGATGACGCAGGGTTCGTTGACATAGATGCCGCCGCAGACTTCGAGGTCGAATTGACACTTGGGGACGGTGGCCATCCGGCGGCCTTTGACGCGATTGGCGCGGGCAGGGATTTCGACACCGTGGCAGACGCTGGCGATGGGTTTGTCGTTATCAAAAAACCACTGGGTGAGGCGAATGAGGTCGAGATCTTCGCGGATGTATTCGGGAGCACGACCGCCGGAGAAGAAGATGCCGAGGTAGTCCTCCGGGTTGACTTCGGAGAAGGCGAGGTCGGCTTTGAGTTGGTAGCCTTCCCATTCCTTTGTGATGGTCCAGCCGGGGCGGACTTCGTGCATGACCATCTGGTAAGTTCGTTTTTCGGGAGCGATGACCACGGGAGTGATGCCGGCCTCTTGGAGCCGGTAGAAGGGATAGAGAGTGTCGAGGGTTTCGGAGGCGTCGCCGATGACGATGAGGACTTTTGGTTGGGAGGGCATAATATTGGGGTTATTTACCTTGGAGGCGGAAGGACCAGGAGTAGGTGCCGGTGGGTTTGATTTGATATTGTGGAAGGGGGCGGGCGCCCCAGGAATTTGTTCCACCGACACCGGTTTGGCGATGGTCGATGTTGATGGTGTAGACGTCGCGCTTGGGGATGTCGCATGGGTGACGGAGGCCTTTGAGATCGGACATGAGGAAGGGGTAGGCGCCGCCTTCGAGGAGTTTCCCGTCGAGGGCGGTGATGTGGAGGCCATGGCCTTTTTTGTCCGAAAGGGTCATCCAGCGGATGTCGGTGCGGTTGCCGGATTCCTGTGGTTCGGAGTAGGGGAAGAAGAGGTCGGGGACGGATTTTTTGTAGAGGCCGACGAGGGTGCTAGCTTTGCGGTCGACGTGGGACTCGTGGGGGCCGTTGCCGAACCAAGTGAATTTATCGTAGCTGGTGGGGATGGTGGCCTGCATGCCGATGCGGGGGAGGTCGCCGAGTTTGCCTTTGGGAGAAACGGTGACGTTGACGTAGAGACCGTCGTCACTGGCCATATAGGTGATTCGGCCGGTGGTGTCGCCAGCGGGAATTTTCAGGTCGCAGGTGAGGCTCGCTCCGTTGGACTTGGTGGAGGTCACCGTTGCCTGGGGTCCGGCGGCGCGCCACATGCCGCTGCGGTTGGCGGCGCGGTTTCCCTTGTCGTTATCGATGAGCGGGCGCCAGAAGTTGAGGTGGAGGGGTGAGGCCAGAAACTCAGTGTCTCCTTTGGTGAGCGAGGTGAGTTGTCCGGTCATGGTATCGACAATGCCGGTAAGATTGCCGGCGGTAAGGGTGGCGCGCGGGCCATCAATCACGAGTTTTCCGCCTCCGAAGAAGGGGGAAGAAACTGGCGTAGCGACTCTGAACTGGGATTGGGCGATGACGTGGCCCTTTTTTGCCCAGGCGGTATCCTCGCGGAGGGTGAAGAAGTAGGTGAGGTGTTGTTCGAGGCCGGCCTTGAGATCGATGTCCGGAAAGGGGATCACCTGTTTCTTATGAGGAGCGAGTTTGATGGGAGCGATGGATTTCCTAGTGACGAGTTTTCCTTCGTTGAGGTGTTCCCAGTGGACGTCGAACTGATCGAGATTGGTGAAGAAGAATCCGTTGCGGACAGTGAATTCGTAGTTCTCATCGTCGAAGGTGAGGTGGATGTTTTCGTAGGACTTATGGACTTCGGGTCCTTGGGGGGAGACGACGCGGTCGGCGTTGATGATGCCGTTGCAGCAGAAGTTGTTGTCGTTGGGATGGTCGCCGTAGTCGCCGCCGTAGGCGAAGAATTCGAGTTCGCCTTCCGGCCGGGTGAATTTGGTGAGGTCGAGAGTGAGGAGGGGCTGGTCGTCGAGGCTGGGTCCGGTGTGGATGGAGACGCGGCGGATGTCGCCGGAGAAGGAGCGATCGGGGTATTGGGCGTTTTGAGCGATACCGACAGCATAGGTGTTCTTGGCGATTTTTCCGGCGTGATCGGTGCTGGCGAGTTCCTTGCCGTCGTAGAGGAGGCGGATTGTTTTGCCGTCGTAGGAACCGGTGAGAGTGTGCCACTTGCCAGCCCAGTCCGTGGGGAGGGGGGCGGTGACGGATCGCCAGGTGCCATCGTAGATGAAGAATTCGAGATCGCCGCCCTTGTTGAGTTTGAGAGCCCAGCTGTTGTCGCCTTTGGTGAGGATGGGATTGTCTCTGCCGTTGGCGTCGGAGGGTCGGAGCTCGACGGAGATGGCTAGGGCGCGGGGTGTTTGCAGGGCGGGGCTGTCGGCAATGAGGACGTAGCCCTTGTTGAGCCCGGTTTCGGCGTCGAGTTCACCGGCGACTTGAACTTTGTGTTCGCCGGTTTCGCGGAGGGTGGCGAGAGGGTTTTTGGTTTCGCGGAGGGCTTGATCGACCCAGTCCCAGATGCAGCCGCCTTGGAGGAGGCGTTCCTGGTGGATGACTTCCCAGTAGTCCCAGAGGTTGCCGGAGGAGTTGCCCATGGCATGAGAGTATTCGCACTGGATGAGGGGGCGTTGTTGGGCGAGGGGTTTCTTCTCTTCGCTGCGGCAGTAGTTGAGGGTGCCGTTGATACCGGCGTACATGGGGGTGTAGAGGTCGACGTGTTTGGCCTGGCCGGCGCGTTCGTAGTGGACGGGGTATTTGACCGGCGCGCGCCTGTGGAGCCAGTCGGCACAGTATTCGAAGCAGACGCCGTCGCCTGCTTCGTTGCCCATGGACCAGATGATGATGGAGGGCTGATTTTTGAGGGTGTGGACCATGTTGGTGATACGGTCGAGGTGAGCTTCCTTCCAGCTGGGGTCCTTGGCGAGGGACTCGGGCCCGTAGCCCATGCCGTGGGATTCGATGTTGGCTTCGGCGATGACGTAGATGCCGTATTCGTCGCAGAGTTCGTAAAAGCGCGGGTCGTTGGGGTAGTGGGAGGTGCGGACGGTGTTGACGTTGAGTTGCTTCATGAGCTCGAGATCTTTGCGCATGACGGCCTCGGTGATGTAGTGGCCGGTGTCGGGGTCGTGGTCGTGGCGATTGACACCCTTGATGAGGACGGGTTGGCCGTTGATGAGGAGTTGTCCGTTTTTGATTTCGGAAGTTTTGAAACCGACCTTGTGGGAATAGAAATGAGTGGGTTCTTTTTCGAGTTCACCGACGCCGATGACGAGAGTGTAGAGGAAAGGGGTTTCGGCGGTCCATGGGTTGATTTTGAAACTCTCTTTAATGATTTGTCCGCCGGGGATGATGCTGGTGTTTTTTCCAGGGTTGGGAGCTTCCTTTGGCGCGTAGATCACGGTGTCGTCGGTATCGATGAGTTCGAGGGTGAGGCCGACGGTTTTTGAAGTGTCTGAGGCTTTAGATGAAAAGGAGAATCGGCCTGTGCCGTCGTCATTGATGGTAGCGAGAATGGTGTAGTCGATGAGGTCGACTTTGGAATTTGAGGTGAGGTAGACGTCGCGGAAGATCCCCGAGAGGCGCCAGAAATCCTGGCATTCGAGGTAGGCTCCGTCGGAGTAACGGTAGACTTCGACAGCGAGGGTGTTTTTGCCTTCCTTGACGAAGGAGGAGAGGTCGAATTCAGAGGGAGTGCGGGAGTCCTGCGAGTAGCCGACTTTTTGGCCATTGCACCAGAGATAGAATGCCGAGGAGACGCCATTGAAGGTAATGGTGGTTTGGCGATGTTCCCAATCAGCCGGGAGGCTGAAGGTGCGACGATAGGAGGAGACGGGGTTGCGTTCGTTGAAGGTGGTGAAGTGCTTTTCAGGCTCGCCCATGACATGGGGCGGGTCCTTTTTAAAAGGGTAAGGGTGATTGCAGTAGATGGGGGTTCCGTAGCCGTGGAGTTCGACGTTGGAGGGGACGGGGATGGTTTTCCAGGAGGAGTCGTTGAAGTCGGGTTTGAAGAAATCGAGCGGGCGTTTTTCGGGGTGATCGACCCAGGAGAATTTCCAGTCGCCGTTGAGAAGCTGGCACCAGGGAGACTCCATGCGGAGTTTGGTCATGGCGGCCTCCTTGGTGGGGAAGGGCATTTTGACGGTGTGGGCGGGCATCTTGTTGATGCGGAAGATTGCTTGGTCTTCCCAGTCTGGAGCGGCGTAACCCGGGAGAGTCAGAATGAGCAGGAGCACGAATCGGAAGATCATGCTTGAAAGGTTGGAGAGGGGAGGTGACTAGGGCAAAAGAAAAACCACTTCCGCGATTGCAGAGATGGTTTTGAGAAGGGTGAAGACAATAGCCGTGTGCTTGATCGATAGAGAGACAGTGAGGAAATGGAGCAAGTGCTGGATCGAAGCAGAGCTGACCTTGCTGCGGAGTTGGAGGGAGGGCCTACGGGCAAACGGCTGATGCTCCGACGCGGTTGGCTTGGCCACTCAGGAATCGGGTTAATAAACCCTAGGCCGTCGCTTCGCTTTGATCTGGGCTGAGCGATTTCGCCTCGTTGAGGCTAGATTTTCTTCACGAACTGCGACTTCAGTTTCATGGGGCCGATGCCGTCGACCTTGCAGTCGATGTCGTGGTCGGCTTCGGGAGAGATACGAATATTTTTCACCTTGGTGCCTATCTTAAGGGTGGTGGAGGTGCCTTTGACCTTGAGGTCCTTGGTAAGTTGGACGGAATCACCGGAGTTGAGTTCGTTGCCGTGGGCGTCGCGGAGAATGAGAGCCTCGGCAGCAGCGGTGGCTTCCTCGGCCGACCATTCGTGTTCGCAATCGGGACAGGCAAAAAGCGGACCGTTTTCGTAAGCGTATTCGGAGTTGCACTCGGGGCAGTTTGGGATGTCGCTCATGGAAGGGGATTTAAGGTAGAGAATGGAGAGTGGAAAGGAGTTAACGGGTTCGTTTTTCGATGAGCTCGGCTTTATCGGTAACGTAGCTACTCATGTGATTCTCCCGCCATTTTATTTGCTCCTTTTTTCATGGGGGTGGCCTTAACGGTCTGGATAGGAGCAATGGTAGGGTTGGGAAGCACTGGGACCTGTTTGGACATGGAGGCCGAAGGACCATTGAACAGAGGTCCGAAAGTTTCGTTTACGAAGGAGTATTTGCTTTGACCTCTTCTAGGAATTCCCAGCGCAGGAGGAGGTGGTCGGCGGTCTGCTTCGCGGCATTGAGTTCGGCCATGACTACGGGGATTTGTTCGTAGTCGGTTTGGACTTCGGAGGAAGAGAGTTTTTCCTGAAGGGCAGTGACGGCTTCGTCAGACTCCATGACTTTGTCCTCGAGAGTTTCGAGTTCCTTGGCTTCGGCGAGGGTCAGCTTGCGCGGCTTGTCTTTTTTGGCGGCGGTGCGTTTTTTGGCTTCGCGGTTGGCGGCGGTGGCTTGGGCGCGCTCGGCGTTTTCGCGGGCTTGGCGCTTTTCGAGATAGTAGGAAAAGTTGCCGGGGGAGACTTTGACTCCATCGTCCTCGAACGCCACGATTTGGTCGCAGATGCGGTCAAGGAAGTAGCGATCGTGGGAGACGCAGATGATGGTGCCGCGGAAGGCGGCGAGAGCTTCCTCGAGCATGCGGAGCGACTGGAGATCGAGGTCGTTGGTGGGTTCGTCAAGAACGATAAGGTTGCCGCCGGTCTTGAGGACCTTGGCGAGCATGAGGCGGGCGCGTTCGCCACCGGAGAGAAGATCGACGCGTTCGTTGATGCGCTCGTCGGAGAAGAGGAAGCGTTTCAGGTAAGCGCGGGCGCCGATGGTTTCGTTGCCGAAAGAAATTTTTTCGCTCCCTTCGGAGATTTCATCGAGAAGGGAGCCGGTGCCATCGAGCTGCATGCGGGTTTGGTCGATGTAGTTGATCTTGACTTGCTTGCCGAGGGTGGCTTTGCCGGAGGTGGGTTCGAGTTGGTCGAGGCAGATTTTGAGGAGAGTGGTTTTTCCGACACCGTTTTTCCCGACGATGCCGGTGCATTGGCCTTCCTCTAAAGAGAGATTGAGATGGCGGAACAAGGTGCGGGCGGATGACACTTGCCCTGTGGACTCTCGTCCGTTGTCGAGGTCGTAGGTAAATGAGACGTCTTCGAGATCAACGATGGTGTTTCCCAGGCGAGGGGGGGGAGGGATGAGAAGGTCGATTTCGCCTTCGACCTCTGGGGCGTCCTGGTCTTTGACTTCGTAGAAGGCATCGAGACGAGAGCGGGATTTGGTGGTACGTGCTTTCACGCCGGCGCGGACCCATTCGAGTTCGTCTTTCAGGAATTTTTGTCGCTTCTTTTCGGTCTTTTCGGCGATCCCTTGACGGATCGCCTTGGACTCGAGGAAGGCGGTGTAGTTGCCGGGATGAGAGAAGGCTTTACCTCCGGAGATCTCGATGATGCGGGTGGCAATGACGTTAAGAAAGTAGCGGTCGTGGGTGACGAAGATGACGGCACCTCCGTAGGTTTTTAAGAAATCCTCGAGCCAACGGATGGACTCGGAGTCGAGGTGGTTGGTGGGCTCGTCGAGGAGAAGGAGGTCGGGCTGGGAAGCGAGGGCGCGGCAGAGGGCGACGCGGCGTTTCTCTCCTCCGGAGAGAAGGCCGGTTTCTGATTCAAGTGGAGGAGTGCCGAGAGCGTTGGCGAGGGCGTTGATACGGGCGTCGAGATTCCAACCATCGGTGTGCTCGATGAGGGTGAGGTAGTCGGCGAGTTCTGCCTCGGTGGCCTCGCCGTTCTCGTAGCATGTGATGGCATTCACGACATCGGCGGCTCCCGAAGCAATGTTGTCGTAAACCGAGAGGGTGGAATCGAGTTCGAACTCCTGGGGAAGGTAGCCAATACGGATGCCGCGGCGGGTGGAGATGTCTCCCGAGTCGGCTTGATTTTCCCCGGCGAGAATTTTGAGGAGAGAAGTCTTTCCGCAGCCGTTGCGCCCGACGAGGCCAACTTTTTCGCCCGCGGCGATGGCAAGAGTGACTCCATCAAGGAGGGTTTGGTGACCGTAGGCGAGGCGGAGTTCGTTGGCAGAGAAGAGAGTCATGGGCAGAAGCTGGAGGGGTAGTCAGGACTGCCGGGAATGTCGAGTGCTAGGACAGCCGGAACTTCTAGAGTTCTTCGACCCTAATTTTGCCGGTGATGTTTTGCTTGCTCTTGGAGTGGGAGAGGTGGATCTGGTGGGTGCCGGGGATGAGGGTGGCTTTGTCGTTCTTGATCGTGAGAGTTTCGGAAGACCAAGTGACATCGGGGAGGTTGGAAGTGAGCTGGAGCTGGTTGGTAGTTCCGGGGAGTTCGGGGTCGAGGTAGTAAGTGGCTCCGGGAAGGGGGGTGAGGAACTGGAGACTCTGGCGGGTGACGGGTTTTGAGTCAGTGAGAGCGAAGGCGTGGGATTTGGCGTTGTCGGCGGATTGAAACCACTCGGAGAATTGCCGGGAGAGGAGGGCCCGGTTCTGCGGGCCGTAGTTCTGGGAGGAGACCGGAAGGGGGAGGTGCTCTCGGGGACAGAGTTCCTTTTTGTGCCAAGGGGTGGATGATTCGGGTGGAATGGGAAAATGGTGACCCGTGCGTTCGTCAACCGAGATGGAGGCGAGGGAAGCGGGCTGTTTTGGAAAGCTCGCTTCCTTTTCTTCGTGTAATGCGAGCATCGTGCGGTGAAAAATGGGGCCTGCTCCGCTGACGCCGGAGATGCCGGCCATGGGAGAGTTATCAAAGTTGCCGACCCAGACGCCGACGGTGAAATCGGCAGTGAAACCGAGGCACCAATTGTCACGGAAGTCGGAGGAGGTGCCGGTTTTGACGGAGCAAGAAAAGGGGAGGCGGAGGACGGAATTGGTGCCGAAGGCCCCGGCCCGGGCCTGATTGTCGGAGAGGATGTCAGCGATGAGGTAGCAGGATTCCTGGGATAGGAGGTAAGAGGGATCTCCGGTTTCATCATGAAAGAAGGTGGTTGGGAGGTGTTTGCCGAGGCGGGCGAGGGTGGCAAAGGCATTGGTGAGGGAGAGGAGGGAGACTTCGGCATTTCCGATGGTGAGGCCGAGGCCGTATTCGGTGGCTTTGCGGGGGAGAGTGAGGCCGAGTTCAGTCAGAAGGGAATGGAGAGGTTCGGGGCCACCGATTTGGTTGAGCATGCGCATGGCGGAGACGTTGAGCGAGCTGGCGAGGGCGTGGCGGATGGAGACAGGGCCGTGGTGGCGGCGGTCGTAGTTTTTCGGAGCATCGAGGCCTTCCTCGGTTTGATAATCGGTGGGGATGTCGGCGATGATGGTGCCGGGGTAGAGACCTTGGTTTTGGAAGGCGAGGGCGTAGGTGAAGGGCTTGAGGGTGGAGCCGGCGGAACGGGGAACGAGGGCTCCATTGATCTGTCCGCTGTTGCTGCCGGTGAAGTCGGAAGATCCGTGAAGGGCGAGGACTTCCCCGGTGGCATTTTCGACGACGACAATGGCGCCATGCTGGACGTTCTTTTCGCGGAGTTTTGCCAGTTCGTCGTTGAGGATTTGGTGAGTTTCACGTTGGAGCCCCGAGTCGATGCTGAGGCGGGCTCCTTCCGAGAACCTTGTGGTGAGATGGGGAATGGGGTTTGGAATCGCGCGCCGAGCTAGGAGCAGAGGTTCGGACTTGGCTTGGTCGATGGTTGCGGGCTGGTAGTCGAACTCGGATTGAAGGCGGTCGAGGATCCAGTTGCGGCGTTCAAGAGCTGCCGCAGGGTTGCGGAGCGGATTGAGCCGAGAGGGGGCCTGGGGGAGTCCGGCGAGGAGGGCGGATTCGGCGAGAGAAAGGTCGGCGAGAGGTTTGTCGAAGAAGAAGCGGGTGGCTACGGCACAGCCCTGGCGGTGGGAACCGTAGTCGAGTCGGTTGAGGTAAGCAGTGAGGATTTCGTCCTTTGACCAGCGGGTTTCGAGACGGCGGGCGGTGAAGACTTCAGAGGTTTTTTTCCAGAAGGTCCGTTTTTCCTTCGGAGTGGAGATCTTGATCAGTTGCTGGGTGATCGTGGATGCTCCGGAGGTGATGCGGATACTACGAGTGTTCTCGTACAATGCCCGGGCGGTGGCGGCGTAGTCGATGCCGGGGTGTTCGAAGAAGCGTTTGTCCTCGGCAGCAAGGGTGGCCTTGATGAGGTGGTCTGGGATCTCGTCGAGTGAGGCCGGTTGGTGGCGGAAGTAGTCTTCGCGCGGGAAGTGGGTGAGCTCTTTTCCGTTACGATCCAAAAGCACCCCGTGCGGCTCCGGCGGGTCCTGCAACTTTTCCGGCAGAGGTCCCAAAAGGGGAAGGAGCGGGAGGAGAATGAGCCATGGAGCAAAGCGCGGGATGGACGGGCGACGAATCATTTCATGAGCTATTTTTTGGGCGAGAGGGTGTAGATTTTGTGATCGTGGGAGAGGATAAGAAGTTCGCCTTCAGCATCTTCGACGAAGGCGGTGGGGCGGAATTTTTCGTTCTCCTTGGTGCGGGCGAAGATCTTGGTGTTGGTCGTCTTTTTTCCATTTTCGTATCCGAGGCCCCAGAGGCTGCCGAATCCCCAGTCGCCATAGAGATACTGGCCCTGAAGGGTGGGGACGGCTTTGCCGCGATAGTGAAGTCCGCCGGTGATGGAGATGCCGCTGAGGCGGTCGTATTTATGGATGGGGTCGATGAATTTTATTGCCTTAGAGGGCTGGTCATCGCGGGCATTGGCGGGGTGGGTGCCTTCTTCAAAAGACCAACCATAATTACCGCCTTTCTTGATAATGTTGATTTCTTCCCAAGCGCCTTGGCCGACGTCGGCGGCCCAGAGTTCCTTAGTGGCAGGGTGGAAGGTGAGGCCCCAGGGGTTGCGAAGGCCGAGGGCGAAGATTTCGGGATGGTGACCTGGCTTGTTGAGGAAGGGATTGTCGTCCGGGAGGCCGTAGGGTCGATTTCCGGCACGGGTGTTGACGTCGATACGAAGAATTTTTCCGTTGTAGACGAAAGTGTTTTGAGAGAACCGCTGGAGGTCGTTGGATTTGCCGCCGTCTCCGATGGAAATGTAGAGGTAGCCGTCGGGTCCGAAGAGGATGTTACCTGAGTTGTGGTTCCAGAAAGGTTGGGGGATTTCAAGCAGGACGCGTTCGGTGGAGAGGTCGGCCTTGTTGGGATCGGTGGCCGAGGTCTGCATTTCGCTGATCACGGTGTGCTTGGGATCCTGAAGGGTATAGTAGATGTAGAACTTACGGTTCTTGGCGTAGTTTGGGTGGAAGGCGAGGCCGAGGAGGCCTTCTTCGAATTCCTTTTCAATGAGAGGGCGGTCCGTGAGATCGAGGAAGGTAATTTCCTTGGACGAAGTGCGGTCCGTGGGAAGGATCGTAATCTTGCCGAACTGCTGGACGAGGAAGAGTCGTTCGGAGTTGTCGGATGGGATGGCGAGGGCGACAGGGAGTTTGAGTTTTTGGTTTTCGAAGGTGGGAGTGATCTTGATTTGGGGCGCTGCGAAGAGGGCGGTGGCGGTCAGGAAGAAAAGAGGAAGGACTTTCATGAGATGATTATGAATGAAGGGGATGGCGAATCGACGCGAATCTTCACTAAATTTTAGTTTGTGGAAGAAGCAAGGCGGGATTTGTGGAGAGGGCGGCAGGTGAGCTTTGAGGGAAGCGGAGCAATGAGCTTGCCCATGGGGCGGGTCGATGATCAATCTAGGGCGATGCCTTGATTGAGTGCGCTCCGTTGGGGTTCCTTGCGGGGTCATCTTACGGTGAGGTTTTGAGTGGCTCCGAGGGCGAAGCTTGCGGGGTCATACATTTCCTCGACTTTGGTGGAGGGGACGAAGATTTCGCCCGGATGGGTGACTCGGGCATGGTAAGTCATGGTGGCGTTGCTGGAGCGTCGGGGGTGATCAACGAAGAAGAGGACTCGATCCATGCGGACTTCCTGGTGGGAGACGCTCCAGTTGCTCTTGTCCTTCACGCGACCGGCCTGACTTTGGAAGTCGGTGTTGATAGCCTGAAAAGATGAGGGAAGGGGGTCGTCGATGGCGAGGTAGCGCATATCGCGGGCGGGGAGGGAGACAGTGAGGGTGATTTTAACGAGGTCACCAACCTTGGGATCGGTCAAAGGTTCGGAGGTTCCGTCGGATTTCACGCGCTCATACGTACGAATGACGGAGAGACCATTTTTGGAGACGGGTTGGACCGGCGCGATTTTTGGTTTTGAGGCGAGAGTGGTGTGGACGTAGGTGCGGGCGTCGGAGGTGGCGAGGAGTTTGAAGCCACCTTCGAGGGGGAGTTTGACGGTGTGGGAGGCTTTGTCTTTGGGGATCGTGACTTTTTGAGGGCCGTCGGAGGTTTGGATGATGAGGTGGATATCTTCTTTGGAGGTTTCGTGGGTCTTTGCGTAGGTGCTCATGGCGAGGAGGGACCAAGCGTTATTCCAGGTGGTGTTCCAGTGGCCGTGCCGGGAACGTTTGGCGAGGAGTTTTGTGAGAGCAGCTTCGCATTCGGGTGAGTCAGGTTGGACGGTGGACCAGGCGAGGAGTTCGAAGGCGTCGGAATTTTGGGAAGGCATCCAGTAGCCGGTGGCGGGCTCAGATTTCACAGGGAGGATGAGGATTTCTCCCCACATAGGTCGTTTTGAGGCATGGACGGCGAGGGCAAGGAAAGCCCGTGCGGAACGAGGGAATTCGTCGTTCTTAAATTTTTCGTGGAGCTTGGCTTGATAGGCGTGCTCGGGTTTGCCGAGGCGGGCGAGAACGTAGAGGCTGCGTGCGTAGTTTTCGGCGTCGTAGTCGGACTTGATTCCGGTGATGCCGCGGAGGCTAGAGGAGAGGAATTTGGCGAGTTGATCGAGGGAGGATTGGGGGACATTGGCTCCGGCTTCCTGGCACATGACGAGGCCGAGGGCGGCGTAGGAGGTGGCCCAGGCAGAGGAGGTGCGGCCGCCGGACCAGTAGGCGATGCCGCCATCGGAAGTTTGCATGCCGAGGAGGCGGTCGGCTCCGGCTTGGATGGCTTTGTCGATTTCGGTGACGGACTTTTTCTGGAAGCCAGGAGAGAGGTGGCGGAGGTTTTTGGCGGCGATCCAGGGGATGGTGGAGGAGGTCGTTTGCTCGGCGCAGCCGTAGGGGTAGCGGAGGAGGTAGTCGATGGCTCCGGCAGCTTCGAGGAGGCGGGAGCGGGCGAATTCAACTTCGAGGTGGCCGCGGCCTTCGGCGAGTTCTTTGGAGAAACC
>Ga0308005_10000459_pt1 | contig 14973 bp, 6 predicted proteins | sample Neamet67_FD_203142 | JGI IMG/M metagenome (GOLD analysis project Ga0308005, IMG submission 203142) | Marine microbial communities from water near the shore, Antarctic Ocean - #67 | ecosystem: Environmental > Aquatic > Marine > Unclassified | place: Southern Ocean | collected 2014-06-07 | reverse complement strand
ATGATTTGGAGAAGCCCAGCGATGGGCCGGTCAAAGGAATACCGATTGAGGCGGTTGCGCTTCCGCTGTTCCCGGCATCTGAAGTCAAATCACCCGTGGTAAGATCAAACGGTCCTTCGGCCAACAAGGTAATCCCTACTTTGGCGGAACACGTGGCATTGGCGCCAAGCGATCCGCCGCTCAAAGTAATGGTATTTCCGCCATTCGAAACGAGAAAGATTCCTCCACAGTCACTGGTTGCATTGGCAGGATTACTCAAATAAACGCCATCTGGCAGGTTCAAAATAAACGCGAGATCGTTCACGGCAACTGCGCTGTTGTTTTGCACTTCAAAAGTGAGCTCACTACAGCTTCCAACCCCAACCGTCGCGGGTGATAGACTCAAGTTGAATGAAGGAGCCTGTGCCCGGACCGCAGCCGTGAATAATAAGGGGGCGAGGACGACGCAAAAGAGGATCGAAGAGAAAAAGCGACGCGGAAAAGAAGGACGGGCGTTCATTGAGAGATGTAGGATGAGGTGGGTGGGTGGGTGGGTGGAAACGGGGATCTTCCACTCCTCTCTGCTGTCGCGATGCTTTGCAGAAAAACTGAGTAGGATAGCCCAACCGAACTGTCCAAAGTTAAACAAATCTAAAATGCCTAGATCAAGTTGAAAGATTCAAACCTGAGATCGGAGGAAAGCCCCCCAATTGACTATCAATTGGGATTTCCTTTTTGATTGCGATTGGGAGAGGGCTAGCGGCATGATTCACAGATGAGAATTCTTTTGATGATGTGTTTCGCATTTGGCCTTGTTGGTGCCGAAGAGCGTGAATGGACGACCGCCGAAGGCGGAAAGACTTTAAAGGCTGAGTTTGTGCGATCCGAGGGCAGCAAAGTAACAATTCGTCGGGCGAGTGACCGTCGGCTTTTCACCATTAAGCTCGCCACTCTCTCGCAGGTCGACCAGGAGTGGGTAAAGGAGCAGCTTGCTTCAGAAGCCACGGGAGATGGGGAGAAGATGGAGGCCGCTGATAACTTTGCCAAGCTGTTGACGGGAGAGTGGGAGAGAGCAGAGGGCCAGGGCCTGAAGTATCGCCTGTTTGGTGAACGGAAGATGAAGCGCTCGAAGGAGGGTGGATATCCCCTCGTCGTCTGGCTTCACGGCAGGGGCGGCGATGTCATGACGCCCGCTTCTCCTTGGTCGGCCAGTTCTTTCTCGCAGGACGAAAATTTCCGCAAGCGACCCTGCTTCATCATTGCACCACAGAATCCGGACCAATTGGGCTGGATTGGGAAGAAGGCCGATGGGGTTGTGGAAATCGTAGAAGAACTTCTCAAGAACCTCCCCATTGACCCGAATCGCGTGTATCTCGCGGGCTATTCGATGGGAGGCTACGGAACATTCCACATCCTCGCCCGGAAGCCTAAGTTGTTTGCGGCCGGAGTCCCCATAGCGGGTGGGGGACAACCGAGGACGGCTTCGAGTTTTAAGAAGGTCCCGCTTTGGGTCTTTCATGGGGCCAAGGACAATGTCGTGCCCGTTTCCCAGAGTCAGAAGATGGTCGAGGCTCTCAAAGGCGAGCTCGCAGAAGTGAAGTATACCGAGTATCCCGAGGGCGACCACGGTATTGTGGGCAAGGTGCTAGCAGACAAGTCCCTCCACGAGTGGTTGTTCTCGCAGCGCCGCAAATGATCTACTGCCGGTTTACACGGGGGGTGATCCTGACGGAGCTCAGGTCGTGGGCATCGACTGCTTCCATGACGAAGTGGATCTCTACGGCAGCGCAGTCGTTTGTCTCGCAGCCCCCCGTGACAAAAGCAAAGTCACCCCACCATTGCCAGCCTGCTCAAACAACGCGACTTCGTCCTCGCGCAAGATGACATGAAATTTAAGGCCTAGTATCCCACGCGTAAGCGGGCGAACTGATGGGGATCTGTATTGAGTGAGGTGGGAGCGCGCCAGACTTCGTTGGCTGTGCCGTCGCCGTTTTCCGAAGAGGAGATCAGGACGGCCGTGTCCGGGTCCCAGGCTTCCAGGTTTCCAGAGATCTCTACGGTGTAGGTTAGGGCAGAGGCTGCCAGTTGACGGCGGAAGGAAATTGTCAGGTAGGGAGCGGTATTACCGTCCACCTCGATGAGAGCGGTCCCTCCGACAGGCAAGTCAAAGAGGGAATCAACGTTTGGGTTGGATGCCAGGGCATACTCCATCAGATTGTTCAGCCCGTCGTTGTCGGGATCTGCGTTCATCGAAGCTCCCGCTCCCAGCCCGTTGTTCAGAGCCCAAGTGTCAAAACTCAGCTCATCCGTATCGCCTGGAGTGCCTCCTTGTTGTTGGCTCACCCTCCACGCGAATGGGTCGGAGTGAGCGGAGGGCTGCGTTTGATCGGGATTGATCAAGGTGAGACTGTAGCCTCCACCGTCGGGCGAGGTGGGCCATGGGGAATTGTCGTCGTAGGTAAATTCGATGATGACGGTCCCGGAACCGAGAGAGAGTTTTAAGTTTTCGCCTCCGTTGCTGAGTTTATCGTCGGATTCCCACTCACCAACGATGGGTAATCCCATGCCATAGCGTGACTCGAAGGCTGGTTTATTTTTCACCACGAGGAGAAATACTCCGGGCTGTATCAAGGTGCCGACGGGAAAATTGTAGTCGATTCCCTTGGTGAAGCGGACATCGGTGAGATCGATGGCGACATTACCAATGTTTTGAAGTTCAATGAATTCAAAGTCGGATTCAGTCCATCCCATTGACTGCTCAGTGGTAGTTGCCGGATTTGGATGATAGTTCACTTCGGTAATGCGCAAGGCGTTAACGTATGGGGTGACATCAGGAGCTGAGACCAGAAACTCGGCGGGTTCGGACCAGTGGCTCCAGCGACCTGTGGTGTCCTGATGACGAACACGTGCCCGGTAGGTTTTTCCAGGACTGGTAGAAAGGGTCGGGTAGAGATAATTGGCGTTGAACGTTGTCAATTCGCCGGATTCCGTCGGGTTCTCGATTTCGTAGAGGTAGGGGGCGCCTGCAATATAGTTAGAGGTTGTGGGGTCTGCGATCTCTGAGATTCGCCACGCCATCGCAGCGAACGCGCTACCGGAGCTATAAGTGCTGGAGGAGAATTGGAGCCCGTTGCTCGGATAGCCGGCGCTACCGGTATACGTGATTGTCGGAGTATCCGGGATACTGCTGTCCTGGGTGAGCAAGCGCGTCTGCATCCAGTTGCCACGGGATACAATGTAGTTTTTGAGAACCTGGATCATTCCTCCGAAGTTTTTGTTCCCGGCCACGTCGTAGTAGCGATCGGGATGATTGATTCGAGGATTGTTGTCCCACATGCGGCGGTCGGCACTGACGAGGGAAGGGGATCCGGGCGTCCAAACATCGCGGACCATTTCGTCGATCAGTTTGTTGCCCTCGTCCGAGTTGTAGAGGAGGTCCATGATTTCACGGACCCGGTTTTGGTAGCGGGTGTTGAAAGCGGGATTTCTCGCGACATCCGCTTTGAAGTCGTGATTGCCATTACCATACATGTTGTTGGCCCAAGCAAGATCAAGATCCCATGGATGGACTTCAAATTTTGAGGTCTGAGGGTTGTGGTAGTAGAAGTAGTTTTTGCCGTAGGCGATGTCGTAATGGTGGATGCCTTCGACGACGGTGCGATAGCTGAGATACTTATCGATATCGAGATTGTCTTCCCACCACTGGGCGGTGGGAGTGCCATTCCGATAGGCATTGATGAAGGAGCTGACATCGGAGCGGTTGTCCACTTGTGTGGGTCCCTGATTGTTTGATCTGCCGTTGTGGCCTTCGATCTTGTAAAGGTTGCCATCCGGCAAATCGTGTTCGTCGAGGTATTGCCCGTCCAGTTGCTCGATTGCAAGATAGAGGCCGTAGTAATCTCCCTCGTACTGGTTAGCGCCACTCGGACTGGCATTGTCGATGACGTAGAATTGAGCGTAGTGGGTATTGCACGCTTCGACTCCGGAGAGCTGAAACAACTTGAAGCCCACGCCCTCGAACAACCCCTGTTCGCCGCGATGGTTGAAGTTGACCTGCTGGACGATGGATGAGAAATTGAGTTTGTTCCAAGGCTGGGAATATTTCTCGCCGTTTCGATTGCGGGCTTCGAATCTCTGGCCCCGTCCGAAGTCAAATTTCCAGAAGTTCTTCCCATACTGGAAACGGTGAACGCCACCACGAGGGCGGTATTGGATATGATCGTAGACCTTGCCATCATAGACCATGGTGCCGGGCCAAAGGTATTCCGACCCTCCGTATCCCCCAAACTGGGAGTCATCGACCCAAGTGTTTTTGCTAAGGAGGAAGTAGGTCGCAATACTCGACATCAATGAACCTGGGTAGTTCACGGGCGTGTCCCCTCCACGAATGGATCCGCTCCAGTCGGGAGTCCCATCGTAAATAAAGTAGGCAAAATTAGGTTGGGGGTCATCCTTATAGGGCACTGTGATTTCGGCGCCGGGAGTGTTGCTGGCCAGGATTCGATAACGAATCAGGCGACGATTTGTTTGCAGCGTGCCGGGCAATGTGACCGTGAAGATGGAGTCGAAAGCGAGGGCGTCCCCACCCGTTCCATCGTCGGTCATGATGACGGCGGTCCATTCGTTGGGGTCTTCATAGCGCGGGTCTTCATTAGAGGTTCCGTTGCTGTTGAACTTGAGATAGCGGGAGAAGTAGTCGCCGGGATTCACTACTTGATATTGTAAGGTCACGGAGCCGACGCCATCGGGGTCGGAGACCTTTGCCGTTACCACGACGGGTTGGCCTGAGGTTGGCTCCTTGGGGAGATGATTGACTTGGCGAATCTGAGGTGGCACGGCTGTCGCGTAAGATCGGTTGGCTACGCCAGGGGTGGGAGCAAAACTGCCGCCTTGAGTTCCGCCTGAGATTTCTCCGGTGAGGGAAAGGGCGAAGCTGATGTCACTGCTGCCACTGCTGGATTGGTGAATTTCAACGGCGATAATATTGGTCCCTGCGACAAACGCACTTGCGGGGATAGTCAGAGTATCGTTGGCATTATTACCGACGGTATTGTTCGCGTATTCGTCGAAGGGAGCATTGTTGGTGAGGCCGGCGTGACGGGCAACTTCCGTGCCATTTACGTAAATGGCGTAGGCATCGTCGTAGGTGACCGAGATAGTGAAGTTCACGAATGTCGAAGGATCAGGAATATTAGTTGAACCTCGGAAGTAGGTGGTGGCGTAGCGGCCTCTCGCGGGTCCAGAATTCACGGTTGTAACCTCGTCAAAATCTCCGTAGCCAAGCTCAGCGGGGCCACTGCTCCAACTCGAGTCATCAAATCCGGTGGCGCGCCATGAGGTTCCTTGGTTGCTACCGTCGTCGAGATATCTCCAGGTCGCGGTATTGGCGATGTAGTTAACGGGGCCTCCTCCTCCTCCGCTGTTTGAGGTGGCGGCAGGAAATCCGGACGCTCGCCAGCTTCCTCCAAGATCGTTATCGAGGAGAGGATTTGTCAATTCGATAGAAGGGCTGACCGGTGGGGTTCCGATGTCATCCCCTACGGTAGGCCAGGGAAAGCCAAGTTGATAATCAACTTCATCGATGGTGGTTCCGGCGGGATTGCGAAGAGTGATCCGTTCCCCTGAATTCTTGAGAGAGGATCCGTTCGCGAAAGGTCCCAGTGCTCCCGAGTATCCAAAACGGGATAGCATGGTAGCTGGATTTTCCGAGACGATCGAGTATCCTCCCGCAGCAAGGATGGTCCCAGCGGGGAATTCGAAATCAATTCCGCTGGAAAAATAATAGCCAGAGAGATCAACAGGATCGTTACTGGGGTTGAATAGTTCGATGAACTCGGATCGAACAGTTTTGTTATCTTCGTCGTAATGTATTTCGTTAATGACGACTGAAGGCGGCGTGAAAGCCGGCGTCGTGAAGGTCTGGGAGGTTGAGGCCCAATTGCTGCCTGCGGCGTTTTGCGCAAAGGCGCGGAAGTAGTATTTCGTCGTGGGTTGGAGGTTCGAAATAAGGCGGGAAAATGAACCGGTCCGGTTACCGCCAGGAACGGAAAGTTGCCAATTTTCCGGAGTAGATTCCCCGTCAATCGTTCCATAGTAAATGGTGACGGTTGGGGGATCTCCGCCGGCATCACTCACTTCTCCGTTTAGGGTGGCGAAGGTGCCGTTGATCCGGCTTGCGGGTGAGTTGGTGATCGTTGGTGGATTGACTTCCGTTGTGGAAAAGGTAGCGGTTGAAGGGGCCCATGAGGTCCCTGCTGAATTGGTAGCGGCTACGCGGAAAAAGTAGGTTGTTCCTGGAGTGAGGCCTGAAATGTTTCCGCTGTCGGAGCTGGTCTGTAAGCCGAGGTCGAGTTGAGAATCCCAATTGCCTGTGCCGGCATTATTATCTCCGTAATGAATAACCAAGGTGGGAATTTCCCCGCCGGTCGAGTTGACGGTGGCCCCGATAGTGGCGCTAGTTCCCATGATGTCGCTTGCGGCGACGTTTTCTACGGTGGGTGGCGCGGAGGCCGTGGTGAAGGTTTCGCTGGAAGAAGCCCAATCCTCGCCTTGGGCGTTCGCGCCATAAGCGCGGTAAAAGTAGGTGGTGTTAGGCTGTAGGCCTTTTAGACTCGAGGAGAAGTCCCCGGGATCGGCTTGGCTTCCAAGATTCTTGGTATTGGCCCACGCTGCGGGGCTGCTTCCTCCGTCGGATGGTCCCCAATAAAGACTCATGGTGGGTAAACTTGTTCCCACTTCAATGAGGTTTCCCCGAATGGTCGCACTTGAGGAAGTGATTGTGTTTGGAGTGAGCGTAACGACGGAAGGAGCTCCAGTAGGAATCCTCGTGGTAAAGGCGACCTCGCCGAATCCCACGCGAAAGCCACCGTGGTTGCTGACAAGTTGGAGGCCGATGTAGCGGGCGCCACCCGCCGCCGAAACGTCAAATGATTGTCCGCCATCGCCATTTCCAGTTCCCTGGGCAAGCGTAAAGGTCCCGTTGATTTTGGACCACCCGCCGCTTGCAAAATTGTAGGCGGTAACAGTGCCGCTAGTTGCGGGAGGATTAATCGTTGGGGAGGTGGCGTGGAAAATGTTGAAGCGATTGGTTCCCCGATCGAGAGCATTATTTTCTTGGACATTCCAAAGGTAGATTTGATCAAGATTGGAAGTTGGTGAACCGAGATCAAGAATGGCCCATGTGGTGTTGTTACCCGATGGAGTTGAAAACCCCTGCCAATCGTCAGCCCATGCAGTGGAGTTGACGGTCCAAGTCGATGGATCATTAGGGTCGGGTTTTGACATGCCACTTCCGTTGATGACCTGTAATGCCGCGCCATTTCCGGTGAGGCTGTCGCCTTGATGAAAGGCTTTGATGGCACTCGGAATGACGAGATCCGCGGATGCGGCGTGAGGGCACCCAAACGCAATCACGAGTATCGCTTGAAGGATTTTGAGACGAAACGACAAAGGGGTGGGGTGGAGGGCTTTCATGGCAGGGCAGACGGGAAGGGGGCGGAAGTGTAACGAGAGTGGATCGTGGTGGTAATGAAAAAGATCAACGAAAAAAGGCAACTTACGGTTGTTTGATTTCGCTTTTATCGATGAGGGCACTGAGTGTTGGGTCTTGGAGCCATCCGGCCAGCGGAGATGAGCCCTTTTGCATGGCCAGAGACAATGAGTCCGCTTTTCTCCGGCCACACTGGATCGAATTCACGACCGCCCCGGCCGCTCAAAAAGAGGCTGAGACCACTGTTCATGCATCCTGTTTCAGGTTGGGGAAACGGGTGACGACAGTTTCCGAGAAATTAGGTTTTTTTTTTAATTTGCAGGGATTCCAAATCTTCCGCCCTATTATTGTTGATATGCTTTGGGGAGTTTTGGCGTCACTCCGAGCTTCTCGTAGTTAAACCCACTCGCAAGTGGTGAGTATGGAGCGATGTATTCTACGCTCCTGTCACCGGTAATTTTCGATTCCAATTCCATTCCCCAGTATGCAGCGTTGATGATCAGCCTGCGGAGACCGGCACTTTGGAGATCTTTGGCACTTCCCATGGTGGATTGGAACACCCGCGCGTTCTGTCCTTTGCTGGTTTTCCAGTTTTTAAACCAAGCGACGGGGAGTGCCTCTTTGTCCGGGTTCGTTTTATCGCCGTGGTTTCGGCCCATCAAGGGCTGTCCCCAGACCAAGGCTGTGCAACCTTCGGGTAGCCCGGTGCCTTCCTTGTAGGTGCGATAGACGTCCGATGGTCCCCAAATGTCGGTCACACCGCGGGAGATGGGGTGGTCTTTGAGCTCTTCGACAATGGTGCCACGGGTTGAGTCAGCATGCCATCGGCCATGGTGGCCCATGAAAGCCCCCCCGAGGATATCTCGGCCAAAATTAACGTTCTTTCCGTCGATCTTGTAGGGGATGGCTCCCCGGAATCCATGGTTCGCGGTCCGGAGAGCGATCATTGGTTTTCCTGAATCAAGATAAGCGACGATGAGATCGAGTTGTTCCTTCGGTAAGGTCAGAAGGCGGTTAAAGAAGACGACGAGATCGGCAGAGGCCAGATTCTCGAGTCCCGGGATACGGTGTTCTTTGAAATCCGCCTCCGCCCCTTTTTTGGGATAAACCGGCATGGTGGGATCGACTTCTCCCTTCTCGTTGACGCAGAAAAGGACGGTGCAATCAAAGCCGTGATGTTTGCTGAGGATTCCGGCCATCATGGGCATGGCCTGCTCACTTCGGTATTCCTGATCAGCAGCGATTAAGACGATGTGCTTTCCTTTTCCCGGACCATCGCCACCCGCATAGGTCAGCCATTTTGGGCTGTCCGGAACGGGGTGGGAGTAGGAGGGCGTGCAAAGGGCGAGAATGGAGGCAAAGAAAAATGCCAGGCGGATTTTTGGAAACATGTTGTTCGGGAGTTGTGTTTTTAGAATACAGGTAATTTATCGGATGCGAATGAGATTGGGGAGTTCGTTCGAAGTTTTGATTTTTTCGATCGTGATTTTCAGTTCGTCTGCTTTTTGAATGCTGAGACGTTTGGGGAAATTCTTTTCCCCGTCCCGAAAATCAGCGGCGATTTTTTCAAGCTCGGGAATGACTACGGTTGCTCTTGCTCCATAGATGAGGAGAATTTTCATCAATTCCGGAGTGCGTTTTTCACTGGCCCAGGGATTTTGATCCCGGGTGTAGTCCACGCAGGCTTTGATGCCTTCTTCAACATGGTGCGTTGCGAGGATGCGGAGGCCTTCGACACGGATTCCAGCGGCGAACATGACACCGCTGGGGGCAGGCCTAACGACCGCTTCAAGAATGGCAGGAAGTAAGGGTTTGATTTCTTCCTTCGAGAGATTTCGGTAAACTGAGCCGATACTGCCTCTGGCACGTCCGTCCTCATTCTTGAGACCCGCCTTCACGGCTTGATAAAGAACTTCCCGGTTTACTCCTTCCAGGGAACGGCTGAGCATCCCTCCTCGTTGATTGAACAGGGCGAAGGAAAAATACCGTTGCTGCATTCCGCGCGGATCCTTCTCCCGATCGATCTGCGTCAAAAGTTCTAGGAGTTCGGGGACGGCTTTCATGGCAGGCGTTCCAATGGCGGAGAGGGCTTCTGCCGTTTTTATTCGAAGCCAAAGGTCTTCAGAATTCAGGTTTTTTAGAAGGACGTCGATTGCTGGAGCTCCCCGTCCCCGGAGGGCAATGATGGCCTGACTTGCTCCGAGGCGGGATTCAAGGTCGGGGGATCCGAGCATTTCGGTGAGGAACTTGATCGGAGAATTTCCCTTGCGACGGGCCAAAGCCATGGCAGCCCGTTCACGAATGATGGGGGACCAACTGGAAAGGAGCTCAAGAAGAGCATCGCCATTGAGTTGATCGTAGGCGGAATTCCGGTCCTTGTTGGTCCAACCTCGGCCATCAAGAATAAGTTTCCGCGCGGTTTTGGCAGCGAGTTGAGGGGCAATTGGAGCACGCTTACCGGTGAGCCATATTTTCTTCAGTGGCAGGGCATAAGCGAGAAGGTAGGCACCGGTGCAATCCCATCCGGGGTAGCTATCCTTGCGCATTTGCGGTGGGCCCTGATGCAGGAAAGTGCCGTCCCACCGTCGGGCGAGATCAAAATACCAACCGCCGAACTCCTTCATCCACGCGCCGGTGGCATGAGGTCCCGATTGGGCGACTCCCGGCATGGCCCAGAGGAGGTTGCAAAAGTTGCCGGTGTGTCCGGTGTCCCGTTCCGGGCCATGGGATGCGACACTCATTCGTGAAAAGAACTCGGCTCCCTTCGATTCATCGAGAAAACTGAAGAGAACCGCAGCCATCCCGCATTTTCCGTTGTCTTCGTGGGTTTCAATCCACGGGGCATGATCTCCATAGGGGATCGCGCCTTTACCAATATAGAAACGGAGAAGCCGCGCGCTTTTTTCGATGGCCTCTGAAACTTCCGGGTCATTGACTCCGGCGGCGCGCGCCATGATGAGCGAAGTTGTCAGCGGAAGTCCGGGAGCATTCATCATACCATAGCCGCCGAGTCGTCCGTCAGGATTGGCAAAACGGTGTCCCCAGGAACCCACAATGCTTTGGCCCTTGGCTGCTTCGAGAGCGAGTCGCTTCAGGTCTGGTAAAACGGCCGTGTCTCCGGTGGCCATGACATATTCGGAGAGGAGCATGATGACATATCCGTAATGCCAGGTTTGGAAACTGTCTCCTTTGTAAGCTGCGGCCCAATCAACTTCCTTGCGAATAATCTGGAAGTATTTCGGATTGCCACTGGCGAGCAGGGCGAGAGCATTGAGGGAACGGGTGATGGGATTTTGCCGGTAGTCGGGATCCTGAATTCGCTCCGCGAGTGCGTCACATCCTTGTTTGAGGATGAGTTTGGATTTGGCGCAGTCATAGGGTGCGGTCTTGCTGTAGCTGCCGAATACGGGGAGGGTGATGGCTACGCTTTCCTTCTTTCCGTCCCGCCAGCGCAGCAGTGAGAGCAGCCCTTTCCCTTTTTCGCTTTCCGCGACGCCCAGAGCTCTTCCCATTTCAGTACGAGGATCATACGAGAAAGGAGTTTTCCCCACCCCGAGAATGACATCACCTTTTTCAAGAGTGCCCTCGGCAGGGGAGCCTTTGGCAACCTCGACGACACGAATTTGACGGGCATCACTTGTGACCATCTTGTTGCTGAAGATCCAACCTCGTGCTCCCGTGGCTCCGAGGTTCCAGTCGTGGTTGGCTCCTTCCGGGATTGGGTCGCCCTTGGTGAAGTCGGGCAGGGTCATCTTGCCGTTGGGCTCGGCTCCGCTTGCAGGAGAAATCAGGAGCAAGACGGTTGCCAGCGATAGGGGGTGCGAGAGGATCATGTTTTTCGAAGATCGAGAGTTTTATTTGTCGGAAGCCTTTGGAGGGACGACATGATAGCGGGCTTCTCCGTAGTGGGGTTTGAGAGGCCAGGTGTCGGTGCGGAAGGGGAACGCCGGGAGTTCCTTTCCATTCATCAAGGTGCCAAGCGGAAGATTTGACCAAGCGTAGCGCACTGCAACGGGGTCAGTGACCGCATCGTTCCAGACTTCGACCTCGGGAGTTTTTCCCCGCCCGCCAGCCACCCGGGCCAAGGCGTGATGGAAGACTTGATCCGCGCCTGCGATGTAGAATCCGCGTGCATCCGTCTGGTCGAAACGAAGGCCCTCGGATCCAGTTTTTTCAAACTGAATGACGATCTTTTCATCTTTCTTCTCCATCGATTTGTAGATGGGGCCATGCCATTGAAGGGGCTGCTGTGGGCGGGTGGCATCGATGATGCCATGAACCGTTGAGAGTGCCCAACGAGCCGAGCGGTCGCCCACCGGGTATTTGCGCCCGGGATGAATGGAATCATTACTATTGGCATCGAAGCTGACGATGAGCCCGGTGTTGGAAGTGGCGCGCCAAGTGAGGTGCTGCTGTTCCCGAATCACGTTGGTGTGATGATTCATGTCATAGGTCATCGAGCGACGGGTGCTCCATCCTGCAATCTGGATGATGCCAAATGGCAGGTTTTTGTCCTGGAAGATTTTTCTCCAATCGGAAATGACAGCCGGGAAGGTTTCGCGGAAGGGGATCCAGGTGTCGCCGAAGGAATTGTTTTCGCCCTGGTAGAAGAGGGCTCCGCGAACCGACAATCCCGAGAGAGGCATGATCATGGCATTGAGGGCTCCTGATGGAATGCGGCCCTGCGCCGGGTTTTGATAACTTCTGGGATTTGGTTTTCCTCCGGGATTCTTTTTCCCCTTTGCCTTGGAATTTTTTGCAAGCGTTTCCCATTTTTCAAGATCGGAGGCGAGGCGTTTGGCGGCCCCGTCTGCACGGCCGCCATCAATCCATGCCTGACACTTGGCTTCATAGTCGTCGAGGTAAGGTTTGGCCGTTGGAAGAGTCTCGAGAGTTTCGCGGGTGACCCAGTGCTGGGCCATTGTGCCTCCCCAGGCTGCGTTCACCAAGCCAATGGGGACATTAAGACGACGGTGGAGCCTTTGCCCAAAAAAGTAGGCCACGCCGGAACAATCACCGATCGTTTCGGGAGAACAAGTCTGCCAGGTGCCGGCTCCGTTTTCGGCGGGAAAATCTTCCCTAGGTTCGGGGGTTCCTTCGGGTTCGATACGGATGAAACGAATGGCGGGATAGCGGGCGCTCGGAATTTCGACATCGGCATCCCGTGAACTACGAAGACGCCATTCCATGTTGCTTTGTCCGCCGCAGATCCAGACATCACCGACAAGGATGCCTTCGTAAGTGATGGAAACGTCACCGGATTTCACCTTCAAAGTTTGTCCGGTGGCGTTGGCTTCCATTGGGTCAAGAGTGATCAACCACCTGCTCTCCTTTCCGGAGGTGATGGTTTTTTCCTGACCGCCGAAGGAAACGGTGACGGCCTTCTCTTTTTCGGCCCATCCCCAGATGCGGACCGGTTTGTCGCGTTGCAGAACCATCTGGCTTCCGAAAATATTCGGAAGCTTAAGTTCGGCACTTGCGTTCGAAAAGAGGAAGAGAAATGCGAAGAAGATGAATGACGTTTTCATTTTTGTTGAGTGGGGTGGCCTACTGGAATTGAAGTTCGCTGAGCTTTACCTCGAGATTGTGAATCTCTTTTCCGTCGATACTTATGATGGTGTATTTTACGGTTGGGTCTTCCTTCTTGAGATCGAAATCAACACGCCCGAAGGATTGCTTCTTATTGTAACCAAATAGGGATGACTTGATGAGCGGGTGAACGTGCTGGTTGGTGAGTCGTGAGGAGCTGAATTCGTAGAGGGGATACATGCCCTTGATTTTGGTGTCGATCTTGTAGGCATCCGAGCGGTGTCGGTCGGCGGAGAAGATGACGACACCGGGGATTTTTTGGTCGGCAATGAAGTCGTAGATTTTCTGGCGTTCTTGTTTATAGCCATCCCAGGTGTCTTTGGAGCCGGGTTTCACCTTGGGTGCCATGGGGACGTTGGAGCAAATGATGGTAAACTTTGAGATTTTATTTGTGAGGGTCTTTTTGAGCCACTCCATCTGAACAGGTCCGAGCATTGATGGGGCATCGGTCTTCGGTGACTCCCGGTAATAGCGGCCGTCCAGCATAATGAAGTGGACATCGCCAATTTGAAAATCGAACCAGCACCCGGGGTTCTTGTCGCCTCCACCGTAGTAGGGGTTGTCCCAGTTTTCTTTGAAAACTTGCCGCACCTCGCGCTTCCAGGCGGGTTTTTCGATATCCGGACCACCCCAGCCATCGTTGGTGGTGAAGTCGTGGTCGTCCCAGATGGCGTAGATGGGAACCTCCTTGGCAAGTTTTGACCACTCGGGTTGGCTTTGTCGGCGGAAGTAGTGAAACTGCTGCATCTCCGGTGTCTCGGGGTCGTCGATGTAAACGTTGTCACCGAGAAGGAGAAGTGCTCTGGGCTCGATGGCCCCGATGGTATCCCACATCCTCTCATGCTCCGGGACGTATCCGGCCCCTCCACCAAAGGCGATGGTGAACTGGTCGCTCGGAGCATCCTTTTTGAGTGAGGTGTCGGGCAGCGTTCTCTTCCACGGCCAGGTTGCTGCGTCAAATTTCCAGGCGCCGGCCTTCCCTTGGGCAAGGTCCATGAGGAGTTTGGTGTGTCCGGGGTTAATCTTTGCGGCGGCGGATGCTTCGAGGTAGGAAATTGCTTCGCCTTTCTTACCCTGCAGGATGAGCTTGAGGGCATGGGGGTGAATTCTTTTGACCTGCCCTTTCTCCTTCTCGGGCTTCTCATTATTCACGCGCGGTTTTGACGCCTGGCCAAAGAGGGGCTGGGTGGAGAGAGAGAGAGAAACTCCTGCAGCGAGAAGCAGGGACGTTGTGATGGTATTGGTTGTCCTCATTTTTTATTTCTTTTCGAAAGGTTTGCCTCTAGGGAGATCGCTGTTTTTCGAAGGATCTCATTTGGGCTTGCGAGAGCTTGTTGAACTTCGGTGGAAGCATCCTCACCCAGCTGAGTAGAGAGATACCGCAAGCATGCGGCTTGATAGTAGAAATCGCGCGGATGCTTTTTCATGAAAGCGCGACAGAGATCGATCTGGTTTTCGTCCTTCTGGTGATTTGCGAGGTCCCGGATCAGACGTTCATCCACGAGGTTGTGAAGGCTGATGAGGGTGATTGGTTCTTTATCCGTTTCGATGATCTTGATGGTTTTCTCGAGGTTCTCCCGGTGTTCGCCGGATTTCCAGTTCTGGCGCATCTCGTAGAGTTGGGGAAGGTATGGCTGGGCAGAGCCGGCGTAGGCTTGCAGGGTTTTGAAACGTGCCGGAAAGCGGGCGTAGGCACCCCAGCGTTTTAGGCCGAAGGTTTCGAGAGCCAACGGAATGCCTTCCTTTAAATGGAAACGTGCCATGAGATCGAGGGCATAGACCCTCGGGGAATCCTCGAACATCATGTAGCTCATCGAAGGGACCTTAATGGCATCGTAGATTTCCTGAGCCATGTTGGAGGCGTCTTCACGGTTGAAGTATTGGAAGGCAAAGGCTCCACAACCCCGGACGCGCCC
>Ga0308005_10000457_pt1 | contig 14995 bp, 17 predicted proteins | sample Neamet67_FD_203142 | JGI IMG/M metagenome (GOLD analysis project Ga0308005, IMG submission 203142) | Marine microbial communities from water near the shore, Antarctic Ocean - #67 | ecosystem: Environmental > Aquatic > Marine > Unclassified | place: Southern Ocean | collected 2014-06-07 | reverse complement strand
GAATTCCACGCTTCTATGGAAGATTCCGTGCGCGCGAACCCGACCAAGGCTGTTCTTATTGCCGTGGGAGTAGGTTTTGTTGCGGGGCTGATCATTCGTCGATAGCCCATCCATCAAGACGCAATGCTTTCAAATTCCTCAACCTCTTCAAAGGAGGGCCACGATTCATCGGGCTTGAAGGAAGAAGTCGTTTCTTTTTCTAAGAGCACCGGCGCCTATCTTTCGGCACGATCCGAACTCCTTGGGATTGAGGCTCGTGAGGCAGGAGTGGTCTACAGAGGTAAAATCATCTCTCTCGTTATTGCGGGACTTACTCTCGCTCTAGGTTACGTAATGCTCCTCGTGGTCGCAGTCGCCTTGCTTGGTGACCTTTTTGTTCAAAAATTCACCGGCCCATTGGCTGGATGGGTTGGGTCCGCCCTTGCTTTTGGCGGGCTCCACCTTCTCATCGGGGTGATTTTCTTCATAAAGTCCCGTAAGGGCTCAAGCGTCTCACTTTTTGAATCCACACGTGCCGAGTGGCACAAAGACCAACAATGGCTCAGTCAAAATTCCAAAAGAGAAAGTTAGAGTTGGTCACAGTGCTCGCTGCTCAGCGAACTGGAGTTTCATCCGCGCTCGCAGGATTGGAGCGAGAGCTGAGTGTGTCTCGACAACTCAAAAAGTCAGTCAAGGACCATCCGCTCCCCTGGTTTGCGGGTGCTTTTGGCTCAGCAGCTTTTCTGGGGTTACTGCTCCGTAGCTCCAAGAGAAACGGAAGCGTAAAAAGAAGCCGAATCGGCATCCTGCTGGGGCTTTGCTTTAGTCTCGCAAAGCCCGCCATTACAGCCTGGGTCATCGATAAGGCAAAAGAGGAAGCGTCTCGACGATTTCTCCCGCAAAATCGAAACTCCATGCTTGGCGAACCGCGTTAAGTAATGTTCCTTTACCGGACACTACTTCCCTGCCAAAAATCTTACACCCATCGCAATCTAATTTATGTCTGAGCACACAGTCCTCGCGCACGTCGACGAATATTTGAAAGTCGGAATCGAATATGATTGTTCCGATATCCACCTTCCCGCTGGCTACCCTCCCGCGTGGCGCCGATTTGGAAACCTCTCTCCCATCTGGGACTCTCATGCGCCCCTGGAAGCCGCAGACACCGAACGATTAGCTCGTTCGTTTCTTGATGATAAACGTTGGGAACACCTTCAGAGACTAGGGGATATCGACTTTGCCTACGCCAGTGAATTTGGACGTTTCCGCGCTTCGGTTATTAAACAGCGCTTGGGCTATGAGATCGTTTTCCGAATCATTACTACCAATATCCGAACCATGGAAGACTTGGAGCTTCCTATCGAAAGCCTCAGGCCCCTCACGCGTTACCAAAATGGTCTCATTTTGATTACCGGATCTGTTGGTTCGGGTAAGTCCACCACGATGGCGTCCTTGGTCGACTTCATCAATATGGACCGTGAGGATCACATTCTCACTCTGGAGGACCCCATCGAATACGTATTCGAATCGAAGGGCTGCCACGTGAATCAGCGAGAAGTCCACACGCACACGGAATCATTCCCAAAGGCACTCCGTGGCGCTCTGCGAGAAGACCCCGATATCATCATGGTGGGAGAGATGCGAGATCTCGAGACCATTTCACTAGCGCTCACTGCAGCGGAAACGGGACACCTTGTTCTCGCCACCCTTCATACTGGAAACGCCCCGCGGACCCTTGATCGGGTATTGGACGTTTTCCCTACCGATCAGCGCGCTCAAATTCGAGTCATGGTTTCGGAATCTCTTCGAGGAATCGTTTCTCAGCAACTCGTCCCCAAGGCAGATGGATCGGGGCGCGCACTTGCTCTCGAACTTCTTGTCAATACCCCTGCTGTGGGTGCCACCATCCGGGACGGTAAAACCTTCATGCTTCCCGGGATCATGCAGACCGGAAAAAATGTCGGCATGATTACCATGGATGAGTCCCTTCGAAATCTCTATATTAAGGGTGATATCACCCAAGAGGAAACCCTCTACCGATGCGAGGATAAGGCGCAAATGAAGTCCTTTTTCCAGTCCTGATTCACTCACTCTCTTTTCTCTTAACACACCTACATTTTCCCAGCCATGGCTGAAATCGATCGTCTTTTCCAATATCTCGTCTCTTCCGGGGGCTCCGATCTTCATCTCGCACAAGGACAGCCTCCTAAGGTCCGTGTTCACGGCGCGGTTACACCTATCGAGGGCGAGCCCGTCCTCGAAGGAGAAATCATCATGAAGCTCCTCGGAGAAATCTGTGAACCTAAAGCTTTTGAAAATTATCTCGAAACGGGAGATCTCGACTTTGCTTACGAAATGGACGAGGAGTCTCGTTTCCGCTGCAACTACTTGAAGCAGCAAAATGGCTTAGGTGCAGTTTTCCGCCTGATTCCCACCGAGATTGCAAGCCTGGAGGATCTCAATCTACCTCTTGTGATCAAGGAATTCGGTCACATGAGATCCGGCTTGGTTCTTGTCACCGGCCCTACCGGGTCCGGGAAATCCACTTCTCTTGCGGCCCTTCTTGATTACATCAACGTTAATTTCAACCGTCACATCATCACGATCGAAGAACCGATCGAATTTGTGCACCGGAGTAAAAAATCTATCGTCAGCCAACGCGAAGTCCCTATTCAGACTCCAAGTTTTGCCGACGGGCTCCGCGCCAGTCTTCGTGAGGATGCTGACATCGTTCTGGTGGGAGAAATGCGTGACCTTGAGACGATTTCCCTCGCTTTGACTGCTGCTGAAACAGGACTGCTGGTCTTTGGCACTCTTCATACTAATAATGCACGCAAAACGGTTGACCGGATTATTGACGTGTTCCCGGCAGATCAGCAGTCTCAGGTCCGCACGATGCTCGCAGCTTCTCTTAAGGGAGTTGTCGCTCAGCTATTGTGCAAGCGCTCGGATAAGCCTGGCCGAACTGCCGTAAACGAAATCATGTTTGCCACTCCGGCGGTTTCCGCCATTATTCGTGAAGGAGCGACCCAGAAACTTTTCGATGTCATCATCGGCGGAAAGTCGGAAGGAATGCAGTTCATGGACGAAGCGATTTGGGATAAGCTCCAACAGGGCATGATTTCCCCTCAAGAAGCCTACATGAAGGCTATCGACAAAACTCGTTTTAAAGCTTATCTTCCAGAAGAGCTTAAGTCTCTTGGAGTTGCATCGGGCGAAAATCCGATGGAACACTAAGTGATTTTATCCAAATCAGACCCTTAAGTATTCTTCGGAATTCCGGACTATTTACTGATCCATATTGTCTAATAGATCAGTGATCGGTAGTCTCCTTTCAACCCTCCACTGAGAAGAGAATGTCTCAAAAGATTGAATTTTCCTGCCCGTCTTGTCATACGTCATTGAGGGTTCCTGCCGAAATGGCGGGAGTAAATGGCCCTTGCCCAACATGTCACAATACGATTGCCGCTCCGCATCCCCAACCGGTTGCAAAGCAGCCGATGGCAACACCTACCTTAATCACTACGCCTCCTCTCCAACAAAAAAGTGCTCCTCAGCAAAAAGCCCCAGCCCCACAGACTTCTCCAGCGATTGATCCTGTTCAGCAAGGGTTCAACCGAACCCGACCCAACAGCCAACCAACGCAAAGTTATCAGTCAGCGCAGAGTCCCCTCCAACCTGGCGTCATACCCGCTAGTCGACCGTTAGGAGCAACCCCGCACCAACAGCGTATCGAGAGTTCCGTTAACCCTAGAGAATTTAATGCAGCCTGTGATTCCGGATTAGGGCGTGAGAATAATGACGTAGCGACGACCCCCGTTCGGACCAAGCGTCGGACCAAGCGTCGGACCAAGCGTCGGATCTGGCCCGCCTTTGTATTCCCCCTCTTGTTCATTGGGCTTTCAGTAGCCGTCATCTACTTGATTCTTGATATGATGAAAGTATTTGAGCCGGTGGTTCAACCTGAACCGGAGCTCACTCCAAACGAATCTCTTATAAGCGAGACTCTTTCTACCCCACCTGCGCGGCTCCCCGTTGAGGCTCCAGAAGTAACTCCCCCTCTCCCCGTCACAGATCCTTCTGTGGGACCCACTCTTCCAACCGAGGTAACGCCCGATTCTCCTGAAATCCCGAAGGAACTGGAGCATGACAAGCGGGATGTAAATACTCCTGATGAAGTTCCCTCTGAACTTCCACTAGCGGCTAAAAAAAAAGAAAAAGTCGATACTGAGTTAGGGGCTCTTCATCAAGCAGGAGTAGAGAATACCCGTTTCATTGTCGCTAGCGAAGGAATACTAAGGCAATTTTTGTCTGCAAAGACTTTTGAGGAGCGTCTCCCGTTCATGACGAAATCGCGGCGTAATCCCGAAGAACTTCGTAGTAGCGCTCTCGCAGGACCGCTTCCGAGGGTTATTATTTCCCGGCCTGAAACTTCCTTCCCTCCCCCCAGTGGACACGTGATGGATTCTTATCATTCTGTCGCTTTTGACATGCCCAGTGAAGAGAGGGAGGGCCGGATTATCACACTGCGTCTCGTTTCTTATGCAGAGAATGAACCCCCAAGAGTCCAAACTGACGTATTTTTGGACCTCTACGACGGTAATGCAGGTAAGTTTGCGGAGAAACCGGTAGAGGGACTGCTCATGGTTCACGCGGTCGTCAAGGTATCGTCATTTTGCTTTGTCGATGGCATTCCAGATCCAGCTTCCAAAGCAACGGTTTCCCTCTTGCAGAATGTTACGGCGGCTTCAAATATCATCGCGAAGGCCTTTATAAGGGCAGAATCTGATATCTTTAAAAAATTACGGGGCCTAATCTCGGGGGATTCTCATGCTGCTGTTTCACTCACGTTGGAATGGAACACCACCGAGGATCCCACGAAACCTTACCTCGAAATCGTTAGGCTCAATGCTCTGAATTGGTCAATTAACTAAGCCCGCATCAGCCAAGGCCTTCCAGCCACCATAGAGAACATAGACGTCGAATCCCATCATCTCGGCGAATTTCTCCTTAAGTAAGGCGGCAATCGCCTTACTTGAACCACATCCTTCCTCATTGCAATAGATCAACACCCGGGGAAAGGGGTCACCTTCACGATAGACTGCCTGCATGAAGGCTTCCTCCAATGCAAGAAAGTCCTCTGCATCGTCGTCCGTCAGGAGGATTGATCCTTCGATTCCATTGTTTTCCCAAATGTTTCGTGGTCGGGCATCGACCCAAAGATAAGATTGATTGTCCCAACCCTGGACCTCAGAAAGACAAATTTGCCCCTCCTCAAGAAGATCTTCCGAGCAAGTGATCGAACGGTCAGGCGGGCCTACTATTTGCCAAGTGCCTAAAGCTCCGAGCGATGCAAGTGCAACGATCCCGAAAGCGCCCATTAGAAACATCTTCATTTCCGCTCCTTCTTAACGACAACAAAGACCTGATGCCGCTCATGGCGCTTGATCGCGCAATCTGTCTTCAAACGGATCATCCCCATTCCCGGCTTCTCAGTGCTGGATGGTTTAACTTTTATTTCATACTCCCATCCTTCTTTGATGGTCTTCACTTCGTAGGGGAAGTTACTACTCGTCCCCGAATTTTCGATAAGTTTAATCGGCTGATCGTGATTCACTTTGATCTTAAAAGTCTTCTCCGTCGGCGTCTCTCCGATCTCCCACTTTAAGGTAGAAGGTTGAATTTCGAACAAGATAGGGATCGTCACTCTCACGACCAACTGAATGGGCTTATCGACCCCTTTCATTTTCAAGACGATCGCCTTGTCCACCGTCCCCTTAAAATTACCCATCTTGAAACGGCCGAAAATTCTTCCATTCTCCCCGATATCCCATCTTAACTTAGTAGATCGATCGGGATTGAGCGGATCAACCCGAGCGGTCAAGCAGGTGCAGGGCGCTTCGTATTCAATGATTTCAGCTACCGACCTCTTGATTTCAAAGGGGAATTCAGCAGTGATCTCAGTGACATCGGGCTTGGCGGTAATTTCAACGAGCTTTGTTTTAAATACCATTTCCGCATTCATCAAACTGCTGAGGCCGAAGAGAAGGAGGATCGCAAATTTCATGTTATTCCGTTAATTGAAGAAGTTCGACCTGAAGAATCAAACGCCCCCCTCTCCATTCAGGTCCGAGGAGGTAGAGTGGTTTTCCCTTCACTAAGGTCGGATTGGTCTGGAAGAGCTTCCGCTTTGATTGCCAATACTCGAGTGCCATTTGAATACGGCCCTTCCCTTCCCTCTTAAGTGGCTCAAAGCTAATCAACATTTCCTTCGATGGACGAAGAGGTGTTGCCCAGCTCTCGTAGCTTCTTAGAATCTCCGGATTCTCAACACCTAAAGTGCGATAATGCTTGAAGCGTAACACCTCGATCTCCTTCATTGCCGTCACTTGCGCTTCAGGAATCACTTTTCCTCTCGGTCCGGCACGATCACCATCTTCGTTCGTGGCAAAGATCATTTCGACCCGGAGAGAGCCAATCTTCTCCTTTCCTGGATCGTCTCCAAACGCAACGCCAATAAAGGAAAGAAAGGTAACAATAAGCAGAGATTTCATGAGTCTAGTGGAATCGTTTTGCTTGATCGCGTTGGTAACTCACCGGAAGTTCTCCCTTCTTAATCTCTGCGAAACTCGCATCATCCGAAATCGCACTTAATCCTGTCACGACAATCGCTGAAACATCACCTTCCGCATCAGGGATGATCTCGGCATTTAAGGAATCTTCAGAAAAATAAACTGAAGGCAACGAACGCGTCACCACTGGTGTCGCTATCGATTCGGCCCCTTGGCCAAGTCGCTGCCCTGCCAGAAATGCGAGCACGAGCGCCATTGCCCCGGCTGGAGCCCAGGCCCACTGCAACCTCTTCCACCAGCGTTTCGCCTTCTCCTTGGGTAGCCGCGACACTTGATCCAGAGTCACTTTCCGCATCAATTGGTTGTTAAAGAAGTCCGGATAAGGAGGTTCAACAGATGCTGGGATCTCCTTTTGAATCTTCGCCTTTACGCTTCGCATCGCTGCAAGCTCACCTGCAAGCTCTGAGTCCTCTACGAGGAGTATTTCTAGCTCTGTGTGTTCAGCGGCAGTCAACTTGTGATCCACCCACTTCACCATGAGTTCATCAGTAATTTCCTTGTTCATCAGTTAACAATATTTGGAGTTTCTTTCGGGCATAATAAAGGCGGCTCATCACCGTCCCCAAGGAGCAGCCCATCGCTTTCGCGATCTCCTTGTAATCAAATCCTTGCACTTCACGCAGGAGAATCGTTTCGCGGTGCTCTGCTGACAATGTCGCCATCGCCGCATTGATCTTTTCTCCCAACTCGGAATTCTCAAGTGCTCGATCGGGGCGAAGATCTTGATTGGGTGTCGTCATCGAGTCCACTGCGACCGAGCCTTCGCTTAAAATGGTGTCGTCAAACTCCCCTGCAGAATCAATTTTGCGCTTCCGCAGCCAGTCGTAGACTACATTGTGGGTGATGCGGTAGAGCCAGGTCGAAAACTTCGCCCGCGCTTCAAATTTCGGCAAAGCCTTCCAAACCTTCAGGAAAACCTCTTGCGAGAGATCCCAGGCATCGGCTTCATTTTTGATCATATTTTGAACCATCGCATAAACCTTTCCACGATGGCGGGTTACGAGTGTCTCGAAAGCCCGGGTATCCCCTGATTGGCAGGACTTGATCAATTCATGATCGGAAGGTTCACCTTCCGAAAGTCCTGCATCGGAGGACGCCCCAGCAGGCGCCATCAATGAGTTAAACGTGACCCTTCGGAAAAAATTCATCAAGAGAGGCGAAAAATTAGCGGAACCAATACGAACTGACGACTTTAAAAGCTGGGAATTCCCGTCAATCAGAGCCGATTGAACGATAAAATGGATTCACCGTCCTCAAAAAATTCAACCATCGGTTCGCCTCCGGCTTCTCAGGAGCAAAGACCGAGAGCTTCTTTCCGGTTGAGCGGAAGTTGATTTCTTGCGTGCGCCCCCATAGCTCCCCGTCGATTTCCACTGGGATTGCCTCAGCGCTGGTGACTCTGATCCTTGCCGCCTGAAGATACTCAACCGACCCTCCTGGCGAGAGCGGGTCAATCCCTCCTTTTACCAATCCTCGCAACGAATCTCTGATGAACTGAAATCCAGACTCTTTAAAAAGTACCACATCAAGGAGTTCGTCTGTATTTCTCGCCGTTCTAAAAAGGGGGAAATGTCCCCCATAGAGAGAGCCGTTCCCGATCAAAAGACAAACTCCGCGCAGCTCCCTCCCTTCTTCGGTAAGAACGGTCATTTCGGGAAGAGCAGTCCTTAATACCCGGACACCGGCAAGGAGGTAAGCCAGCGGCCCAAGTCGTCTTTTACTTTCCCAGCTCGTAGCCTCAATCACCTGGGCATCGAAACCGACTCCAGCCATTTGAACAAAAGGGACTCCGTTCATCTCAAAAAGATCCACTTCCTTTCGGCATCCATCATCGATCACTGCCATCGACTTCTCCAGCCGATCAAATGGAATCCCCATTTCGCGTGCGAAAACATTCATTGTTCCCGTTGGGAATACTCCTAGTATCGTGGAGGATCCTGCTAGCCCTTCAATAGCGGCGTTGACTGTCCCGTCCCCGCCGGCAGTGATCACAACATCCTCTCCTGCTTTTGCTAACTTCCTGGTCAACTCGATCGCCTCTTCCCTGCTTTGCGTCCGATAAATCTCAAATCGATGCGAATGAGCCTCGATAAACTCCATCGCCCGATACCCTCTTTCGCTTTTTGCGCGAGGATTCACGATGAGAGGGTATCGGCGTCGATTCTCAGAGGGGTCAGGCATATTTCTGGGCGGGATTAAAGCCCATTTCGTTTAGCTTCGCGAGGACCTTTGTAATCGGAAGTCCCACGATATTTTCATAGTCTCCATCAATTTTCTCAACGAGCCACTCGCCGTGATCTTGAATGGCGTAGCCGCCCGCCTTATCGAGAACAGGAACGATGTTAAGGTAGTCATCAATAACCGAGTCCGAGTATTCTCTGAAAGTAACCCGCGAAACTTCGATGAAAGTAGACTTTATTTCACCTTTTTGAAGGGCAACACCGGTCATTACCTCGTGTGTTTTTCCCCGGAAGCGCTTCAAGTTCCCGGCTGCTTCGATAAGATCTCTGGGCTTCCCGTATACCGTGCCGTCCATTGCAACGACTGTGTCTGAGGCAATAATCAAATCATCAGGATTCGATCGCGATATTACACCGGCTTTTAAAAGGGCGTTTGTGAGGCAGAGGTCTCGAGCTGGCAAGACTCCCGCCTCAAGCTCATCGACATCTGGGACTTCAACCGTAAACGTCAGTCCGGCAGCCCCCAGCAATTCCTTTCGACGAGGGGAGCCCGATGCTAGAATTAAGCGCATAGTGAGAATTGAGGGAAAAAGGGATGTCTAGTATCCTAGTTCAGTAACCAGTCGACTTTTCTGCACATCATCCCCTTCCAAGCTCATTTGGTGGCCATTGAGGACGAAGAATCTACCGACCCCTAATCCGGCAACAACGAAAGCACCCAGCAAAGAGAGTTCCCATTGCCTCTTTTTTCCTGCGCCCTGATGCTCGGTTGATTGCTGGCTCTCGGGAGTTTGCATGAATTTTCTATTCACGTTGGCTGTCGTTGCGGGATAAAAACGGGAGACCCGGTGCGTTGAAACGGCTGAACTATCCCCGCTTTGGAACCTCCGGTGTTTCTTTGAGAGGCTGATAAGCGTGGTTGCGGCTCTATTCGAGCGGGCGCAGCACCCCCTGCTTGCACCAATTCGGGTGTCGTCAGCGCAGTATTCCAAGCCAACTCAAGAGATGTCTGTGGAGTCCTGTTCACTCGCTCCTGCGGGGTGACCTTCCGGAATGGATTTACAGGCTCCGGCTGAAAGTCTTGAGGCGTGAAAATCTGATGCGAATCAGAGGGCCCTGCGAAATCTACATCATTTGGCAAAGGTCGGCGTCCGGGAATAGGAGGCAAGGCTTGACTCCATTTGTCTGTGATCAGCTCGTAACCACAAATGGGGCAAAGTCCACGGCCCCCTCTCATTTTCGCGGGAATACGAACCTGACCGCGACAATGGCAACATACAACCACTTCGCTTGAAGGTGTATCAACGACTGATGGGATAACCTTCACCGCTACGGAAGTTAGCTGTTTCTCCTTAGCTTGTCAAAACAATCAAATAATAATGATATTAACAAAAATTAGATATCGTTGATACCCGCAATACTCTCATGCATCAAGAGTGATGCTCCTATTTATTCACAAGTTACTCACAGCCCATCACCACAGCATTAGCGGCCGCATAGTGCTGAGCATGAGACAAACTCACCTTAACTTCTGTTGCTCCACATTTTTTGGCGAGGATTGTGGCATCACCATGAAGACGAACCTCAGGCTCACCGGTATCCCTTCGGATGATTTCTATATCAAGCCAACCAATTTCCTTTCCAATTCCCGTTCCGAAGGCCTTCGAGATCGCTTCCTTGGCCGCAAATCTCGCAGCGAGATGGATTTCAGGGCGTTTTTGCCGGTTGCAGTATTCCTGCTCTGCTGGGGTGAAAATACGATGCAGGAATCGCTCGCCAAATTCGTCGAGGGACGACTTTACGCGGCTCACCTCAACAACATCGATTCCTATTCCAATCAGCTTCATTCTTCATCCCCTTGGTAAGCAGCCATGAGCGCCTTCATTTCCGCGACCGCTGCCCTCAAGCCAATGAATAAAGCCCTTGAAACAAGGGTGTGGCCAATGTTGATTTCTTTTAAGTGTTTCACGGAAAAAAGAGCGTTAATGTTTTGACGATGAATGCCGTGACCCGCGTTCACTTGAAGACCAAGGCTCGCGCCTAAATCCGCACTAAGCTGGAGACGCGAGAGTTCGTTTTGATGAGGTTCGCCCTCCGCTAGAGCGAAGGATCCGGTGTGAAGCTCGATCATTTCAGCACCTAATTTTGCGGCAGCTTCGATCTGCTCTTCCTCCGGATCAATAAATAGACTCACCTTAATCCCCGACCCCTGAAGGGCGCTTATCGTATCCTTCAGTGAGTCAAAATGACCAGCTACATCAAGCCCTCCTTCAGTGGTAATCTCTTCGCGACTCTCGGGAACGAGACAGGCAAAGTCAGGCTTCAGGTCGCAAGCGAAGGACACCATTTCCACTGTGTTCGCGAGTTCAAAGTTTAGCGGGAGATCTACTTCCCTGCGCACAAGACGCGCGTCAGCGTTCTGCATATGACGCCGATCCTCTCGAACGTGGATCGTAATCGAGTCGGCTCCACCTTTTTGAGCCTCTCGCGCAGCATCAAGAATCGATGGCTCAAGAATAGGCGCATCCGGGTTCAAAGCATAGCGGGCCTGCCGCAGTGTGGCGACATGGTCAATATTGACTCCTAAAAGTAAGCTCATTAGACAGGAGGGCCTCTAGTGGCGGAAATGCCGGTGATTGGTGAAGACCATTGTCATGCCAGCCTCATCGGCAGCCGCGATCACCTCTTCGTCGCGGATAGAACCGCCAGGCTGAATGCAAGCTGTCGCACCCGCATTGATAGCGGCATCAAGACCGTCAGCGAATGGGAAAAGCCCATCAGAAGCAATCACGCTTCCCTTGAGAGAAAGTCCGGCTTCCTTTGCCTTCCAAACCGCAATTCGAGCCGAATCAACTCGGCTCATCTGCCCCGCGCCGATACCAAGGGTCCGATCCGTCGAACCAAAGACAATTGCGTTGGATTTCACATGCTTCACCACACGCCACGAAAAGCGCATCGCCATCATTTCCTGCTCATTCGGAGGACGCTTCGTGACCACTTTTGATTCGAGATCATCGATCCCCATGACAGTGTGATCTTTGTCCATGACCATCAAGCCGCCTGGCGCGGAGCGTACGACAGGATCCTTGCGATACCTCTCATAGCCTGGCTCGAGCTTCATAATCCGAAGGTTCTTCTTCTTCTGAAGAATCGCCCGGGCCTCGGGCTCGAAGTCAGGAGCAATAATGACATCGGTAAAAATACCGGAAATCACGCGAGCCAGAGCTTCAGTCAATGGCCGATTCATCACGATTACCCCGCCAAAGGGTGCCTGCCGGTCCGTTTCGAAGGCTTTATCCCAAGCCACCCGTAAATCTTCGTCGTCCTGCCCCACTCCGCAAGGATTAGTGTGCTTGAGGATCGCGACGGTTGGGCGGCGATAATCGAGAATAATGTCCGCCGCTGCTTCGAGATCGAGAATGTTGGTGTAACTCAACTCCTTGCCCTGAAGTTGGGAGAAGCACTCGCCAAAAGCGCCATAAAGACGTGATTTTTGATGCGGGTTGTCGCCGTAACGGAGATCCCGATCCAGAGGAAGGTTGATCGCAAAGCTGCACGCCGTTCCTTGGTCGCACTTGCCCAGGAAGTTGGAAATAGCGCCGTCATAAGCTGCCGTCCGACGGAATACCTTAATCGCAAGCTCCTCACGAAGCCGGAGCGTAGTGTCGCCCTCATGCTCCCCCATCTCAGAAAGAACACGGGAATAGTCGCCAGGGTCGGCTACAACAGTTACTGCCACGTAGTTTTTAGAGGCACTGCGAAGCATCGAAGGCCCGCCGATATCGATATTCTCAATCGCCTCATCAAGGGTGACCCCCTCCTTTTCGACCGTTTGCTCGAAGGGATAGAGATTCACGACCACAAGGTCGATCGTCGGAATGCCATGTTTTTTGCCTTGAGCAACATGATCATCACTATCACGGCGTTGCAGAAGCCCGCCGTGCACCTTTGGATGAAGAGTCTTCAGGCGTCCTTCAAAAAGCTCAGGAGCGCCAGTGTAGTCAGCCACATCGATCACTGGAAGACCCGCTTCCCGCAGCACTGCCGCAGTTCCACCGGTCGAAAGCAGCTCGACGCCATGATCCTCGTGGAGGGATTTTGCAAATTCAACCAATCCAGATTTATCGGAAACCGACAAGAGTGCGCGTGCAATCGCCATAGTATAGTGATGTTTTGAGTCGATACGACTCGCCATAGGGCTATTCCAGAGAACGAAAGGGAGCAAGAGGAATGTAGGAAGCTTCTCCGTGTTGTGAACAACTAGCGACTTTTACCATTCCTAATTTACTCCAAAACATAAGGTCATTGCTAACCTGAGCGCAAATGCCGTAAAGCCACACACGTATTTCCCCTCATCACCAAGAGCCCATCGCCCAACGAGCTTTGCGGCACTAAGCCAAGCAATCTCCCCTTCCGATCTCTATCTCATTTCCATCGGCCGCCTTGAGTCATAGGGTGCGCTTAACACTTCATGCCCGCTCCCACATCGCTCCCTATCTGGAAGATCCAAGCCGACATCTTGCGCACGCTGGAAGTTGGTAACCGTCTCGTGCTCGTCGCCCCCACGGGCTCAGGCAAGACCACGCAGGTGCCGCAAATGCTACTCGATGCCGGTCTCGCGGGAGACAAGATGATCGTGGTCCTGCAACCCCGCCGCGTCGCGGCCCGCACCGTGGCCACCCGGGTCGCCTCGGAGCGCAATGTCAAACTCGGTGCCGAGGTCGGCTATCAAATCCGCTTCGACGATCACACCAGCACTGCCACCCGCATCTGCTTTGTCACCGAAGGTATCTTGCTACGCTGGTTGCAGGACGACCGCACCCTCTCAAAGATCGGTGCCGTCCTCTTCGATGAATTCCACGAGCGGAACTTGCTCAGCGATGTCGCCCTCGCCTTGGTGAAAGATCTCCAGCAAAACCAGCGCCCTGATTTGGCAATGCTCGTGATGTCAGCCACCCTCGATGCCGAACCCGTCGCCGAGTATTTGGGCCAGTGCCCCATCCTCATTTCCGAAGGGCAAAGCTATCCCGTCGAGGTCGATTATCTTCCCCTCCCCGATGACCGTTACCTCACCACGCAGGCCGCTGAAGCGGTCGAGCGTATCATCAATGAAGATGGCCCCGGCGACATCCTCGTCTTCATGCCGGGACGCGGCGAGATCAACGGAACATTGGACGTGCTGAGCGGATTAAGAACGCAGGAACGTGTCGCATTTATCCCCTTGCACGGTGCCCTCGAACCACAGGAGCAAGACCGTGCCTTTGCCCCGAACAAGTTACGCAAAGTTATCGTCGCCACCAACGTCGCCGAGACCAGCATCACCATCGACGGCATCCGCCACGTCGTCGACAGCGGTGTCGCCCGCGTGGCACGCTACGATGCTGAACGCGGGATCGGCACCCTGCAACTGGAGCCCATCAGCCGCGCCAGCGCCGACCAACGCAAAGGGCGCGCCGGCCGCACCGCGCGCGGCAGCTGTCATCGCTTGTGGACCGAGATCAGCCACAAGAGCCGCGAGGAACGCAACACGCCGGAGATTCAGCGCAGCGACCTCGCCGAGGTTGTCCTGCTCTTACATTCGCTCGGCATCCGGGAAGCCGTCACTTTTGACTGGCTCGATAAACCCGATACCCAAGCGGTCGAACGCGCCGAGCGCCTCCTCACCATGCTCGGTGCCCTGCTCGATGCCGACCTCACCGAGATCGGTCGCCAAATGCTCCGCCTCCCTATGCACCCGCGCTACTCACGCATGTTGATCGAGGCTAGCAAGCGCGACTGCGTGCCGGATGCCGCCTTGTGCGCCGCCCTCGTCAGTGGCCGGGATCTGCTCACCCGTCTGGGTCGCGATGATTCCAAGAGCCAAAGCACGCGCGAAATGTTCGAGGACAGCGATGACTCCGACTTCATTACCCTGATGCGAGCCTTCGACTTCGCCAAATCGAACCGCTTTAGCTTTGACCGCTGCCGCAGCCACGGCATCAACGCCCAAGTCGCCCGCCAAGTGAACGAGACCTACAAACAGATCCTCCACGCCGCCCACCAGCAGCGTCTCTACGACCGTAAAGCAACCCCTTCCGCTCCATCAAAAAGCGACGACCCCCTCCTTCGCTGCCTCATGGCCGGCTTCATCGATCAGCTCGCCAAACGACGCGAGCCCGCCAAATTCGTCTGCGATCTCACAGAGCAAAGGGAAGGCCAGCTCGT
>Ga0308005_10000453_pt1 | contig 15084 bp, 13 predicted proteins | sample Neamet67_FD_203142 | JGI IMG/M metagenome (GOLD analysis project Ga0308005, IMG submission 203142) | Marine microbial communities from water near the shore, Antarctic Ocean - #67 | ecosystem: Environmental > Aquatic > Marine > Unclassified | place: Southern Ocean | collected 2014-06-07 | reverse complement strand
GGATAAGCATGGAAGCCGTTGGGCGAATATACCGCTTCCTTCCAACCACGCTCATGATGGTACCACAAGAGGCACTGGCGCCCTCGACGATGGTATCGATCGGAATCCTAGACTGTTTGATAATATCAACCGCCCAGAAACCAGCAAATACCGATCCTCCATATGAATTGATGTGGAGCATAATGGGTTTCGGTGTCATCTCGACCCCAGGATTGGAATCCTGCAATTCCTTGAAGTCTGAGTTCAATTTGACAATGTACTGATTGAGTGCGCCCACCGAATCCTTTGAAACTCCCGCACGGAAGTAAATATGATTTCCGATGCACGAGACCCGCTTCGCATCATCCGACTCGCCTAGCATGGAGGTGTACTTCTTCTTCGCGGGTTCCTTCTCTTTCGAGGCCTTTCCCTTTTTGCGTTTGGTGAATACGACTTCCTCGTCACTATCACTGCCGTCGGATCCCAATCGAGTTTGCATGTTCCATTTCCAATCGCAATCCATTATACACTGTCTGGATATAATAGTGGAGCGATGTTCTGTTAACAACCTATACTACCGTGCAATCGCGTGGCACGCGCAGGCTCTCCTACCCCACGCGCAGACTCTTTTACCGCACGAGATGGATTCGGGTCGCACGCGCAGGTTGTTCTATGGCACCACACAACCCACTACCTGGAGTACTGAGTGGGGTTGAAGGGGGCCACAGTCATTTCCGGCACCTGTTTCTTCCAGAAATCTACCCGCTTATCAAACGCCTTCTCTTCCTCGGTTTTCGGGAACAGTTGCTGGTCGGCCATGTAAGTCGCGGACTGGGCGTTGATTTTCGGTTTCTTCCCGTAACAATTGACCCCGAACCGGACATTGGGGTTCTCAATGTACCCGCCATTCACGCCAGGGCGACCGCGATCGTGTTCGTGTCCCGGTTGTTTCTGGAGTTTGTCGTACGTGTGCTGTTGGGTGGGGAAGAAGGCGTTCTGTCCTTCGCTCCACCCATACTGGCCCCACTCGGCCCCCGATTTGTAGGCGCGTTCCACATCCTGGTACGATGCGAGTTTGGTGCCATTGGCTTTACAAATGGCCTCGGCGTTCTCGTACGTGTACTTGTTGTCGGGGATATTGAACACCTCTTTTTGCTGGAAGATGTTTGTTTTTTTAGATGCGGGGGTCGGATCGCGCAACTGAACCACATTCACTTCGGGTTTCCCCATGAAAATATTCTTCACGTCCACGTACAAATCAGTGTTCAGCATATAGTTGGCACCATTGATGATGATCAGGAAGACGAATATGAGCCATACAAATATCTGGAGGCCCGATGCTTCGCTGATTTGTGTTGCATCTCCTCCACCTCCTCCATGTCTAAAGACCAGCATGTAATATAGGATTATGGTTATGACCGCGACCAAGAGCGCGATTGGCATAGACCCTAATTCTCCTGGAAGTTGGAAACTGGATACAGGCATTTGGAGCGATTTCGACAGTTGGAAATCCATGTTGGGCACTATAGTGTTGTGATATTAAAAGGGGCGTTACGCCGCCCACCACATGTGCGATTTCGAATAGACATTGGAGACGAATCGGATGCTTCATTGTATCGACCGACCCCGAGCGGAATTGGTTCATCTCCTCAAATTCGGGCGCTGGAACCGTTCCAACACCAGGGGTTCTGGCGTGGCGACCACGGGTCTTTCAAAGAAGGATTTGTAGGGTACAGTGACCTTTTGGGCGACAGTGGTGGATTTGGGATCCACGAGGTTGGATTCGCCCGTCCCACGCAACATGGACTCTACATCCACGGCATTAGTGGCGAATGTCTCGCGCGAAACATTGGACGGCATCCAACCAATATCGGGGATATGAGTTTCCCACGGGGTTCCTTGTGCCGAATTTTTGTAGACATTGTATTGGGTGAGATTGCGATTCATCTGCTGTTCCATCTTGTAATCGCCCATCGTGTTCTTGTTGCGAGTGGAAGCCATTTATGGATAACAGTGTACAGTGTGGTGAGATAATGTGTACGTGGTACTGGTCACATTGTCCTGATGTAAACCCCAATTATGATATTTTATTTTATACCGTTTCATGTAAAAATCGATAAATAATATTAAATAACCCGTTGTACATAACCCACAATAAGTGGAATATATTGTCACAGGGTGGTGGTTATGTAACGGAGTTTCATAAAAAATCCCGTAGAAATTAAATATTGTGTTTCCTATTAATTGAACTATTTGGCCCATAGTTAAAAACTTTGCGATTTGTTTTGATGGTTTAAAATAGTACAAATACATTAGTATATGAATTGATGAATTCAACATACCCGTTACAACAAACCCTGGAATATAACACCCGTAATAAAATGCACTAACGATTGTTAAGTGGTGAAAATGATGTAATGTGCCAATTTTTTTGTTATTTTGCTTAAGTAATAATGTATCAATCCACTCCATAATCTTTGATACAACAATAAATGCTTGGAAGTATGGGAAATATGATATATCATATCGTCTGTCCGAAGTAATTATATCATGAAACGACATCACGTCGCCGTATGCCAACATATCATGTATGAATACCCCTCCCCAGACCACCAATGCGGTCGATATACATGTCATCATTATATTGTGATATAGACCATTAATGAAGTAATAGTTTGTTGGTATTGATATAATAGACTCGTATGTAATATATGAGGCCAAACAATTTATGAAAAACATATTTGCTATATATATATATTATTATATATTACACCACGCTCCACACCCCCCCGCCACCCGCATCCTCTCCCCATCCTATGAAATCTCGCAATGCCCTGGAATCGGCGAGTGTGATGGACGTTAATGGCGTATCGGCAAACGCATCCTCGTATATGTTAATCAGGTACATGCACTGGTCGAAATTAACGGACACCAACGCAACACATCCATAGAACGCCCTGGTCCCAATATTCTTCAATTTCGTGCATCCGCTGAATGATACCGTGCCCATCCCCCCACACCCCGCAAAGGCCATTGCCTGTACGCTCACCAATGATGCACAGTTGGTGAAATTCACTCCCGCCAACAATCCACAACCGTAAAAGGCGTTCCGGCCCACATTCTTAAGTCGCTCACATCCGCCGAATGTGACAGTGGTGATCAACGTATTATTGGAAAACGCATTATTTCCTAGGTAACAGAGGTTTCCACATCCCGTGAACTTCACATTGGTAATCCCACCACATCCAGCAAATGAATCATCTGCGATATTATACAGAGTCGAAACATCAGTGAAATCCACCGACGTGATCGCCCCGCACCGCGCAAACGCCCGGTTCCCTATATTCCGGAGAGCCGTACATTTGGTGAAATCAATCGGTCCGCTGATACCAGTTCCCATGAACGCCCCCGAATGAATGGTATGGAGCGACCTACAATCGGTGAACTGTATGTTGACCAACATTGTATTCTCACTAAAGGCACTTCTCTCAATATCGTGAAGTGAAACACATCCCCCAAGAATCACCGTTTCCAACGCCACACATCCCGCGAACGCCGAATCGCAAATCCGTTCCATGGAAACACATCCGGTGAAATCCACTTTTTCTAGCACAACACATCCATGAAAGGCTCTGGGCGCAATTTCCACCAGATCCCCGCAATTCTTGAAGGATACCTCGGTCAAGTGAACGCATCCGTAAAACGCCCGTGGTTCAACCGATACGGTCCCCAACGAACCATCCAAATCCACCCATTTGATGGCCGACCCCGCAAACGCATTTTCAGAAATGGTCGCGAGTCTGGTACACATGGAGAGAGAAATGGATAATCCGCTGCCGGCAGCACCCCCCCACGTCACACCACTCCCCACATCCACCATGGCATTGGACCCAATCCGCCGCAACATTACACACCCGGTGATATCAAATGTTTCCACCATCTCACATTGGTAGAATGCGTTGTCGCCAATCGCCGTGAGCGACACACATCCCGCCATATCCACCGTCGTGATACCCATACACCCAAAGAAGGCATTGTCCTCTATATGCGTCAACCGCGTGAGCGATGGGATGGAGAGTTTGGTGAACGCAACACATCCGTAAAACGCTCCATCCCCAATCCTTGTTAAACGCACCAATGTGTTGATGCCTGTGATTCCAGTCAACCCCACACATTCCCCAAATACATGGGTCGCAAACTCTTCCACGCGCACACATCCCGTGAAATCCACCGAAACCAATCCACTGCATTGGTAAAACGCCGAATCCCCAATTGTCTGCAGATATGTACAATCGCACAGATTCGCCGTTGTCAACTCATCGCAATCGGCGAATGCGGCGGAACCAATATGGGTTATGGATGAACCCGGTATATCCACAATGGATACACGCGACCCAGTGAAGGCATTGTCTCCTATATGGGTAAGTGCGTCGCACCCCGTCAATGTGAATGGTGTCGTGGACGCACTACCTGTCCCCACCCCGTAAAATGCCGCGTTCCCAATAGATGTCAATGTATCATGACCGTCCAAATCAATCCCTTGAAACTTTATACAACCGGAAAACGCCGAGTCCCCAATCCCACTCAGAACCTTTCTATCGCTACCGACACCTACCACCACAACAGTTTCGAGCGATACACAATTCAGGAAACAATTGTTTCCTATGGATTTCACGGATATATCCCCCGCGATACCCAATAATGTCAACGCATTGAACCCCAAAAAGCACGAATCTGCCAACATAACCGATACGGATTCTACCCCAGTACCCAATATTAGATTTATTTGACTAATGTTTTCAAAATCAGCGGTTGTCAGGGGATTGTCCGCCGTGGTATTTTCGGGTTGTGCCACATAGTGTCGTATATCTATTGTAACGGATCGTTCCATTGTTATGGTAAGTACTGTACCGTCCAACTCACAACCGTATCCGCTCATCAATATATTGTCATGCGAAGAAAGTGTGGTTGGTATATTTTATTGAGGGGGAGAATCCCCCTCACACTCCCCCCGCCCCCGAGAAATTTATAATTACACACCTGTACAATAAAATATGCCCCGTCAGCAGATATCTCAGGATATTGTATCGTGATGTCACATCCACTTCCTCCACTCCAATACATAACCCAATGTAAAAATCTATTCAATGAAATGGTGCGTCTGGTAGATTCGGCGAAAACTCATGTATATCATGTGGCGGTCGCCCTGGATTTGGATTCATACGACCAGAGATTACTCCGGGCGTACGAACGTGCGTTGGATAGAGGAGTGAAAGTTCATATATGTACCAGTGATGGAATATACGAAAACAATTGTTCGCGGTTATCTGATGTTACACATCCCAACCTCGTGTTGGTGGAACAAGTGGTGGTGGATGATGTCCCCGAATCACAGACCATGTTGGGTCTCGTGATGAAACGCATAGCCCATCCATCGGCCACCACCGCATCTTACCGTGGACAACATATCCGGTTCATATGCAATGAGACCGATATGTTAATGTGTGGAGGAAATGGCGATATGGCGAGCTACGGTGGTACCTGCGAAAATCACGACGATGTGATGTACGAGACGGGAGTGTTAGTGCGTGGATTCGCTACCTCTCCAAGCAACACACCCCTCAGTTGGATCCACCGCCTCTTCTCCGCGATATCGTCCGCCACCATACATACAGATGATACATTGTTGTCTCAATGTCCCGCCCACATCCACTATAAAGGGAAACGCACGCATGATTGGCTATGTGAGAAAATTCGCATGGCGAAACATGAGATATATATGGAGAATCAATATACCGTGTCATACCAGGATATGCCGTGTGTGGATGGAACCGAATCCACTGAAAATCAAATCATGGTTGCTATTGCCGACCGAGTGAAGCGTGCGGTTCGCGATAAAGAGGAGTTTCATATCACCTATATGTGTAATGAGACGTTTCCCGATGAGACGGGGGTGGCGTACGCGGCATTGAATGTATTTTTCGCCGGCTCTATCCGCTACCTCCGTTCCCAGGTCAAATGCGATGACGCGACTTTCCAGCGATACGTGACCATATTGGTCCCCAACGTATCCGCCAATACTCTGATCCACTCCAAAGTATGGGTATTTGACAGAGAAACCATCATGTGTGGGAGTTCCAATATCATGGACAGGTCTTTCAGTGATGCGTACGGGGATTACGAAATGTCGTGGATATTTGATTCTTCCACATATGGTGCGGATGTGATTGAGGATATGTATCATGCGATTCGCTCGGCCGCACCCACGCATCAAACGTATCAGTATACGACGTATCATGTGAAACCTATGGCTCATCATGGGTTTGGTATGCTTGCTCCCATCGTCGATGCATTGATTCCATCATATGATTGGCGGAAACAATTGGGGTCGAAACAACCAATAGAGAGGGCTATGCCGTTACTCACTGCTTGCACAAAGGTATACATTTAGGTGAAAGTTAGATGCGAACAACGGATCACCGTTTCAAAAAATAGTATTTTATAATGTAAAAGAGAATTTGCTTACTTAACCTCGTATGATTTCAATGTAGACACGTCAATTGTATACTGTTGTCGTAGTAATCGTTCAACAGTTAACAACCCCCTCACACTCCCCCTTGAGAGGGTTGTTAACGCATCGCCCCCTCACACTCCCCTGCGTTCTAATAAATCACGCAATCGCCGCGTGCATATCCTTCCACACAACCGTATCTTTGTGTACGGTTCCCCGTATCATACTTCCAATGCACGCATGTAACAGATGAAACGTCGGGTACGCAAACAACATCATGAACGCATCGTACGGGTCATTTCCGCCCAGGAAACAATTGCGACGATTTCGCATGATAACCCCCTCCAGTTCCGTGCCTTTCCCATACGCGTCGTACAATGTGCGCGTGGTACGTCCAATCACTTCATCATCGTAGGTGGTGAGATTGAATGCCTGGACGAATTGGGTGCGGTAAAGGTCGTCGGCCAATTCCTCTTCGTCGGCATCCAACATTTGGTAGGTACACACGAAATCGTGGATGTAGGGGATGGATTGGGTGGTGGTGTTGTGGGTGCGGTGCGTCGTGGTGTCCATTGCCTCGTTCATGTGATATACATATCACATGATACTTCTAAATGGATGATTGGATGTCGAAATACCACTCTACGATTTATGCGACGATGGTTCGGGCGATACTGGGAATATGTAGCCATATACAATCAGCAGACCCACCACCAAACATCCCACATAAAACATCCACTGTTTACTATGTCCGGGCACGTACGATTCCAGGAATATCTGCGATATTCCAAATGCGAAAATGTAAATGAAGACGAATCCAATGTCGTACACTAAATGGTTTTCCATGATGATTACCATTTAGTGAGATATTAGGGGGAGGCACTCCCCTACGACCCCCTGCTCTCATATTATCCTGTTAATAATCCCTCAAACTCCCCACAATATCTCGGTGGACGGGGGCGTTTGAGGGGGAGAATCTCCCTCTCTATTTCATCTGTCGAATCAGTTCCCTAGAAGGGATTCCGCCCCGCACCCATCCCTCCGATGCCGATTCCTCAATATGTCTCGCCGGGTCCTGGATATGTGCCTTAACTTCGGGAATCAGCGGGTACATGTGGTAGGGCTGGTACGAAATCTCCGAATCGGGGCGATGCGATTTCCTATTAATGGTGACCGCCCCCTGTCGCACATATTCCTCGGAATCCAAATCGCCGTGTCCTCTTCCTAAATATGGCACGGATCCAAATTGACGCGGAGTCAGCGATAACTTACATTTCGTGCGCGAGATCGCCGACCCTCCTATAAGAAGATTGGAACTATCGTCCACATTACAGCCGCCCGCCGCCAACGAATGCCCGCCTTTGTAGAATATGGCGGGCTGACTGGTCGCCAGCCCAATTTGTTTCTTCATGGTACAATCGGCAGCGCCAAAATTAGTCGTATTATAATTTCCGCCCTTGGTGTTCTGGACCGCCCGCTGTGTCTCGTCGGCAACATCATTGTTAATTCGTGTAATGGTATGAAATGTATTCTCTGCCGTTTTGGAAAGTTCGCTAAAGAATGACATGGTTGGTCTTATCATTACCGCATATTAAAATCGCGGGGGTGGTACACATTTCCCGATCCATCGGTTATTTCCACCGAGAATGACATCACTCCATCGTCGCTCAGGTAATTCCCGTACCCAGATACGACCGCCCCACTCGCATCCAATATACCATGTTCGGCACCAGAAATCGATCCAAACGTTCGCTCGAGAAATTCTGTGGCGGGAATGGGTAGCGTGGTGCTGTTGCCGTAAATTGGTTCTGGGGTGGTATCGTGTGTATCCGGTGTAACAGTATTCCGCACATCATGACGACACACGGGACATCGCACACTGTGTGTGAACCATTCACGTAATCCGCCGGAACTGAATATATGACCACACTCGATGATTCGCATAACCTCATCAGTGGCCTGAAATTCCGTCTGGGTTATAGGGCATAGTGTGGCGGTGGCATCCATGTCACTCTCGTCACTGATATCCATGGCACTCTCGTCACTGATATCCATAAACCGACCTGTCTCAACTCCCCGCTCAATATCCTCTTCGGTCGGCACAATCGCAATTGGATCCCACCATGTCTGGGGAAATGGTGAGGCCCCACCACTAATATCAATTCCAATACCACGTAATAAATTATCCATGATACCCTGTACGGGATCTGTTGGTGAAATAGGAGGAATTATAATGCGGCGGGAAGGGGATGTTGTGGGGGGTGTGGGTGGTGACGGTGGTGACGGTGGTGACGGTGGTGACGGTGGTGACGGTGGGGATCGGAACGGTCTGCGGAACGGTCGGCGAATTACCGGATCAAATGAATCGCGCTGATACCCACTGGCTCGTCTGGCGGTGACTGGTGTGATTGGTGTGAACGCATCCCTGTTTCCCCCATCCCGACTGTCAACCAACAGCGAATACAGTCTATTCTCCTGACGTTCTAAAAACCGCCTCGTCTCGGTAATATTATCTAAATACGCGCGCATCAACTGATCGTTCATTGGAACCCACAACTATTTTCATTTCGGCATATACGTCTAACTCTATTTAATCGCATATACCCACACCACGCAAACCACACCACACCCACATAAAGGGTTGTTGCGTATTATGTGCATACGAATGACCGACCCAATCACCGCTCAGGGTACAGGGCTCACTGGATTGGGAAATGTGGGAAACACCTGCTACCTCAATTCGTGTATTCAGGCACTGTCGCACACCCACGAATTGTACGAAACCCTGAACGACCCCGTGGTATCGCGCCGAATCAAACGCACTGATGAAGGGAGAGTGGTACACGAATGGGGCGACCTCCGTGAACTAATGTGGTCCAAGAACGGGAAAGTCGTCCCCAACCGGTTCGTGACGGTGATTCAAATGTACGCCCGAAATAAACAGAATCGCGATTTCGCAGGGTTCGCCCAGAACGACGTTTCGGAATTCCTCACATTTGTGATTGATATTTTCGATAGCGCACTGCGTCGCCCCGTCAAAATGAGTGTAAAGGGTCATGTGAAAAATTCTCGCGATAAGACCGCCAAGGCCTGCTATGGTATGATGGTGCGAATGTACGAGAATAATTATTCGGAGATTATCGGGATATTCAACGGGATCCAAGTGACGCAAATTATCGGAATGGAGGGGGCGCATGCGAATCGCGTGTTGTCCGCAACGCCCGAACCCCATTTCATTCTCAATCTCGCACTGCCGCAAACCCCCGATCTCCGTCGGCGGATCACCGAATGTACGATCCACGACTGTCTTCGCCATTATACACAGGAGGAGGTGATGGACGGGGAGAACATGTGGGAGAATGAGGAGACGGGAAAACACGAAGCGGTGAAACGCCGCACCCGATTCTGGACGCTCCCGCCCATTCTCATCACCACGATTGTTCGCACCGACGTGTATGGCCGAAAGAGTCGGGCGTTGGTACGCGCAGACAACCACCTATTGGATATGGGCCCATATGTGTGCGGCTACGATACCAATAACACGTACGAGTTATATGCGGTGTGTAATCATATGGGCGGGGCGTTTGGGGGTCATTACACAGCGAATGTTCGGGTGGGCGACACATGGTACTGTTTCAATGATACGAATGTGAGTAGGATTGAGAGCAAGGATGCGGTGACGGCCAACGCGTACACATTATTTTGGCGGAAACGTGGTTTCACGTAAATCCAACGCACGTAAATATATCCACCCAATGTATACAATGGAGAAACATGATACTCAAAATGATGAATCGGTTCCAAATACCACCACCCACACCACACCCCACACCACTCAATTCTGGATCCACGATATAAAGGAACTCTTTCCCTCCGATTTCATGACAAAATTGTTCCCCCGACCAACAATGACTTCCCATGAAAAACTCAATTCAATCACCCGAATCGTAATATTGATGACGGTGCTGGGGTATATCGTGACCCGAAACACAAATCTCCTCCTCACGGGAATCACCACCATTGTGGCGATCGTGGTACTGAATTATATCCAGAATGATAAACAGAACACCGAATCATTTGACGGGATGGCCACGGCAGTGGCACTTAAGGCGGCCCGCGATCGCATGAACGATCCCTCGCAGTACACCCAACCCACCCCCGAAAATCCGGCGATGAATGTTATGCCCGCGGACGTATATGACAACCCAACGCGTCCCCCCGCCGCCCAATCATCCAATCCCGAAATTGCCGATAAGATGGCGGAGGCCGTGAAGGAGTTGGCGGTGCGGGGGCGACGCGAGAATAACCAGGATAAGGATGCGACGCTCGATCCCCGCCTGTACCAGGATATGGAGGATGAGCGGGAGTTCAACCACTCCATGCGCAGTTTCCAACCCACCGCCAATACGGAAATTCCACACGATCAGGGAAAGTTCGCGGACTTTTTGTACGGGGATATGGTGAGTTGTAAATCGGGCGATGGTGTGGCGTGTATGCGGAACAATCAGCGACATATTATGTATTAGACCATTTGCGCACAATTGTATATATATATACATACATACAATATACAAACAGATGATAACCGACCATACATTCATCTTCTGGGCTTACGTCGCGACAATGAGTTGCACCAGTATCGTTTCCCGCGCGGTCAATCGTCCCATTGATGTTCCGAAACCCATCATGCTCGCATACAACTTGTTCAATTCGGCGGCCAATATGTACATCGTGTGGGGACTCGCCCCATATGTATGGAATGGAACTTTAGGATTCGGTGTTGAGGATAACGAGACGGTCCGCCATTTCGTCTACCTCCACTACCTCACCAAGTACCTGGATTTTCTGGATACCTTCTTCATGATCCTCCGTCATAAATGGGACCAAGTCCATCTCCTCCAACTCTACCACCATTCCACCATTGGAGTTGTTTGGAAATGGGTGTACGAGGAGTTCCCGACAATACTCGGTGTCACATATGGGTTTGGTGCGGCGGCAAACTCGTTCATCCATTCGTTGATGTATCTCCACTATTTCATGGCGGCGATTGGGGTCAAGAATCCCTTTAAGCGGTACATGACGGGAATGCAAATGTTCCAGTTCATGGCTTGTATCGCCCATCCTGGGGCGGCGATGTGGGTGTACAGAGATGTCCCTGGAGGAATATTATTTGCAGGAGTCCAAATCTACTACATGTGCTCCATGTTGACGCTGTTTGGATATTTCGTGTACATGAAACCGAAGAAGAGGACGAGGACAGGTGACAAGAAGGAATTGCCACCACTAAAAATCCGAATCAACGGAACCACATATGACGCGACAGAATTCATGAAGACTCATCCTGGTGGAAACATCATTTGTAAATACGATACGGAGACCGTCCCCGACGCGACCGATGCTTTCAACAATTTCCACACGGGTTCCAATCGGGCCATTGCAATGTTGCGTGCTCTGCCGAAGATTGAGGGTGATGATATTGCCGACCCGACCGCAAGCGGAACTACCACTGATTTCCAACAAATGGTCGAATCGTGGAAATCCCGTGGTTTGTATTGTGGTGGTAAACTAGAGTTCACGATCTGGGCCACGGCGGTCGCAATGGGTGTGGGGGCAGGGTTACATTTACTGGGACAAGGTCATCCCGTGTGGGGAGGATTAGTCGTGGGATTCGCTTGGGGGCAGTGCGGATTCATCCAACACCATTCGGGCCACCTCGCCTTCTCGGGCAATCCTCGCATAGATTTCCTGATCCAGGCTCTGTACGAATCGCTGGCGAAGGGCGGGTCGGCTCGCTGGTGGCGGAACCGTCACAACAAACACCATGCGATGCCAAACTCTATCGAACACGACGGCGATTTGCGAACCACACCCTTCTTCGCATGGGACGATGTGTTGATCAAGAAAGTCCCCACTGCAATATTACGGATCCAGCATCTGCTGTTCATCCCAATGCTCGCCATTTACGTGCCCGTGTTGGCCACATCTGTGTTTGGCTTCGTGATTCGCCGTGGATACTGGGATGAATTGGGGTTGATGGTGATGCATTTCCTAATGGTATCCCGTTTCAGCACCGATATCAAACACCTCCTCATCTTCTATTTCATTGGGTACTCCATCCAGGGAATCTATTTGGGATGTATGTTCGGTCTGTCGCACTATACGATGCCCCGAGTGGAGACGGACGATAAACAAGATTGGGCATCGTGGCAGTACACGACAACTTGCAATTGGGGGGTGGGAAGTCGGTTCGCGGAATATTTCAGTGGATTCCTGAACCTCCAGATCGAACACCACATTGCGACGAAGATGCCCCCGGAGAATTACCACCTGATTGTGGACGATATGCGTGCGTACGCAGGGCGCCACAATTTACCTTATATTGAAATATCTTTCTGGCGGGCCATGTGTGATATGATTGGCGGGTTACGCGATACGGGACGACGCGAGCATTCCCTGCGAATGGAAAAGAAACGCAAGTGATGGGGTGAGGTGGAGATGAAATGGTTGTACGGAGTTATACACATAGAAACCACCTGAAAATATCACAGTGATATTTTTATTTCACATCAACGTCCATGTGATATTTTATTACATGGAGGTTTCAATATAGCGATATAGTACAATGGGAATCACAGATTGTTTTTGTGCGAATGATGATAAGAATGTTGGGGGCAAGGGGCCCAATATGAGAAGTGATGCGGGTGGTGGAGTGCCTGTCACTAAGCGGGCGAATCAATGGTCATTGTGGAGCCTTTTAAATGGAGGAGGCCAGAAAATGGGTGGTGAGACTGACACTGGTGTGACGTTTAAAACGATGAGATTTTTCTTTCCGAAACTTTTCGGAGGAAACAACACTACTAAAACCAGGTAATGGTCCGGTTCCAGTAATAACAATATAGACATATGATATCAACGCTATATCATATGATGCAACGACTCCACCCTACCCAAGCACCCACTCCACGCGCCATCCATGCAAAAGTCGTGATCCTGGGCGAATCCAGTGTGGGAAAAACCAGTGTGGTGGTGCGCGGGGTTCGGGACGAGTTCTTTGAATTCAGCGAACCGACTATCGGTGCGGCCTTTCTCACAACATCGCGGGTGGTGAAAACCGTACAGGTGAAACTGGAATTGTGGGATACGGCGGGCCAGGAACGGTACCGGTCGCTCGCCCCCATGTACTACCGCGGGGCCAGCGTGGCGATGGTTGTGTACGATATTACGCGCCCCGAATCATTGGTGCGCGCCCGTGAATGGCTGGCGGAACTTCGCACTAGAATTCCAGGAGATAAATGCGCAATGGTGTTGGTGGGGAACAAATGTGACCTGGGGGAAATGAATAAACATATGGCTGTTGCCCTGGAGGATATTGTGCACGAATATTCGGTGGATGGTGCCGAACCACTCAAACATGTACTGGTCTCTTCGAAGACGGGTGTGGGGGTAGAGGAGTTATTCGTGCATGTGTGTGAGACGGTACACAGTACAGGTGGAATTGGGGATACCCGACCAGACAACGGATTCATATTGGGTGGGGTGGGCGATGGGCCCAATAACCAGGAAAACAAAAGCGGGTACTTTAATGCGGCACGCGGGATGTGTGGAGTGTGAGATGTTTAGATACTCGTCCATGTACATATTACGGAAACTGATACGATGGGGTTGAGGAATTGTTCGCGCATGTGTGTGAGTTGGTATATGATGGTGAGTGGATTGGTGAGAGTGATGGAATCATGTTGATATGCAGTGTATGTGATTCGGGAGGGGAGGGGTACATTGACAGAATGTGTTGCTAATATGGTTTCGTATAAAAATAAATATATAACCGCATTGTAGTGTTATGTATAAACTGAATTCTAACAAAGAATCCCTGCCACCTGCACCTACTTCTGCGGCAGAGAAAGGGGACGATTATGCACAAACACCACCATCGCCACCGCCATCGCCACCACCACAATCACCCCCAGAAGAAGGTGTACGCAAACGGGCTAAAACCGGATTTATTGAAATATTAGACAACGCGTCAAAATCATTATCTATAGATACAGAAACGTTTCATAAATTGGATGATAGGATTCCAGCAAATAAAGACTCCGATAGAAAGTTCACGACAATTACAGCAACGAAAACCATTGATTCTGTTCACGACGAGCTTGGTAAGGAAAACAATAAATCGAAACCAATCAACTGGGAAGATAAATGCGTTGAATATACAAAAATTGATGGCAGTGGTATATTGGATGTTTTAGATATCTACGGATCGTGCGTTGTCGTTGAAGCAAATAGTGTTTCTGGTGGGGAAATACCGTATGGTATACCAGATAACAATGCATGTTGCTACATAAAGGACTGTTTTCCGGGACAGTGTATCCCAGGGATTAATAATTTATTAGATCAAAGCACTGCCACATTGAGAACTTTTTTAGAAAAAAATTTTACGACAGGAACTAACCCACTTGGTGGTGGGAAACCGTTATACGCACAGGATGCGTCATTTCCTCACACCGCATACTTTAATTTCGACGTAATGTTATTTAAGTATATCACAGACAAATACACGCCGTCAGAGAAAATCAACACTATTAAAATAAAAC
>Ga0308005_10000452_pt1 | contig 15148 bp, 7 predicted proteins | sample Neamet67_FD_203142 | JGI IMG/M metagenome (GOLD analysis project Ga0308005, IMG submission 203142) | Marine microbial communities from water near the shore, Antarctic Ocean - #67 | ecosystem: Environmental > Aquatic > Marine > Unclassified | place: Southern Ocean | collected 2014-06-07 | reverse complement strand
CGGGAGAATACTCGAAACGCCTCCGCTCGCACTCGTAAGCGTGAGACTCCGGATTCTTCGGGAGTCGATTCACGACGCCTCTACGTAGGAAATCTTTCCTATGATGCTGCCGAACACGACCTTGAAGATCTCTTCAAAGGCGTGGGAACAGTTCGCAATATCGACATCGTCTACAACCGCAATACCCATCTCTCGAAGGGCTACGGTTTCATAACGATGGCCCAACTTGAGGAGGCGAAGCGCGCCGTGGAAGTCCTCCACGACCAGCCTTTCATGGGCCGCACCCTCATTGTCAACGCCGCCAAGTCTGACGGCCCTGAAGGGTCTGATGGTGCCCCCGGCACCCCACCCGAGGAACAGGCACCAGCCGAATAAAGGGCCTCAAATCACACTATATTTTGGCCCGTCTGGATTTTCCGGGCGGGCCTTTTTCTTACCATGAAATCCCCCCTCTACCTCTGCGGCACGACCGCGTCGGGCAAGAGCCACTGCGCACTCGGCCTAGCAGAGGCTCTCGATGGAGAGATCGTCAATGCCGACGCCTTCCAGATTTATCGTGGCCTAGAAGTTCTCGCGGCCGCCCCTTCTCCCTCAGAGCTGAATCAAGCCCCTCATCATCTCTACGGCATTCTTTCACTTGAGGAGTCCTGTGATGCCGCTCGCTACGAATCCCTCGCCACCCCGGTCATCCGCGAGATCCAAGAACGCGGCAAGCTCCCCATCATTGTCGGAGGATCCGGACTCTATCTCAAATTTCTCACCCATGGAGTTTCCCCCGCCCCGCCCGCCGACCACAAGATTCGCGCGAAGCTCAATCAGTTAAGCGTCGAGGAAATCATCTTCCAGCTCCGCGAACTGGACCCCGAGGAAGCAGCCAAGCAGACCCGTCAAAATCAACAAAACCATCGGCATCTCAGCCGCGCTCTTGAAATTTGCCTCATCACCGGAGGAAAAGCCTCCGATCTACGGAAAAATTTCGCCAACTCAGCCCTTACCGAGCAGCTCAATGGTATCGTCCTCACTTGGCCCGCCGACGAGCTCTCAAAGCGCATTGACCTCCGCACAGCACAAATGTTGCAAAATGGAGCGATCAAAGAAGTAAAGGCACTCCCAAAAAATGCTGCTACCGTGCGTCAAGCTATTGGTGTTCGGGAAATTGAGTCGTATCTCGATGGTGCAATCTGCAAAGCTGAATGCCTCGAAAAAATTGCCACCTCCACCCGTCAATATGCCAAACGTCAACGGAACTGGTTCCGCCGCGAAAACTGGCTGAAACCGGTCTCACCCGAACGCGATCTTTCCGAGATCATTACCACCATCCAATCCTAACCCGTGTCGGAAGCCGAAGAAAATAAGGAAATCACCCCCCCCCGTCGCCGATGGCCGTGGGTGCTCCTTTTTCTCCTCATCGGAAGCGTCCTCTGGCTTAACGGCCCCGGAGCCCGGCTCATCTTCGAAAAAACCATTCCCGGTCAGCTTGAAAATTTAGGGCTCTCTGGCGACTACCAACTCACCGGACAGCTTCACCGCGGATTCACCCTCACCAACGTCGATCTAACCGGCGACCAGCTCATCAAAAAGGCCAAAGCCGGCCGTATTTCCATCGACTATCAGATCTCCGAAGTCATCTCCGGAAAAGCCCAGACCATCACCATCCACGGTCTCGACCTCGTCCTCAATCTCGACGAACTCCCCGAATCCAGCGACGAGGAAGAAGAGCCATCCGTGCCACTCATGGAGACCCTCAACTCCGTCCGTAAATATGTCGAACCAGTCGATATCGACCTCCAAAACATTAACGTCCGCATTGAGAAAGAAGACATCTTCGGCACCATCGCAGTCGAATCACTCACCCACGAAAGTGGAGCAAGTGAGTTCCTGATCACAGGATTCCAAACGGAATCATCGGAGACAAAAACCCAGACCTCCCCCCCCAGCCTCCTCGTCTGGCAGCTCGACCTCCTTACTCTCGACCAGCTCGACCTCATCCCCGATGCCGGAATCCGGAATCTCGAACTCACCTCCCCTTCTCTTTTAAAAACGGACCTCCTCCTCGCAAACTCCACCTTCCACACCTCAAGTGACCTTGAGGCCAACCACTCCATCAAGCTCGGTAACGGACCCTTCGATCTTGAACGCATCAAGCACCTCCTCCCCGAAGATCTCGATATCACAGGGCGCGTTGCCGCCCTCGACCTCAACGCCAAGCTTCCAAAAGATGCCCCTCGAGAAATCTCGCTCACGCTCAATGCCGAGAACCTCAAGTATCAGGAAAACACCATCGCCAAGCTCTCCGCCACTGGCCAACTCGGAGGCGATGACGCCACCCTCGATCTCAGCGCCGACTTCGAAATCCCCGACACCCTTAGCGGCACTTTCTCCAGCAAAACCACCGGCCAGCTCGATCCGGACATTCAAAAATCTCTCGCAAACCTCGACTGGAAACTCGTCACCAAAGAATACCCCGCGCTCACCGGCACCGCGGCATGGGCCGACCAAAAAGCCACCCTCACTGCCACCACTCTCGAAAAGGTAAAGCTCCTCGCAAAATTCGATCCCGCCACTCAGCTCTACCAAGCTGAAGTCACTTCCGAACTCAACGACGCCCGCGCCCTTCTCCCCGCACTCACTTCAGCAAAGCTCATCCTCAAGGCAAGCGGAGATCTCAAGAACGAAACCCACCAAGGTGCCCTCACCTTGCTGGACATTCGCTACACCGCGAAAGAAAGCCCAACCATTATCGCAAAGGGCCAAGCTGTCTGGGATTGGCCCACCCAGTTCTCTTTCCAGGACCTCAAAGTGAAACGCGATGACCTCGAAATCAAAACCTCACTCACTTGGAAGGAAGGTTTCGCAAACTTCTCAAAGCTCGTCATCGCCGACAGCCAAGGCTCGCTCCTCACCGGACAAGGCTCTCTTCCCCTCCCACTCCAGACTCGTAATCTCGATGACCTGTTAGAAAGTAATTCCTCTCTCGATTTCTCCGTCAAGCTCGCCCCCACTCCCCTCTCCCGCTTCGTCAAAGGCCAGCCCCTTGAAGGCACGGCCGAAGCCACTCTTAATATAAGCGGCACCTTCGCCAAACCAGCCATCGATGGAACGATCACCGCCACCAAAGTTCGCGACCCATCCCTCCCCGACGTTCCACCCGGCGACCTCCTCGTCACCCTCACCACCATCGACGAAGAACTCCGCCTCAGCGGAAAACTCAAAGAACCTTCCGGCGACCTCCTCGACCTCAAAGGCCGCTTTCCCCTCACTCCCGAGAAGTGGATCAAGGATCCCGACTCACTCATGGACGAGCCCCTCACCTTCACCGCGAATACTCCCCGGATCGACCTTCGTCGCCTTCAGCGATTCGCCCCCACCGTCTCGGATCTGAGCGGAATCGCCCAGATCAGCGTCAAGGTAGCAGGCACCATTCGTGAGCCCGACCTCAGCGGCGACGCCATGATCCACGCGGACCGGGTCCGCCTCAACAATTCTCCCATCTCCGATTTCAGAAACTCGAAAATCAACCTCAAGTTCAGCGACAACACCATCGCCATCTCTCCCTCGCAAATCACCGCCGCCGGAGGAACCATCGACTTCAGCGGCAGCGTCACCCTCGGAGAAACCCCTCTCCTCGATCTTTCCTTCCGAGGGAAAAACACCCTCCTCTGGCGCGGCGCAGACTACTCCCTTCGCGCTGACCCCGTCCTCACCCTCAAGGGCCCCTTCGAAACCGCCCGCCTCTCCGGTAGCATTCCCATCGTCGAAAGCATCATTTACAAAGACGTAGAGATCCTCCCCTTCGGCGTTCCCACCAAGGAAATCGAGCGTCCCGAAGTTCCCGATCTCAGCGCCTTCGCCAGCGACGAACTCTACTCCCTGCCCGAACCCTTCGCGAACTGGCCGATCGATGTGGCAGTCGTCACCAAGGACCCCATTCTTATTCGCGGAAACCTCGTAAAGGGCGAACTGCTCGCCGATGCCCACCTCGGTGGAACCTTGGGAAAAATCACCACCTCGGGAAAAATCACCTCAGAGAACCTCGAAGCAGATCTTCCCTTTGCCAAGCTCATCATCGAAAATGGCACCGTCGATCTGAACCCCAGAAATCTCACCGATCCGAAAATCAGTGTCCGCGGGAATTCCAAAGTCGCAGGATACAACGTCCAACTCTACCTCACCGGACTCACTTCCAAGCCCGCGCTCTCGATCACTTCGCAGCCCCCTCTTCCCGAGAGTGAAATCCTCATGCTCCTCTCCACCGGATCCACCACCTCCACCCTCAATAGCCGCAGCGTCGCCTCACAAAAGGCCCTGCAATATCTCCTCCAGGGACTCCGTCATCGCTATGGAAAGCAGGACGCAAAGAACCTCCTCCAGCGACTCCTCAAAAACCTCGACGAAGTCGACCTCTCGCTTGGCGACTACAACCGCTTCTCTGGACGCCACGCCACCTCCGCAACAATCGACATCAGCGATCAATGGGCCATTTCCACCTCTATCGACGGAGAAGGAAACAACCGCAACATGGTCATCTTCTCTTTCCGCTTCCAATGAAATCCCTCCTCTTTCTCCTCACTCTGGGCTCCTTATCAGGCGCTCAGATCAAACTCGTCGGCCTGCCCGGTAAGTTCGAAGAGCAAATTCTCGACGCCCTGAGTCCTCGTTTTTACTACATCAAGAAGCGCCCTGCCACTCCGTCACGGGCTGATGACGCCGCCTTTCTCGTTCTCGACTTCCTCAACAAAAACGGCTCACCCAACGCTCTCGTCAACTGGTCCCTTCCCGGAAACGACATCATTCTTTTAAAAGCCGATGCCGGAATCACCCAATCGCTGGGAGAAATCTCAGTGAGAGGTTGGCCCAGTGAAGACCCCGCAGGAGCTCGCGAGCAATTCGGAGCCGAATTCCTGCTGCCTGGTAAAAAGAAGACCAAACTCCCTTTTCAAGAATCCAAGATCGGCGATGGAGAAGAACGTGTCACCAATCTTCTGAAGAGCATCGGTTACTGGAACGCCAAAGTCACTGCCAGCAAGAATCCTCAGGCAGGCGACGGCTCCATTCCGATCACTCTCAACATCGAATCAGGGCCCCTTTTTAAACTGAGCAGACCGCAGATCACTTCACCCATCCCTCCTCCTGTCTCTTTGGTTGAAATGCTCGATGACATTATCGACGCCCCCGCATCCGCTGAAAATGTCCGCGGCATCCGCGCCTCCATTGCCAAGGAATATCGTAGCATCGGCTACCCCGACGCCTCACTCACCTTCACGCGGGAATATCGTGAATCTACCCTCGCTCTTTCCTACACCCTCAAACCCGGTGAGCGCTACAAGCTGAGCAAGGTTTCCGCGGAGGGACTCGAAAAAACAAAAAACTCCTCTCTCCTCGCACCTTTCAAGGAATACCAAGACCAACCCTTCAACCAGGATCGATTCAGCGAACGCATCAAAAAACTCATGGCCACCGGTGCCTTTCGGAGTATTCGCACCGAAGAAAACCCCAAGGACAACCAAGAGATCGACGTCACCCTCCACCTCAAGGAAGCAGATTCAAAAGGCGTCTCCCTTTCCGCTGGAATCGGTTCATTCGAGGGCATCATCCTTGGCGCAGGATACTTCGACCGAAACCTCCGGGGCACCCTGCACAACTTCAATACTGGCATCGAATACACCTCACTCGGCCTCCTCGGAGAAGTCTCCCTGCAAAACCCCTTCTTCCTCGGGAAAGACCTTAACATGACCCAGCGCGCCTACCTCATCACGCGGAACTACGATGGCTATGATAAGGCCGAGGGAGGCTACGGCATCGAGTTCACCGGCAAGCCCTTCGAGCACTACACCGTCACCCTGGGAGGCGACCTCTTCTTCGCCAGTATTCAGGCCGATGGCCTCCTCACCGCCAATCTCGGCCTCACCGACTACCTCGTCGCCCGCATCAACCTCAACCAAAGCTACGACCGCCGGGACGACGCAGCTCTCCCCTCCGATGGCTGGTATGCCGAAATCAATAGTTCACTGGGCTTCGTTCAAAAAGAGGACACCGTCTCCTTCTTCTCCATGGAAGGGCAGCTCAGCTACTACGACACCCGGGGAGAAAACAGCGCTATCGCCGCAAACTTCCGCAGCGGCCTCATCGCCCCCAGCGGCGGCCTCGAATCTCTCCCTATCGACCTCCGGAATTTCGAAGGCGGCGCAAACTCCCTCCGTTCCTTCAATGAACGCTCCATGGGGCCATCCGCGAATCGCTTCCCCAGCGGAGGAACCGCCTGGTGGATCGCCAACGCCGAATACATCCGCACCCTCAAAGGCCCCGTCAAAGGAGTCGTCTTCCTCGATGCCGGAGCCCTCGCCGAAGGCACCGGCGAACTCTTCGACACTGACATTGAGCTCGCCATCGGCCTCGGCCTCCGCATCGACCTCCCCGTCGGCCCCCTCCGCTTCGAATACGGCCACTCACTCACCCAAGACAAAGGAGAACACTCCGGCGCCTTCCACTTCTCCATTGGCGGCACTTTCTAGTGCAAACCCCGAGAGGAGGGCCTTCGCAGCTGGACTATCGCGCCTGATATTGCCGAGTCGCTCATCCTCTCCGCCCACGGGAGCCTGCTCTTTCTGTCTGCAAGAGAGAGACCGCGAGTCACGCGCGATGGGATGTCGGAGCAAAAGGCGGGATGAGCAGTGCCTACGATCAGGACGGAAACCTGTTCAAGACCATTGAAGTTGAACCCGACCTTGAGAGCGACGATAGCTCTCTTTTACCCTCAGTGTAAACCGCTCAAAAAGCGTTGCCCTTTTATTGCCCGTTTTACCCGCATTTGGATGCACTTGGGACGTATTTTGACCAGTCTTCACAATTTCGGAAAATCGAGGCAGCCTCTTACAATCCTTATGATTAAGGGGATTAAGGAGGTAGGGCCGCAGGGACTTGAACCCTGGACAAAGGGATTATGAGTCCCCTGCTCTAACCAACTGAGCTACAGCCCCAATCTTTTACGACAAAAGGGATTCTTCATGAAATCGCGCCACTTCTCCCTCGCTTTTATACACTTGCCGACAGCAATCGAACTCAAGAAGAGTAAACCCAGAAAAACGTGGAACAAAACCCGACACCAATACCTTTATCGTCACTCAAGCGAGATATATTATACCCGTTTGACTGTCAATGGACGAAAGACATTCCATAGCTTAAAGACCGAAATCATTGAAGTCGCAAGGGCCGAACTGAATACCCTTCAAGAGGAAGAGAAAAAGCGTTCCGATCTAGCGACACCAACCACAAGGTCAGGAACTTGCTCTAACCAACTGAGCTGCAGATCCCCGCTTTTCCAGCGCGCGGGCACTCTCATTGCTAGCGCTTGAGATCAAGCGCCCAACCCCTCTAAGTGCCCTCAACTTCGTGTAAAATATCCACGAATTCATGAAAAACATCCGCATCGAAGGGAATCGCTCCCTTTTTTGCATTCTGGGTAAACCAACGCTGGAGACGGCTTCGCCGCTCACGGCTAAATCCCCGCACCCATCCAGCATCCGTGTTGATCGACAAGAATGATTCCTCACGCCGACCGTGGGCATGATTCATGATCTCGCCGAAATGATGAAGACAGCGATCCAGCAAAATCCACGGAAAGTTTTCGCTCGCCGGTGGCCCCATCACGAGAGCCTTGCTATTACCCTGCTCCGTGATCATTCCAATCTTAAGATCTGGTAAATCCTCTCCCTTAAAAAAGGCGGCGCCCGCTCCCCCGATCGCTCCAAAAAGGGTTCCCAAGCCGTGAGTTAACCCACCCGTTCCAAGGTCGACCGCAATTCCGGCAGCTCCTCCCGCAACTCCGCCCGCCAAGGTGAGCTGACTCCGTGAAAGACCCCATTTCTGCCAAGTCTCCTCCGAGCTAAGATCCAGGCCCTCGAAATGATCATCACCCACTTCTACTTTCAACAAGTCATGCCGGTAGAGCTTCAGTAGGCGCCGGTACGTCTTCTCCTCCATCCGGGCAATATTGGAATAGTATGCCTTGGTGAGTTCCTGACGCTTGCGCTCTTTGCGCGCTTCCAGCTCTTCCTCTTTCACGTCGAGCGTGACCGACTCGCGATGCTTCAGCGCATCCGACAAAAAATCCATGAGATACTCTGCGCTCTCTTCCCTGCGCTCATCCCACTCTTGATCAATGAACTCAATCGTTTCCTCAATTCTGGCTCGATTTCCTTCATCGATTTGAAGAAGAGATTTCAAAAGATTCTTTCGCTCGCTGAAGCGTGCGTGATGCGCGTTAAACGTCCGCACCAGATTAAAATAACTCCCGAGCCGGGTGCGCCATTCTTCAATGCGATCTTGATTCTCGGCCTTCTCGTTCAGCAGTGCCATGCGCGGGCGCCCCGTCCATCGCAAGATCTCCATCTCTGCCACAAAGGTATCACGGAGTGGCTTCGAAGGATCGATGACATAAAGCACCCCTGCTCCATCAACCAGTGGTTGCAAGAGTCGGGACTCGTCTTCGAATTGCCCTCCGTCAATTTCCCGCAAGACGAACAATTTTACCGCAGCCAAATCCGGAGTTCCCTCACCGTGAATTTCCTGAATCGCCCGCATCGCCTCAAGCGCATTAGAGAAGCCAGGGGTATCGATGAATCGGATCATCTCTCGCCCATCAAACTCGACCGGCAACACCTGGCACTGAGTCGTCGCACCAGGAGTGGCGCTCACTCGCACCACCCGATCATTATCGATCTCCAACAAAGTCGCGAGGACCGAGGACTTCCCCATGTTAATTTTACCCACCACTGCGAAGGTGGGAATCTCTCCTTCAGGATTGCTCATCTTTAATCAGGATTTCTTCATCATAGGCGAGACACTCCATCAGAGAATCGCGCAGGGAATCAATGAAAGTCTGCCACTCGTTCAGCTCTGCTTCAGGGGGTCTTGCCGGATGGCCGCCCGCTCTTTCTCCGAGGACAAGAACCCGAATCACCGCCTCGTCTCCCGCCTCCCGTCTGATGCGTTTCCAGAGCGCCGTAAATTGTTTGGGCGAGAGATTCCATCCTTCCACAAGAATGATGATCCCACAGGGAGCCGCCCGCATCGCCAGCCAAGCAGCTTGCTCTTCTGCTTCATCAAGAACATCCACCGTAAATCTCGCCTCGGGGTTCACTCTGAGAGTTTGTAAAAGAAAAGGGCGAAGCACCTCAGTGTCCACATCAATGCCTCCGACGTCACATAGAACAACTCCATCCTTGATCCCTTCCATTTCTACACTGCGCTCAACGTGGCTCAACTCACGCCATAGAGTCCGATGACTGCGATCCTGAAAGTCCAACTTCGCGAGGATCGACTTTTCCTTCCAAATTGAAATCACAAGGAAAACGAGCCGGGGAAACAAACCCCAGATGCAAAGCGCCATGAAAAGAAATCCCGCCCAGGAAAGATTTGCTTTCGAGCGGATTGAAAGCCCTTCTTTATTTCTGGGCTCCTCAAACTGGTAATCCGTTTCAGACCTCAATTGGGTCAGAGCAATGATCTCATCATTGGGACGCTCGCCCCCCCAAGGAGTCGCCAAAACCTCCGTAGTTTTTTCAAGAGTCGGAGCTCCCATCGGCAAAGTCGATTCCCAGAAGAATCCTACATTGCTGAACCAAAGCAGCCCAAAGAGACCCGCAACCAAGCCAAGGTTATACCCAATCCCACCCAGTTGCAGAATCCGGCTCAGCCGCCAAGTCAGAGCGGAGCGATGATCACGTTGGTTTCCCATCAAAGCGGCCCACTGCTTACTTTCCAAACCTCCGGAGAATCTGCGCACTAAACTTCCAATGAGACTTTTCAAACCGAGAGACCATTTTTGAAAGAGAAGATAAAAAATTGCACTCCCTAGAATGAGGAGCCACTGCAGACCCAAAGTCACCACAAGGAAGACCCATAGATTAAACCCCTTGGCCGATACTTTTTGCACCGTCACTTGAGAGCGATCAACCTGAGTCAAATCAAAGGACATCCCGTCATCCGCATTCACTTCCTCCAAATAGGGACCGCTTTCGTAGCTGTAGGACGTCAGCAATCCCCGCACCACTCCCACTCCGGCAACAAGTGCGAAAAGAAAAAGCGCCAGTCCAAGAACCTGCGAAACCGTCACCAAGCGCCGCCCGACCGAAACTTCGGTATCGCCTCTCACCCAAAGAAGCCAATATTTCAATCCCCAGCGACGACGAGGCGTTTCGTCGGTAAATCCGTCCATCCCCCGCATGTCACGACGCATTTCCTGCCCAATCTCCGCGTTCGGAGCGCCGGGGTCCTTCAGAGCCACCTCAAAATCCACAAGCTCTTCCAAGCTCCAATTGACTCCTCTACCTGCCATTCTTCGAGTTGACATTGAAGACCAATTCACGGAAATGCAACCCTATCCCGTCACGCAATCTACAAACCCATCAACATATCTTGATTTGTAGATTTGTTCTTGATTATTCCCTATTTGGAAAGAAGATCCAGCCGTCACATCGCCATGGAAAATAACCTTCTCAAGGAGCTACAAAAAACCCTCACTGAACGCATCATGGTCCTGGATGGAGCCATGGGAACCACTATTCGTGGTTACGAGCTGACTGAAGAGCATGCCCGGGGCGATCGCTTTAAGGAAAACCACGAAGATCTTCTCAACAACGGCGACATCCTCTCGCTCACCCGCCCTGATGTTATCGCTGACATCCACAAGCGCTTCTACGAAGCAGGATCCGACATCTGTGAGACCAACACCTTTTCCGGAACCGTCCTCGCGCAGTCTGAATTTTTCGTGGAAGACCCAAGGAAAACCGGAGGCATTAAATCGCCCGAGTTTTTTCAGAAAAGAGTCATCGAGAGTCAATTCCTCAAGGATCTCACATGGGAACTCAATGTTGAGTCAGTCAAGCTCGCCAAAGAACAAGCCGATCGGGTCTCGCAAAACGATGGCCGCAAGCGCTACGTTGCCGGAGCCATCGGCCCCATGACGGTCTCTCTTACTAACGTCGTCGATGCAAATGACACCGCCTTTCGCCCCGTGACTTTCGAGCAAGTAAAGGACGCCTACCGGCACCAAATCGATGCGCTCCTTTCTGCCGATTGCGACATCCTCATGGTTGAAACCATTTTCGATTCTCTCAATGCCAAGGCCGCCCTCGTCGCGATCAAAGAAAGCGGCACCGATGCACCTGTCATCATTTCCGCCGCTGTCGGCCGTGGTGGAGAGACGATGATCTCCGCTCAAAAAGTGGAAGCCCTTTGGAACACCTTCGCTCATGTCAATCCTCTCGCGATTGGCTTAAACTGCTCGCTCGGCCCCGACCTCATGGAGCCCTTTTTGCGTGATCTTGGAAACGCCGCGACCACCAATGTCTCCTGCTACCCAAACGCCGGCTTGCCCAACCCTCTCGCTCCCACTGGTTTCGATTTAGAGCCCAGTCACATGTACGACTACATCGCAGGCTTCGCCGAAGCAGGCCTCCTCAACCTCGCCGGTGGCTGCTGCGGCAACACCCCCGAGCACATCGCCGCCATTGCAAAGTCCGTCGAGGGAAAAGCACCTCGCGTCGTCCCCGTCCTCGCTAACGTCTAGATCCACGGCGCTTGGACTTCCCTCTGAACCCATCGCAAAAACAACCAAGTTCAGACTTCAGATCTCATTGTTCAAATCTCAGATTTCAAATGCCCACCATCCCTCGCCTCCTCCGCCTATCCGGGACCGAAGTTTACAATCACACCCCGGATAAAAATTTCCTCATGATCGGGGAACGGACCAATGTCGCCGGCTCTCCCCGCTTTCGTAAACTCATCAAAGAAGGTAAGCTCGAAGACGCGCTCGAGGTCGCCCGCCAGCAAGTGATCAACGGAGCCAACGTGATCGACATTTGCTTCGATGACGGTCTCATCGATGGCAAGGTCATGATGGCACGCTTCCTCGACCTCATCCAGGCCGAGCCCGACATTCAAGCAGTTCCCATCATGGTCGACTCCTCCAAATGGGAGATCATTGAAGAGGGACTCAAGCACCTTCAAGGCAAGGGGATCGTCAACTCAATCTCCCTCAAGGAAGGCGAAGAAGCCTTCAAGAAAAACGCCAGCCACATCCGTAATTACGGAGCTGCTGCTGTCGTGATGGCCTTCGATGAAAATGGCCAGGCTGCCACTTACGAAGAAAAGATCCGCATCTGCAAACGCGCATACGACATCCTTGTCGACGAAGTCGGCTTCCCGCCCGAGGACATCATTTTTGACCCCAATATTCTCACCGTTGCCACCGGTATCGAAGAGCATAATAACTATGCTCTCGATTTCATCAACGCTACCCGTTGGATCAAAGAGAATCTCCCCTTCGCCAAGGTCTCCGGCGGTGTCTCCAACATTTCCTTCTCGTTCCGCGGAAATAACGCCGTCCGCGAAGCAATGCACTCAGCCTTCCTCTACCATGCCACCCAAGCCGGCATGGACATGGGCATCGTCAACGCCGGCATGCTCGAGGTCTACGACCAAATCCCAAAAAACCTCCTCACCGCGGTCGAAGACGTCCTGCTCAATAAAGACGACGGCGCCACCGAACGCCTCCTCGATCTCGCCGAGTCATACAAAGGTCAGGGCGCCAAGAAACTCGCTGAAGATCTCACCTGGCGCGAAACCACCGTCGAGAAACGACTAGAGCACGCCCTCCTCAAAGGAATCGATAAGTTCATCGTCGAGGACACCACCGAAGCTCTCGAAAATTACAAGAAGCCACTCAGCGTCATCGAAGGTCCACTCATGGATGGCATGGGCATCGTGGGTGATCTATTCGGAGCCGGTAAAATGTTCCTCCCGCAAGTGGTCAAGTCCGCCCGCGTGATGAAAAAATCAGTCGCCTATCTCGAACCATTCATGGAAAAGGAGCGCGAGATAAAAATTGTAGCAGAGGCTCTTAGCCTCTGTTCCCAAGACCCCAGCCTCTCTCAAAAGGACGCCCGGCGCGAGGCCGAAAAAGCCAACTCCAACGGCAAGATCATCATGGCCACGGTCAAGGGTGACGTGCACGACATTGGCAAGAATATTGTCGGCGTTGTCCTCGCCTGCAACGGCTTCGATGTTGTCGACATGGGCGTCATGGTTGCCTGCGATAAAATCCTCGAAGCCTTCGAAAAAGAGAACGCCGACGTCATCGGCCTCTCAGGTCTCATCACTCCGTCCCTCGACGAAATGATCACCGTCGCCAAGCAGGCCGAAAAGGCCGGCCTTGGCGCCAAGCAGGTTCCCATCCTCATCGGCGGAGCCACCACCAGCGCCGCCCACACCGCGATCAAAATCGCCGAGCACTACTCCGGCCCGCTCGTTCACGTTCTTGACGCCTCTCGCTCCGTCCCCGTCACCACCTCCCTTCTCTCGCTGGAAAACCGTGACGCATTCATCGCCGAAAACGAAATCAAGCATCAAAAGGCCCGCGAAAAATTTTCCGGTGCTCCCAAGAAAGAAACCATTTCCCTCACAGAAGCCCGCGCTAAAGCGCCGCAGATCGACTGGTCCAACTACCGTCCCCCCGTCCCCGAGTTCACCGGTACGCGAATCATCAAAAACCAATCCCTCCGAGAACTCGCAAACTACATCGACTGGACCCCCTTCTTCCACACTTGGGAACTCCGTGGAGTTTGGAATGAAGAAACCCAAACACTCAAAACAAAAAACGTCGAAGGAGCCAAAGTCGCGCTAGAACTCTACCACGATGCCCAAGCTCTCCTTGAAAAAATCATCACCGAGAAGAGGTTCACCGCCACCGGCATTTACGGCTTCTTCCCAGCTCATCGTGAGGGCGACGACATCGTCCTCCCCGATCACGACACCACCTTCCACACCCTGCGCCAGCAACAGAAGAAGACCACAGGCAAACCCAACTTCGCCCTCAGTGATTATGTAGCAGAGGCTCTTAGCCTCTGTCCCTCCTTCCACTTCACCGCGCCAAAAGAACAACTCTTTACAAAAACACATGGAGGAAATCTTCCCCACTGGACCGGCGAAGATCTCACTTACGCTGTCACCTTCCGTCTCGCCGACTCGATCCCCCTCTCCGTCCAAAATCAATATCAGCAGCAAAAGGCAAAGCTCCTAGAAGAAATCGAAACATCCCTGGATCGCGGCAATCCAAAAATCGCCTCTCTCTTCGCCGATCGCTTACGAAATCTCTACAGCGAAACAATTGAAAAATCTCTTCTCGAAGAACACGGAGCCTGCCACCTCAAAGACGAAAAACTTGCCCGTATCGTTGCCGAAGCCATCACTTGCTACGACGGTGAACAATATGATCTCGCCGCCTGGTGCGTGATGAGCAATCACGTCCACCTCGTCATCAAACCTCGAGAAGGTTTCGAGCTTTCAAAAATCCTCCAGGGGATCAAAGGAGCATCAGCCAACCGAATCAACAAAGCCCTCGATCGTTCCGGAACGTTCTGGCAAAAGGAATCCTACGATCACATCATCCGCGATTCGGGGGAACTCCTCGATCAAGTAAAGTATGTCACTGAGAACCCAGTTAAAATTGGACTAACTGACTACGAATTTGTCTTTGGACATTCAAACATCATCCGCAGCTGCGACTCTCAGTTGCTGACCAATACCACCCAGAGGCTAAGAGCCTCTGCTACGGACCACCTCGGTGGCTTCGTCGTCGGCATCCACGGTGCCGATGAATGGGCAGCCGAACTTCGTAAAACTCACGATGTTGACGAAGCGATCATGGTTCAGGCCATCGCCGACCGTCTCGCCGAAGCCTTCGCCGAACTCCTCCACCACCGCGCCCGGATTTCATGGGGCATCGAGCGCCCCAGCCAGTTCACCAAGACCGAACTCATCCACGAAAAGTATCAAGGCATCCGCCCTGCTCCAGGCTACCCATCCCAGCCGGACCACACCGAAAAACCGGCCCTTTTTGAACTCCTCAATGCCCAAGAAGAAATCGGAGTCGAACTCACCGAGTCCTACGCCATGCACCCCGGCTCCGCCGTCTGCGGCCTCTACTTCTCGCACCCCGAGTCACACTACTTCATGATCAGCGAACTCCAAAAGGACCAGATCGAAGACTACGCCAAGCGCAAAGGCATCTCCATCGACGAAGCCGAAAAATGGCTCGGCCCATGGCTCGGCTACTGATTCCCCTTGATGCTCCAAAGCGTCGTCTCCG
>Ga0308005_10000450_pt1 | contig 15177 bp, 9 predicted proteins | sample Neamet67_FD_203142 | JGI IMG/M metagenome (GOLD analysis project Ga0308005, IMG submission 203142) | Marine microbial communities from water near the shore, Antarctic Ocean - #67 | ecosystem: Environmental > Aquatic > Marine > Unclassified | place: Southern Ocean | collected 2014-06-07 | reverse complement strand
GGAAGATTTAATGTCTTTAGTATTAATGTTGGTCATTTCGCCGGGAGCCATGAGGTCGGTGATGACTTTGTAACTATCGCCGCTGAGGTTAGCGATACGGCCGATGATTTGCTTGCCGTCCTTCAGGGTGAAGGTGACGGAGCCATACTGATCGCTGATCTCCTTGCTGGGATCAATGATGGATTCTAGAAGATCGTGCGGGCTAAATTTTCCGCCGGCACTGGTAAGGTCGGGGCCAATTCCTCCGCCTTCCTGATTGAAGCGGTGACAGGCGTAGCAAGTGGCGGCGGCGAACATTTCGCGGCCGTTTTTGAAGCTTCGATTCCCTTCGAGCCCGGAACCAAGGAGAGGAGTCAGATCCTTCATGGTCCAGTGTTTGACGAACTTGACCTCGCGGTTGCTGGTGAGGGGATTCTTGGTGATGGGCTTGGCGTTGATGATTACAGCGAGTGCGTTTTTACGCTCTTCGCTGAGGCGGGCGAGGGAGTCTCTTTTGATCTCATTGATGAAGTTGCCGAAACTTGCTCCTCCCTTGTATCCGGCCGCGCGGGTGAACCAGGTAAAAAGTTGTTTTTCCAAGGCATCGTTCCAGCCGTCTTTTACGAAGCGGATGTTCTTGGCGATGGCAATTTGTTCTTCCTGGGTCGGGGCGGTGTTCAGGAGGTGGACGGAGCGGGCGATGATGTTGGGGGCCTGAAGGTAGCCGAGGACATTGGAGAGTTCGATGTTTTCCGAGCCGGAGTCACCAGGGTATTGAGGGTCGAGTTGCTGGACGACGGCGGCTTTTTGCTCGTCTGTCGGAGTGCCAAGACGGAGGAAGGTGAGGCCGTAGGCTCGGATGAGATCGAAGCGTTCCTGTTGCTTCAGGGATTTGTAGTCGAGAGCGAGAAGGGCTTTGATGACGGCGGATTGATGATCCTTTTTACCGAGACGGGCGAGGGTAAGAAGTCCGCCGAGTTGGGTGAAGGGGTCTTTTTCAGTGAGGGCTTTGTCGGCCCATTTTTCGACCGGGACTTTCTCAATTGCGGTGCGAGCCGCGAAGCGGAGGGCGCGGTCGTCGCTGCCGAGGTGCTTCCAGAGTTTCGTAACGACAGCGGGGTCTCTCTTGAGGTGGTAGGCCTCAATCGCGAGGCGTTCGGCGCGGGCCTCGGATCCTGCTTTCTCAACGGGAGCGGGAGCGGTGCTTTCGGAGCCGGTGTAAGTGACGCGGTAGAGGCCGGACTGGACCTTGCGACCGCCAACCGCGAAATACATGGCGCCGTCTTTTTTGCTGACAATGAGATCAGTGAGAGGCAGGGGCTGGCCGGCGATGAATTCCTCAACTTCTCCGGTGTAGCTGGAGCCGTTAGGCGTGAGATGGACGGCGTAGAGTTTGCCGTAAGACCAATCACAGGCGAAGAAGGCACGCTGGTATTTGGCGGGGAATTTTGCTCCGGTTCCGAACACGACACCGGTGGGTGAACCGGGGCCGACATTGACGACGGCACCGAAGCTGTCGCTGTAGTATTCAGGCCATTTCGCGGAGCCATTTCGCCAACCGAATTCAGCACCGCTAATGACGTGGTTGATGCGGGTGGGGCGATACCAAGGGGTGTTGACGTCCCACTCCATATCAGCATCGTAGGTGAACATTTCGCCTGCGGGATTAAAGTCGATGTCGTATTGGTTTCGAAAACCGGTGGCGATGACTTCCCAAGATTTCCCGTCGGGGTCGGTTTTACAGACCCAGCCGCGGGGCGCTTCGACGCCTTTCATGAAGCCGCGCCCGTAAACGCGTGGTTGGAGGGAATCCTCACCCCAGACTTCGGAGACGCGGGATTTCTGATATTCTGGGAGAGTGGTTTGGTTTCCGCAGGCGACGTAGAGAGATTTTCCGTCGGGTGAGGGGACGACGGCGTGGGGGCCGTGCTCGCCGCCGACTTCTTGGAATTTTTTGAGGAGTTCGACTTTATCGAACTTATCGTCGCCATTGGTGTCTCGAATACGATAGAGACCGCGGCCCATGTGCTTTTTCTCATTTACTACGGCATAGAGGGAATCGAAGGCATAGCAGAGCCCCCAGGCGTGTCCGATATCGAGGTCGATTTTTTCAATTTGAGATTCCTCGAGAGTTTTTCCAGCTGCGGGGCGGGGAAAGCGGTAGAGAGATCCGTATTGATCGCCGGCAATGAGGCGGCCTTTGTCGTCTTCGGTCAGAACGACCCATGACCCGAATTGGCCCTTGGGGACTGAGTAGAGGCGTTCGACATTGAAGCCTTCTTTGATTGCCAACTTGTCTGCGGGAGTGGCTTGGGAGAAGAAGTCTTCGGCGAATACGGAGCCGGCCGACAAAAGGGCGCCAATGGTCAGAATGGGTTTGAGGAGAGTTTTCACGATTGAGAGGGGGCAACTAATACGCTGTCTGTGGCGCCACAATTACAAATTTCGCGAGAATAAGAAACGTTTCTTATCAAATTCGCTGATTGAGTAGGGAGAAGGGGGTGGTCAGGGTGAGGGAATGCTTAAACTCCTTCTTTTTGTTCCGCTGATGGTCAGTGCTTCACCGACTCTTCACGATGGTAAGACTTCTCGAAGTGAAGTGGTGAAGGGTGATTTCTCGAGCGGGAAAGTTTCGTTGAGAACCCCATCGCCAAACTTTACCCAAGCCTACTTTACGGATGATCCGGAGCGGGAGCCGTTACAGATTTCGTTTAACGAGGATGCGACCGAGGTGACTTTGGAGATTCCTAAAGAGAAACGTGGTGAGGTTGGAACGGTCACGCTGGAAGTGGCCGAGAAGTCGATTTCGTTTCCAGACGGGGAGATCATTTTTTCGGCACTGGATTCGCAAGTGGAAGGGCCTGGGAAAGCGAAGTTGGAAAGTCATCCGGGGAATCACCGGGTGGGATTTTGGTCTGATCTCAACGATTCGGTGGTGTGGGATTTTAAGCCAACAAGATGGGGGATGTACTGGGTTGATGTGACGTATTCGCTGGCCGGAAAGGGGAGCGAAGTGGAGGTGAAACTCGCGGACCAGGCCGTGATGGGAGCGCTTGAATCAACCGGGACGTGGTATCGCTATACGACGAAGAGGTTGGGGCGGATTTATTTGGCGGATGACCAAAAACCGGTGAAGCTTTCCGTCAAGGGAACAAAAAAGCGAGGTGGGGCGGTCATGAATTTGAAGGCGGTGACCTTGAGGCCGGCTCCCGAGGGCGATACGCCCATTGCCAAAGCGGCGATGGATGGAAGTGTGACTTTGATGGCGAATCAGGCGACCGTTTATGGTCAGAAGTTACGGTATGAACCGAAGCCAAAGAAGTTGTGCATTGGTTACTGGACAGTTCCAACGGACTACGTGACCTGGAAAATGGAAGTTCCGGCCACGGGAAAATATAAGATCACGATCTATCAAGGATGCACTGAGGACAATGCAGGGAGTCTGGTGGATGTCCTGATCGGAGATACCAAGTTAGCATTCAAGGTGAAGCCGACGGGGCATTTCCAGAAGTTTGAGCCAGTGGAAGTTGGGGCTCTGATTTTGGGGAAAGGGGTTTATCCTCTTGAGGTCCGACCCCAGGCTAAGACCAAGCTCGCAGTGATGGACCTTCAGAAGATTGTGCTGACTCCAGTCGAGTAGTCTTTCGACAAAGCACCCCATGCTTGCGCATGGGGTGCCTTACTCAAAACTGATCGTAGAGACGGACTACATTGTCATGCCGCCATCGACGGCAAGGACCTGACCGGTGATGTAGCGGGCCTCGGGGCTGGCCAAAAAGAGGGTGGCATTGGCGATGTCCTCGACCTGTCCAAGTTCGGAGAGAGGGACCTTGGAGATGATGCCTTGCTTGAGGTCGTCGGAAAGCTGGGCGGTCATGTCGGTGGTGATGAAGCCGGGAGCGATGGCGTTGCAAGTGACCTTGCGACCGGCAAGTTCGCGGGCGATGGACTTAGTTAAACCAATGAGGCCTGCTTTGGAGGCGGCATAATTGGCTTGTCCGGCGTTTCCGATGAGCCCAATGACGGAGCTGATGTTGATGATGCGGGGATCGGTGCCTTTCATGAGCGGGCGCTGGAGAGCTTTAACGAGGTTGAAGGCCCCTTTGAGATTGGTGTCGAGAACGGTATCCCAATCCTCGGACTTCATGCGCATGATAAGTCCATCGCGGGTGACTCCGGCGTTGTTGACAAGAATGTCGATTCCGCCGAGGTCTTCGACGATGGTTTTGCCAATCTCCTGAACAGAATCATAGTCAGCGACATCGAGCGCATAAAAGCGGGACGAGTCGGGGTAGGCGGCGTTGATTTCCTTGGCGGCGGCTCCACAGCTGGTGGGGTTCCGCGAGATGATGGCAAGCTTGGCTCCTTCGCGGGCAAAGGCGTGGGCAATGGCGAGACCAATGCCTCGACCGGCACCGGTGATGACGACACGTTTTCCTGAAAACTTGGACATGGGGAGAGGGTGGCGAAGAATTTGGAATTTGAAATCACGAATTGGTAATTTTGAATCACGATTAGGTTAAGGGGATCCTAGAGTCGGATCCGTGATTCCCGGCCCCTATGGCACTGCTGCGCTTGAGGGGAATTCTACCGAGTCCGCTAGTGCGGGATTGATGGCGAAAAGCGTGTGCGGATCATGGGGCCAATGCCGGTGATTTTTGGGAGAGTGACCCAAGGCGATCAGCGAGGAGCTTCCGGAAGCAGTAGGGCGGCCCGTGAAATTGGCCGGGGATGGTGGTGACTAATAGTTAAAGGGCTTTCAAGAGTTCTGAGATCTGGGGAACTGTGTGCGAGGAGCTCAGAGTGATTCGGAGTCTGGCGGTTCCCCGGGGAACCGTGGGGTAACGAATAGCGGGGACGAGGAATCCTTTTTTGAAGAGGTTGATTGAAGCGGCGATGGCTTCATCATTTTCTCCGATGATGCGGGGGACGATGGGAGTGGGGGAATCGAAGAGTCTGCAGAGAGAAAGTAGGGTGCGACGTTTTTCCGCTCCTTCGGGTGAGACTAAGATTTTAAGGGCGGCGAGGCTTGCGGCGGCTTGGGCCGGTGGCGGGGCGGTGGAGTAGATGAACGAGCGGGCTTTATTGATAAGGAGATCGATCCAAGCGCGAGATGCAGCAAGGTATCCTCCGGCCGAGCCGAGCGCCTTCCCCATCGTGCCCATCTGAAAGTCGATTTTCTCCTGGAGGCCGAGTTCTTCGGCCAGGCCGTGTCCGTTCGGACCGAGGACTCCGACAGAGTGCGCTTCGTCGAGAAGGAGGAGGGCTCCGTATTTTTCCTTGAGAGAAACGATGTCAGCGAGAGGGCAGAGATCACCGTCCATTGAGAAGACCGACTCTGTCACGATCAACGTACGACCTTTACTGGAGTTGAGAAGTTTTGCGAGTTTGTTGAGGTCGTTGTGGGGAAAGATGCGAAGGGTGGCTCCGGAGAGCTTCGCGGCATCGATGAGGCAGGCGTGGGCGAGTTTATCGAGAATGATGGTGTCGTTTTTGCCGACGAGAGCAGGGATCGTGCCCATCGCGGTGGCGTAGCCATTGGCGAAGGTGAGAGCGGCTTCAGTTTTCTTTCCTGAGGCGATTTGTTCTTCGAGTCGATGGAAGAGATCGAGCGAACCGCAAACGAGTCGGGAGGCGGTGGAGCCTGTTCCGTAGTCCCGGATCGCTTTTGATGCAGCCTCGACGAGGGCGGGATGTTGGGAGAGGCCGAGGTAGTCGTTGGAAGAGAAATTAATGAGCTCGTGATCATTGATGACAACCTTGGGAGGGGACGGAGAAGAAATCTGGCGCAAAGAACGAAGGAGGCCTTTTTCTTCGAGAGATGAGAGTGCTTCTTGTGGTGAGTGCATGAAAGGGAGTGGGGTGGGATTCTTTGCTTTGGACGATGAGATTGGAACCGCGAAGTGTCTTTAATCGTTTTCATCTTTTGCTGGAAGGATTCATCAATTTAGCGTGTATGGGTGTTTCCGCGTTTCCTTGCTTATGAAATCCCTCTTTTTGAAATCAATTCTGCCTTCACTGACGTTACTGGCTGCCGCCGATCAGCAGACCATGCTTGAAAGCTTCACTCTTGCTTCTGGGCTGGAGGCGAAATTGTGGGCGGGGACGGATTTAATTCACAGTCCGGTGGCGATGGATATCGATGCCAGGGGGAGGGTGTGGGTGACTGAGGATTTACAGAATTCCGGTGAAAAGGGGCCGCACGCGCGGATTAAAATTCTTGAGGATACCGACCTTGATGGGAAAGCGGACTCGGTCAAAATTTTTGGGCCGACCTTCAACTCGAAGCCGATGGGAATCAGTGTCTTTGACAACGTCATCGTGGTGTCGATGGCTCCGAACATTCACGTTTATACCGATGTGAATCGGGATGATGTCTTTGATCCAAAGGTGGATCAGGAAAAGATCATCGCAAAAGGTTTCCATGGAAACAGCCATGACCACGCTTTGCATGCGGTGGTGCCGGGGCCAAGCGGGAAGTGGTATGTTAATCACGGCAATATCGGTGCTGATGTGACGATGTCGGACGGGAGAAAAATCCATGCAAGTTCGTATTACAGTCAGAATCCCCAGAGCATCGGAAAGAAGAGTTTTGACGGGCGCTTGTATGTGGGGGGATTTGGGCTTCGAATGAACTCAGACGGGAGTGAGGCCGAGGTTATTTTTCAAAATTCGCGCAATACCCATGCGATGTCGCTGACCTCCTTTGGGGATGTTTTTCAGGCAGACAATGATGATCCTGCTCACGCCCGGGCGGCTTGGGTGATGGAGCATTCCAACTTTGGATACGCAGCGTTGGAGGATGGGAATCGTTCGTGGGAAGATTCGGCAAAAAGCTGGGAGAAGAAAACAGTGACGGGTGAGATCATGAAGAATGCTTACGAGCATCATTCCAAGTCATCTCTCCGTCGTGACGAAGGCCACTGGCGTGAGCACTTTCCGGGTGTGACTCCTCCGGGAAATCTCTGGGGGCCGGGAGCTCCGACAGGGGATTATATGATCGAGGGCGATGAACTGGGGAAAGAGTTTCGAGGTCAGTATTTGGTTTGCGAAACAGTGCATCGTGCGGTCTTTGCATTTCGACCCGAGCTGCGTGAAGCGCAAATCGAGTTGCTTGATTTGAACAAGTCATTCTTTGCGACGGATCGTAAATCGAAGAACAAGGCGGCCTCGGGCTTCCTGCCATCGGATGTGGTGGCAGCGACTGACGGGGCACTGTTCGTAAGCGACTGGAATTCGCACACCAATGCCCGTGGCTCGGGAAATGCCACCGGGGGGATTTTTAGGATTGCGAGAAATGGGGTTGCGGTTCGAGTTCCGGCGATTGATTTTTCTTCAACGAAGGGATTGCTGGAGGCATTGAAGAGTCCATCACCCGGAGTGCGATGGGTGGCGCAGGATCGGTTAAAGAAGGAGGATGGAGTCTTTGACGAGCTATTGGAATTCAGCAGGGCGCATGCAGACAATCCCTTCTATCAGGCGCGGGCGCTTTTCGTGATGGCTCAGCTGAAGGAGGACAAGGGGCCGGCGTTGGTGAAAACGATGTTAACGTCGGAAGACGAGCAATGGCGGATTGTGGCAATTCGAGCTATGCGCATGGCGGGGAGAGAATCTCTCCTGCCCTTGGTCAAAGAGATGGCGGATGATCCTTCTCCGGCGGTGCGAAGAGAGATTTTGGTGGTGATGCGGGGAATGACGTTGGCAGACATTCGGGAGCCGTTGCTTGACCTCATTGCTGGTTATGATGGAAAGAATCGCTGGTATCTCGAAGCCTTGGGGACGGTTTGTGATGATGACAAAGCCGAAGTTTACCGGGAATTAGTGAAGCCTTTGCAGCCTGATCCAGGGAAGTGGAACGATCGGCAAAAGAATCTGGCGTGGCGATTGCGATCGAGCGAGGCCCTGGCTGATTTGGCGGATTGTATGATTGCTCAAAATGTTGACGCGGCCACCTTCCGAAAACTGGCCTACACCTATGGGCTTTGCTACTCGGACGAAGAGCGAAAGAGGAATCTGGATATCATGCAACGTTTTCAAAAGCATGAGGGGTTTGGTGGCGAAGAGGACCAGGTGACCATTGCGGAGTTTTTGGAGAAGGACATCAATGATCCTGACCCGGTTGCGTTGACGCAGAGTTACATTTTCCCAAAGAAATTTGGCATTCCAACCAAGTTGGGGTCCCTTGAGAAGATCTCGGTGTTGAAGCCGAACGTCGACAACGGGAGGAGTAAGGCTGCGCTTTGTATGATGTGTCATGAGATCGGAGGAAATGGTATTGCTTTTGGACCGGATCTCACCAACTGGGGCCAAGTAAGGGATGTGGCGACGGTGGTTCGGGCTCTTGTCGACCCGTCGGCGGAGCTTGCGCATGGCTATGACAAACCCTTAGTCGTGACCCAGAAGGGGCATCGTCTTGAAGGGGTCTCTCGTGGATACAGCTGGCATGCCGGGGCGATCCGGGTGAAGACGATGGGTGGGGTGACGCTTAAGGTTCCACATCGTCGCCCTAGTGCGACGATTGACTATTTAAAGGATCATTCCTGGATGCCTTCGGCCTCTGCGATGGGTCTCAGTGATCAGGACGTCCGGGATGTTGCGGCCTACCTGATGAGCGACATTGCGGGCGAAGTAGACAGCGGGCTGATTGCGAAATTGGAACCTGAGTTTAGCCGCGGAGTTGGGCCGGGATGGGTGGAGTTGACGGGAGATGATTTTGTCAATGTGAACTGCCACGCCGATACCTGGAAGTGGGAGGGGAGTCATACTTGGTGCACCGGGAAACCGACCGGAGTGATTCGCTATCACAAGCCACTCACAAATTTTGAATTTTCCTGTGAGTGGATGCACAAAAAGAAGGGCGGAAATTCCGGGGTGTTTGTCTGGGCGACACCTCAGTCGATCAACCGGCTGATGCAAGGAAAGGGAAGACTTCCCCAGGGCATCGAAGTGCAGGTGTTGGATCTTGGGTATAAGGAGATTTACGAAGCGCAATACAAGAAAAAGGGCGATTGGTTTACGAGTCATGGAGATGTCTTCCCGGTGGGGCCGATTAAGATGAGCCCGTTTCCCCCGGTGGCTCCGAATGGACGCCGTAGTTTTCCTTCAAAGGAGACCACCTTGGGGATCAATGAGTGGAACCACTATTACGTGAGGGCCCTTGATGGAGTGGTTGGGCTTTGGGTGAACGGGGAAGAGGTATCGGGTGGCGATGGAATCAGTCCGGCAGCTGGATTCCTCTGCCTTGAGTCAGAGGGCGCACCGATCGAATTCAAGAATGTTCGGCTGCGGGTGCTTCCTCCCTTTGAGACCAAACTCGAGGTTGAGGTGGGGACTCCTCCGCCAGCCCCCAAGCCGGTGATTCTGAAAGGGCATGCTCTGTTGGGAGTTTGGGCGTATCAGGGGAACCACACGCGGGAGTTTTTTGCGGATGGTCGTTGTGTTCTTCGGAATGGCGAGGAAGTCATTTGGACGAAGCGTGCACAAGCAGCGACGCCAAATTCAGTGACTCTTGAAGGAGGGTATCAACACGTTCTGAAAGGTGACGTGCTTCATGTCGAGGGACGATATCAGGCGAAGCGGAAGTAGGATTTCTACTCCAGGGCCCACTTCAAGAGCTTCTCGGAATCGTTCCAAATCTCGGCGGATGACGAGCTGAGGGCGACGGCGATGACCGCTTTGCCATTGAGGACGCCGGAGGAAACGAGGCAGCGGCCGGAGGCGCGGGTGGTTCCGGTTTTCATGCCGGTACAGTAGGTGAGTCTGGAGAGAATTTTATTGGTATTGGTGAGGGTTCGGGTCCGGCCGTCGGGGTATTGGAACACGTATGCCTTGGTCTTCATGCACTCGCGGAAGTAGGGAGTTTTGGTGACTTCACGGGCTAGGATGGCGAGGTCGAGAGCGGTGGAGAATTGGCCCTCTTCGGTGAGCCCGTGAGGGTTTTTAAAGTGAGACTGCGTCATGCCAATTGATTTGGCGGTGTTATTCATCAGATTGATGAAGGCGGCTTCGGTGCCGGAGACGTCGCGGGCCAGAGCTTTGGCAACGTCGTTCCCGCTTTTGACGAGAAGCGCTTTGACGAGGGTGCGTCGGGTGTAGACCTCGCCTGCCTTAATATAGAGTTTCGAGGGTTCAACGGCGGTGTCGGCAGCTTGCACGGTGACTGGGTCGGCGAGAGGCCCGGCTTTGACAACGCAGAGGGCTGTGAGGAGTTTTTGAGTGCTGGCGACGGCACGGGGGGTGCGGGAACTTTTTTGGTAGAGAATCCGGCCGGTGATGGTGTCGATGACTACGGCGCTCTCGGCTTGAATCGAGGGGGCATTGACCGACGGCAGAGGAGGGCGAACGACGTTGGGGCGAACGACGACCGGCTGGGCCGCAACGGGAGGCTGGACGGGGGGAGCTTGACCGGCGCTGCAGGCGGCTAGAAGGGCGGCGATAGTGGTGGTAAGAAGCTCCCGAAGTTTCATGGTGAATGTTTGTCTGATGGAAGAGAGGTGGCAAGAGAAAGCCCGACCCCCTTCATATTGAAAGGAAGTCAGGCTTTTTTTGGGGGGGATGCGTTGTGATTCGCTACAATCTTGAGACGAAGCGAAGTCGTTGATATTCGATGAAAAATGAAAAAATGTAATTTTTCTAAATGGGAGGCTGAAGCCGGCTAGATTCCCGCCTCCTGATAAAGCACTCCCATCCTGGTAGGAGTGCCCCCTTTATTGAGGCGACTGTGGGGGGCGGGAAGGCTGGCGGCGGCGATTGTGTTGAGGATATTTCTGTGGTTCATGAGATTTCTTTTTCCCAAGTGCGGAGTTGATTGAGGAGCTTTTTCTCGGTGGAGCGGTTACGAGGTTCGTCGTTGTATTGCACGGCGTAGTGATAGTGGAGGAGTTCCTGGGTGAATCCGGGCGCGGTGATCGCTTGTAGATGGGCCCTCAGGGTTCGTCCCGGAGGCATTGGTAAGCCATGAGCTTGGCAGGCTTGGCGGAAGGCGGAAAGGTAATGGGGGGGATCGGGAAGGAAGTTCAGGGCGGGGGACTGGGCGCTTGTGGCGATGGCAGGTCGGCGAAGAATGAGGGCCACAATGAGAGCAATGGCAGCAGCGATGCCAAGCCAGGTGGCCCCTTTCAAAAGAGGTTCAAGATCGCTTTTTGAGTCACTAGGAGTCATTCCGTTTTTGAAATCTTCGAGAGGAGGGAGTTCGTCGGGATCGGCGACGGAGGCAGTCCCCTCGTCCCGGCTTGGGGGGGTGGTTTCGAAAATGACCCAGCCGTGATCTTTGAGGTAAATCTCGGCCCAAGCATGGGCTTCGCGGGCACGAAAGACGAAAAGGTTTGGACCTTTGAAGTAGCGACCTCCGGACCATCCGAAGGCGATACGGGAAGGGAATCCCATGGCCCGGGTGAGTATTGCGGTGGCGGTGGCGAAGTGGGTGCAATAGCCAATGCGGTTTTTAAAAAGGAAGCTGTCGAGAGGATCGGCTTCGTCGGGGAGACTGATTTCGAGGGAATATTGAAAGCGGGTGCGGAGGGTTTGACGGAGCTTGAGGAGTGAGTTTCGGGAAGGTAGTCCGAAGGAGGTTGCAAGGTTCTGGATTTTTGCGCGGAGGATTGGCTCCTCGGGGAGAGTGAGGTATTCAGGCGCGGGTGAAGAACCTGCGGTGACGGGAGTGGAAATTTTGTCAAAGGAGAATGGAAGGGAAGTTGCTTGATAGCGAAAGGAATTGCTCTCGGCGGAGGCGGCAGGAAGGCGGAAGGTATCGGGGGCGGTTTCGCGGAGAGTTGGTTGCTTGATGGAGGTGAAGTCGGGAATAGTGACGGCGAGAGTTTGGCCGTTGGAGTTTGTCTGATGGGAGATTTCGTAGGTGATGGATTTGCCGGGATGCGGACGGGAGACTTTGATTAAGCTATTTTCGGCTGAAAGTGTGCGGGGGATGGTGGCTAGGGGAAACCAAGTGCCTCCTTTATAGGTGGCAAGGGTGACGTTTCGGAGGAAACGTTCGGTGGCGAGGAGTTGTTGTGCGTCGGCAGGAGATTTTGGGAAAAGGTAAACTTCCGGGCGGTTTGAAGGGCGAACCTTGTCGTTTTTGTTGAGGGAACGTGGCCCAAGGCCGGAGCCAAGCCAGCCAGAGATGTAGGAACCGGAAGTGCCGGGGATTCCTGGAATACCGGGTGCGTCGATCTCGCCCGGATTTTTGGTGAGCTCACCGTATAACTTCTCGTGAAGAGTCTTGTCCAGAGAGGTCGCCAGTTCTTCACTCTTCGAGGGGGCCAAAGAAAGAAAGACGAGGAAGAAGCACTCCACCAAGAGGACTGCGATCCCCACGGTGAGGTAGTCAAGCAGGTGAGGATTGCGGGCGGGGCTGGCGAGGATGGACGTGGGTTTGGCTGCGCGACCCCAGAGACCAAAGGCGATGACGAGAGCTGATACGGCAAGGCAAACGCGAATGATGGGGTGCCAGAAATCGGGGTATCCACGAAGAAGGGCGTAGCCCGCTACGACATTTAGAATGAGGAGGACCGATCTCATTTTAAGAATCTACGACGAAGGAATGAGGGTGTCGAGGGCATCGAAGTAGGAAGGGAAGGCCGGTGACCACCCAGTGGATCGTATTTTATTGTTGAGGACCCTTTTGTGAGTCCAGGCGCGTTTGCGGGAGGTTTTCTTTTCTCCAACAGGAGGGAGGGGGCGGTTGAAGTATTGAGCGAGGCCTCGATAGCATTCGAGTTGGGAGATTGGGCTACTGTCCGAGACGTTGAAGATGCCGGGGGATTTCAGCGAGGCCAGGTGGAGGGTTGCGGCAGCGGCATCTTCGACGTGGATTTGATTAAGGATGCGTTGGCCGGATTCTTCAATGACGGCGGAACCCTCTCGGAACTTGCGGAGAACGATACTTCGGTCGGGGCCATAGAGTCCGGTAAGGCGTGCAACGGTGCCACCGGAAGCGAGGATGATTTTCTCGGCTTCGAGGAGGAGTTGTGAGGTTTCACGAATGGGTTCGGTGGGGGAGGTTTCGTCAACGTCGGAACCATCAGTCTGGTGATAGACTGAGGTGCTGGAGGTGAGAATGAGGTGGGATTTGGGGAAGGAGCGAAGGAGATTTTGCGACCCTTTGACAAAGACCTCGCGGTAGGCGTCGGGGCCGCCGCGACCGGAGGAGGCGCAGTGGATGATGACGGAGGGTTGAGGATGTTTTTGAGCGAGGATGTCGACTTGCCCGGAAGACGAGAGGTCGCAGGCTTCGTGGGAATCGCCTCCGGATTTTGTAAGGGTGATAACGTCGTAAGAGGAGGCCTGGCGAGCGATCTCAGAGCCGAGATATCCGGCCCCTGCGATGAGAAGGAGAGGTTTCATTGTTTTGAGTAGTATTGAGCGAGACCATCGGCAACGGCCCGGGCGTATTCCCGAAAGATTTCTTCCGAACTGTCATTGAACCGGGTGATGAACGCGAGGCTGTTCATGACGTAGGGCTCCATGAAAATGACCGGGCATTGGTAAAGGCGGTTGGCGAGGAGGTTCCTCGCCCAGAGGTTGGGATGGTTGGTGATATTTTGGGAAGCACGAGATTCCTCGGGGTAGCGATAGGGTGGGAGCTTGATTGATTGGTTGAATGAACCTGCGACTACGCGGGCGAGTGGGATTTCTTCTTCGATGGTGCCGGACAGGAGGCGTTGGAGCATTTGGAAGCGCTCGTCTTCATGGGCGAGTTCGCCGGCGGTGTAGGTGCCATTGAGGATGATGTGGAAGTGTTGGAAGAGCTCGGGAGTTTTGGAAGCGGTGCCGTTAAAATGGAGGCAGATCACGAGGTCAGGTTTGATTGATTCGTTGATGAGTCTAGCGCGGGCTCGGATCTCAGAAGTGCGGTAGAAGAGTCTGGCGTCGGAGAAATCGGAAGCGGTTTTCAGAGTGACTGGTTCGAGTTTGGTGCGGACGAGAGTGACACTGGCGCCGAGTTCTTCGAGCATCGGGCGGAGGAGTTCGGCGGTGCGAAGGGTCATGGTTCCTTCGCGGATGACAACGTCACCCCATTTGATCTCCCGGTTCTCAATGGCGGCGTAGTCTCCACCAATGTGTCCGGGGTCGAGTGCGATGTGAAGCCCTTCCAGTGGAAGGGCGCGGGTTGGTGAAAGAGCGGAGCGGGCCTTCCAATCGAAGATCGCGCCAGGGGAAGGCTGATCGGATCGAGAGAAGCGAAGAACGAATTCTCCTATGGCGGCAAGGTTGCTTTCTTCGTCGATGAGGATCCATTCTTTCCAGGAATCATCCTTGGTGTAGATCGTTTCGAGGCGAGTGAGGAAGGTTTCACGGGAGATTGTTTCCTGGAAGCGTTCGAGTTTTGACCAATCGGGAGGGAGCCCGAGTTCGGCGAGAACGTTTTGGGCTGGTGGAGCAGGGGGGGGGACGGGATCGGAAGGGCGTTTAAAAACGAGGATTACGATAAACAGGAGAGGGGCCAAAACGAGGAACCAGTGTTTCATTTTTATCATCAGTTCCCTTTCCATTTGAAGGAGTGTCGATTCTTATGGAGAAGTCCGCAATCTCGAAGCCGGGCAGGAGTGGGTTATTGTGATCGTTTGTCCCGGGAGATAAGATTTCGGAGTGAAGAGTTTTTTAAACGACTCCTGATGTCGCTGATTGCTCTTCTACTGGTTTGTCAGCTGACTTTTGCCAAAGAAGAACGGAAGGATAAGGCTTGGTTTCGCTATGAGGCGAAGTCAGGTGGATAAAGTCTCTACTAAAGTTACGGAGTCCTTATCGAGAAGGGAGTCGAGATGAATTGTCGTTACATCTCCAAGGTTCTCGCTGAGATTGACAAGGAATTGATAGAGGTTCGAGAGAAGAAGTAGGGGGAGGGATGATGCGTCATTCCGTTTCTGGGCTTTTCAGAGGAGAAGAGTCGATTTAGAAAGGTCGAAGGCAGACATGATGAGGATTTTATTTTTAGGAGACGTGGTGGGTTCGCCGGGGCGGAATGCGGTGATTTCGAATCTGGCGGAGATCAAGAAGGAGCATGAGGTGGATTTCATCATTATCAATGGAGAGAACTCCGCCGGAGGAAGGGGGATCACGCCAAAAATTTGCATCGATCTGTTACGAGCCGGAGCTGCGGTGGTAACAACCGGAGATCATGTTTGGGATCAGCGGGAGGTGCTGGACTACTTTCCGACCGAGCCAAGGTTGCTGAGACCGATTAACTTTGTTGATGCC
>Ga0308005_10000447_pt1 | contig 15255 bp, 11 predicted proteins | sample Neamet67_FD_203142 | JGI IMG/M metagenome (GOLD analysis project Ga0308005, IMG submission 203142) | Marine microbial communities from water near the shore, Antarctic Ocean - #67 | ecosystem: Environmental > Aquatic > Marine > Unclassified | place: Southern Ocean | collected 2014-06-07 | reverse complement strand
GTAGTGGGAATTCTAACACCAACGCGATTAACCAGTTGGACAACTTGATGACCAAGATTGCTCTCGCGACCCCGACCTCGCACATGATTGTCACGAACTTACTAGAGCGTGATGGGAGTGCGAATACGTATATTCAAACTGAATTCAACCCGTTCATTATAGATAAAATTTTCAGACAACTTTCCCTCGGTCGCAAGGTATCGTTTCTCGATATGCGTGCCGCCGTGCCGCTATCAGATATGCCTGATGGACTCCATCCAAACCTTGACGGTCTTACGAAAATGGCTGATGCCTATTTTGGAGCGATTCAAAACGTAGTGAGTCCTTTGAAAATCACTTCGATTGACGTTCAGGCCGTGGAAGGCCAAAGACAGGCATCACTGACTTGGAGCTCAAGTCTAGGGCGCACCTATGCGATCCAAGGTTCAAAAGATGCTTCCGAGTGGAGCGATTTACCATTCTCCTTTCCAAGCGTCGGCAGAACCACTTCTCGAACGATCCCAATTCCCGAAGGAATTCGTTTCTTCAGAATTCGAGAGGGACTGCCCACGGCAGATTTCCTCGCAGAAACGAACGTCCAATGGCTCGTGCCCAGTGACGGATCTCTGGAAATGACATGGTCTGCTCTCACTTTGCCAGAGGACGCAGGATTCATCGATGGCGAAGGCCTGGGAGCCGGCTTCGAAACACGATCGGGACCATTCGATCCACTCATCAGCACAAACGTGATCGATGCCATGTTATCGACAAACCCATCAATCTACCTAAGGTATCACTTCGAAGTTCCTGCGGGCCCACAATTTAAAACGCTCACTCTCGGCATGCGCTACGACGACGGCTACGTCGCCTACCTGAATGGAACTGAAATCGCCAGACGCAATGCTCCATCAATCGTCGTGTGGGATGCCATCGCGACAAAGTCCCATCTCGATCTCGAGGGAGTTGAGTTTGAAAATCTCGATCTTTCCGAGTTTCTCGGATTGTTGCAACTCGGAGAAAACGTGCTGGCCATCCACGGCATGAACAGGACTAAGGGAGGGTCAGATCTTTTGATTGAGCCCTTGTTAACGAGCGACTTCGAGCAAGCTCCCTGACGGCCACCTTGGAAGAGCGGTGTCTTTGTTATAAACTCAAAAATTCCCCCTCCCTGCAAGGGATGAAGCGTCATCACAAATCTGTGAAAAACTCTGTAGATAAGGGGGTTAAAGCGCTCGTTCTAAAAAAGAAGCCTGATATTTTCTTTCGAAGAATTTATCACTTCACAGCGAGTAGATATCCCGATATCGTCTCTAAAGATGTCTAAAAATATTCCCAAACTCCGTCGTTCTATTCTCGCTCTCACTAGTATCGCTGCACTTGCGTTCACCGGGCTGACCACTCCCGCCCAAGGTACGGATCTGGGAGAGGCTCTCGATCATGTCAACTGGAAGGGGATTGTTGGAACTTGGGTGGATTCTGAGACCAAGGGCGAGCGTGTCAAAATTGCGTATGCCTGGAAGTTTGAAAATAAGCTCATCGAAGTGAATTCCACGATGGGTGACACCAAGGGGGTTTCGCTCATGGGTTACAACCCGGATTCTGAAGAGGTCTTCATGATGGGCGGAAATAGCAAGGGTGGGGGAAACCTTGGCAAGTGGAGCATGGATGGAGAAGATGCCGTTCTCGACCTTTCCTTCGTTCGGGCGGATGGTGAGAAGGGTGAGATGAACCTCAAGCATCACTGGGTGAACGATGACACCATCGAGGTGTCAGGAACCGCCGAAGAAGGTGGTGAGAGCTTCACCTTGACTCTGGTGCGTTCCAAGTAATCAGCGGATCATTTTTTCATCGGCCTTCTCTCTGTTGTGGGGAGAGGGTCTTTTTTTAGACGGTTTTGCCTGATTGACGGCCATCGCAGTGCCAGACAGACTGCTCCGCTCGTAACAGGGCCCGCCGATGAAACGCTGCCTTAATTCCGCCCTCACGCTCTTCCTTCTTTTGACCGCAAATCATGGCATCGCTCAAAATCTGAGATCCGACATTCCCTACGTGGAGTCAGGGGACGACCGTCAGGTTCTCGACATCTACTCTCCTGAATCTGCGGGAGGGAAGAATCTGCCCGTGATGTTTTGGATCCATGGAGGAGGGTGGCAGGTTGGGGATAAAACCGATGTCGGACTGAAGCCCGGGGTGCTGTGCAAGCGGGGCTTTGTTTTTGTCTCGATCAATTATCGCCTCCTTCCCGAGGTAGAGATTGGTGCCTTGGTCGGAGACGTCGCCAAGTCGCTCGGCTGGGTGCATCGTCATATCGCGAAGTATGGCGGGGACCCTAAAAAGATCTTTGTCGGCGGACACTCGGCTGGAGCCCAACTCGCGGCCTTGATCTGTACCGATGATCGATACCTCCGAAAAGAAGGCGTGTCTTTTGAGGTCCTCAAGGGCTGTGTGCCGGTGGATGGCGACACCTACGATATTCCCAAGATTATCATGACGGCGGAATACCGGCAGACGCTCTATGGAGGAAAAATGTATCCCTTCGGTCACCGGCAGAAGTTTGGAAACAGTCCGAAGAAACATCTCGATTTTTCAGCGGTCACGCATGTCGCCCAGGGGAAGGGGATTCCTCCCTTTCTCCTCCTCTATTTTCCCGGCAACCCGGATACACATGCGCAGGCGCTACGCCTTGAAGAGGTGCTCCGGGAGGCCAAAATCCCCGTCAGATCCTATGGCAAGCGGGACAGTAATCACAGCGCCTTGAACAACGATCTCGGCAAACCCGAAGATCCGGCGACGGAGGAGCTTTTCAAGTTTCTCGATCCGCTGGTTGGCAAGTGAATGAAGCGTGTTTTCTAAAAAGTGAATTTCTGGCAGTGCTTCTCTGATTGAGACCCGCCCCTCTCTGCCCCAAGGGAGTCACGCCTCTCCCGCTCGACAAGTCTTTCCCGCTTCTCTAGCCTCCGGAAATGAAGATCCTCTTATTCCTTCTAATTCCTCTCGTCGCGATCAGCCACGCGAAGAAACCCAACATCGTCTTCTTCTTCACCGACGACCACGCCCCCCACGCCATCGGGGCCTACAACGGCTGGCTCAAACCCGTCAATCCCACCCCAGAAATCGACAAGCTCGCCGCCGATGGCATGCTCTTTGAAAACTCCTTCTGCACCAACTCGATCTGCGGCCCTTCCCGCGCCGTCATCATGAGTGGCAAACACAGCCACATCAATGGCTTCATGAACAACGGGAATAACTTTGATTGGAACCAACAAATTTTCCCCAAAATTTTGCGCGCTGCCGGCTACCATACCGCTCTTTACGGCAAGTCCCACCTCAAAGGTGAGCCCCAAGGCTTCGACTCTTGGGCCGTCCTCCCTGGACAAGGTGACTACTACAACCCCGCCATGATCACCCCCGAAGGTCGCAAAACCGTCCCCGGATACTGCACCGACATCGTCACCGACATGGCCATTGATTTCGTCAAAGAATCAAAAGCTCTCGGCAAGCCCTTCATGCTCATGTGTCAGCACAAAGCTCCCCACCGCACCTGGATGCCCGCCTTGCGCCACCTGCATCTTTACGACGATATCGAGATCCCCGAGCCCGCGACTCTCTTCGACCAATACGAAGGCCGCATTCCCGCCCAGCACCAGGAGATGGAAATCGACCGCCACATGTATCTCGACCACGACCTCTTCACCGACCTCACTCCCGATCTCAAGATCCCGAAACAACGCCGCCCCAGCGAAGACCGCTCCGCATACATGAACATGAAACGCATGACTACGGAGCAACTCAAAATCTGGCGCGCGGCATACGGCCCCAAGGACAAGGCCTTCCGCGAAGCAAAACTCACCGGCCGCGACCTCGTCCGCTGGAAGTTTCAACGCTACGCCAAGAACTACCTCCGCAGTATTAAAGGAGTCGATGAAAACCTCGCCCGCCTCCGCAAAACCCTCGAAGACGAAGGCCTCGCCGACAACACCATCTTCGTTTACTCCTCCGACCAAGGCTTTTACATTGGCGACCACGGCTGGTATGACAAACGCTGGATGTACGAAGAATCCTTAAAGATGCCCCTCATCGTCTCCTGGCCCGGCGTCATCAAGCCCGGATCACGCAACACCGATCTCGTCCAGAATCTCGACTACGCCCAGACCTTCCTCGAAATGGCCGGAGCAAAAGTCCCCGAAGACATGCAGGGCCAATCGCTCGTCCCACTCATGAAGGGAAGCAAGCCCGCCGACTGGAGAAAGTCGATCTACTACCACTACTACGAGTATCCCTCCTACCACCAGGTTCCACGCCACAACGGCATCCGCACCGACCGCTACAAACTCATTAACTTTTATGAGTTCGGCGAATGGGAATTCTACGACCTCAAAACGGACCCCGATGAGCTAAAAAACCTCTACGGCAAGCCCGAGAAAAAGGAACTCATCGATGACATCCGCAAGAAACTCTTCGAACTGCAAAAAGGCTACGGCGACACCACTGTCCTCGAAACAAAACCCAAGGCGTGGCAAACTGAGAGGCGCAGCACGACGAGCGTGAAAACAAAGGCGGAATTTCCGCCACGGACGAAGTAATAGAAAAGGGTGCCCTGGCGCCCCTCCCCAAAGAGTTATTCGTTTACTGGCACGCCGGGCAGCTTCCTCGAAAATATTCCAATAAATAACCGAGAGCCCGATGGCTTTGCTCGTCGAAATATCGAAGAAGGATGACTTTGCGATCCCCCTCCGGGAGACTTTCGAGCGCTTCACCAACTCCAGCGGTAAATACCGTCGACCTATGCGATGTCGTTAATGGATCATTTCTCCACCGAACTTGTCTACGCCGAGCACGGGTGCCCCCCGACCCCGGCACCCACAGGCTTGCAGAAACGCCCAGTTGGCACATTCTGCTAGCGTGAAATCGCACGTCCTCCGACTCGCCCTCGTCTTCGCCATATTTTTCCTCTCGTCCCACTCCCGGGCCGCCGAGCTCCAGGTCGGATTCGCCAAGGTCGATATCACACCGATCCTCGCGGAGGATCGCCCGGTCTGGCTCGCTGGCTACGGCCAGGGTCGGCGCGCCACAGCGGTGCACGACTCGATCATGGCGCGTTGCGCGGTGCTGAGCGATGGGACGAAAACCTTTGCCCTCGTCGGTGCTGATCTGGTTGGCCTGCAACTCCCCGAGGCCGACGCGATCCGGAAGGAATTGCCGGAGATCGATCACCTCATCATCGGCAGCAGCCACAACCACGAGGGCCCGGATGTCATCGGGATCTGGGGGCGGACCCCGACCCAATGCGGCGTCGATGAGAAATATCTCGCCGAAATTATGGTGAAAATTGCTGCTTGCGTGCGCGAGGCGCGAACCAAGCTTGCTCCTGCAGCGGCGAGTTTTGGGACCGCCGAAGACGAGTCGCTCTTAGGCGACAGCCGTTTACCGAAGGCCTACGATGGCATCCTGCGCGTGTTGAAATTCTCCGATCTCGATCCCGATGCCGACGGGGGCAACAAGAATCCCGCCGGCCTGATCGTGCAGTGGAACTGCCACCCCGAGGCGATGGGCTCGCGCAATACCGAACTCACTGCTGATTTCCCCGCCGCGACAGTTGCCGCGCTCAAGAAGAAATACGCGTGCCCCGTCGTCTACCTCACGGGCGCGGTCGGCGGGCTTATGGCACCTCCCGACGGGCGCATTCACAACGCCGCCGGCAAGGAGTTGAAGGAGGGTGACTTCGAGTATGCTCGCTTGTATGGCGAGGCTGTCGCCGCGCTCGCAGACCAGGCCATCGCCGCGGCCAAACCGCTCGCACTGACACCTTTCAAATCGTCCCGCCGTGACGTCTATCTGCCGGTGCGCAACCCCTACTACCGGGCCGCTTTCACTGCTGGTATGCTGCAGCGTAACTCTTATGTCGATAGCGGCGACCCCGCGCGGCGCGGCAAGCCATTCAAGATCACCGACACCTTCAAGACGATGTCGATCCGCACCGAACTCAACGCGTTGCGGCTCGGCGGGCTCGACGTGATCGGCATCCCCGGCGAACTCTACCCCGAGCTGGTCTACGGCAAATTCCAGGAGCCTCCTGATCCGGCAGCCGACTTCCCACAGGCGCCGCTCGAGAAGACGGTGGCGGACATTTTCCCCGACCGACCGTGGATGCTGATCGGGTTGGCCAACGACGAGATCGGCTACATCATTCCGAAGCGCCAGTGGGACAACAAGAAGCCCTACGCTTACGGGCGCGACAAGTCGCAGTATGGCGAGATGAATTCGTGCTCGCCGGAGGTGGCACCAATCCTCATGGCCGCGCTGGAGGAGACAGCCAAGGCGCTGGATGAAGACCAGGCGGGCGCGACCCTGCGCCTGCTCAGCCACAACGTCTGGTATGGCTTCGGCAAGCAACCCAAGCGTAAGGCTGCGTGGCTAAAGTGGGTCGCGGCGCAGCAGCCGGACATCGTCGCCCTGCAAGAGCTCAATGGATACACTGCTGAACAGCTGGATAAAGACGCCGCTGCCTGGGGCCACCCGCACAGCGCCCTGCTGAAAGAGGACGGTTTTCCCACCGGGCTGAGCTCGCGCTTCCCGATCACCGACGTCGCGCGCATTCTCGATGGCTTCCACCATGGCCTGCTGCGCTGCCAGACCGGTGGGCTCACCGTCTATGTAATCCACTTCCACCCGAGCGATTGGTCGGCCCGCATCCGCGAGGCGCGGCTGCTGCTTGAGGACGTTGCAAAGCTGCCCCCGGCCGAGCAGAAGAAGGTGGTCTTCATCGGCGATTTCAACGGCTTCTCGCCCGACGAGAGGGCTCATCTCGAGGAGGGCGGCGAATTGGCGCGCTTCTTCACCATGCTCGACAAACGCAATGGCAGCAACAACCTCAACGAGGGCAAACTCGACTACCGCGGTATTCAGGCATTTCTCGGGGCCGGCTATGACGACGTGGTCCACAGGCAGCGGCAAGCCGGCTCGCCCTACCCCGGCACCTTTCCAACCGAATTGCGGCGGGAAGAGGAGATGGGCCGCGACCGCCGCCTCGATTACGTGTTCTTGCCAGCGGGTCTCGCCGCGAAGGTGATCTCAGCGGAAGTGGTTCGCGATGAGGTTACCGCGCAGCTCTCGGATCACTACCCGATCGTGCTGGAGCTGCGGAATTAGCGCGAGCGAGACTCGATCAGGGGTGGCAAGCAGGGCGGGGGATCAATCGAGATTGTCCTAATACCACTCCGGCATTCGTCTCTTTTGAAACACTACTTGGTATAAGGCCAACGGTGTTGTGTTCAAGCTCGAAGCTCTTTCAAGCATGGACCCACGACATCCTGGCTTAGTAAACTTCCAGCCTCCCCGAGAGCGCGGACCACGTTTTTGCGGGCTTGTCTTTTCTTGCTGGAGGTTCAAAAATTAAAAATGCCATTCTTCACTTCACTCTTCACCGCCTCCGTCCTGATCGTGGCCTCGGGCGCTGCCCAGAAAACCGCGATCACTAACGAGATTCCCTTCATCGATCTCGCCGACGATTACTACCGCCAGGTCTTGGTCGATCACGAGTCCGGCCAGTATCTCGGTCACCCCACCACTTGCCTGCTCGATGACGGCAAGACCATTCTAACCGTTTTGCCAAAGGGCCACGGCCGCGGCGGAATCGTTTACAAACGGTCGACCGACGGCGGCCTGACTTGGTCCGAGCGGCTGCCAACCCCGAAGTCGTGGTTGACCTCGAGAGAAGTCCCGACCCTTCATCGGGTTACGGATGCCGATGGAAAAAAACGCATCATCATGTTCTCCGGCCTACATCCGATCCGGATGTCTGTCACCGAAGACGAGGGCGCGACCTGGTCCGAGCTGAAAGCGATCGGCGATTTTGGAGGAATCGTCGCAATGGGTTGTCACTCGGAAGTGAAAGGGAAACCCGGTCACTATTTCTGCCTCTTTCATGACGACGGTCGTTTCCTTGAACCAAACGGGAAGCGAAAAAGTCCGGTCGTTTTCAAGCTGCTCCAGACGAATTCCACCGACGGGGGCCTGAGCTGGTCGGATCCAAAAACGATCTACGAATCCTCGGACATTCATCTCTGTGAGCCGGGAATCATCCGCTCGCCGGACGGAAAACGTCTTGCGGTGCTCCTCCGCGAGAATTCCCGAAAGAAGAATTCCCACCTCATTTTTTCGGATGACGAAGGCGAAAGCTGGAGCGAACCACGCGAGCTCCCGATCTCGCTCACCGGCGACCGGCACACCGGAAAATACGGCCCCGACGGACGGCTCTTCATTTCCTTCCGCGGCATTTCCCCCGGTAACAAGGTGATGGGAACCGGAGAGGTTTCCGGCCCCATGCCAAACGCCGGCGACTGGTCCGGCTGGGTCGGGACTTGGGACGATCTCGAGAAAGGCACCCCCGGTCAGTATGTCGTGCGTGTCATGGACAACAAGAAGGGCCACGACACCACCTACCCCGGAGTCGAAATCCTCCCCGACGGCACCTTCGTCACCGTCACCTACGGCCACTGGACCCAGGGCGAGTCGCCCTACATCATGTGCTCCCGATTCACGCTGGAGGAACTGGATGCCAAAGCTCAGAGAGCTTCGATGATCAAGCTGAGTGACGATTGGAAAAAGGTATCGGGCCAGTGAGGGAAACTAACGAAGCCAAAGACCAGACCCAACACCAACGGTGTTGCGTCCAGTCGCCCTGTCATGGCACCTCGAGCAAGCCCAGACGGAACATGCAATTCAAACTACCGGAAGACATCTCATCCTTGCTAATTCCGCCATCTTGACCCTTAGGTGCCGCAGTAAGGCCACGGTCTGGAGGAATGATCCTCCTTTCAAGGAGGTCTACGACCTCACTCCTATGACATTCGACGAACTTGGTCTCGATCCTCAGATCCTCAGAGCCATTCAAGAAAAAGGCTACACCACGCCCTCACCCATTCAGGCTCAAGCGATCCCGGCGGTCATGGCGGGGGGGGATGTCATGGCGGCGGCGCAAACGGGAACCGGCAAGACCGCGGGCTTTACCCTTCCTCTCATCAATCGGCTCATCAAAGGAGCGCGCGCTCGCGATCAGCAAGTCCGCACCCTGATTCTCACTCCGACTCGTGAACTCGCAGCGCAGATTGCCGAGAGCGTCACGACCTACGGAAAGCACGTGAAACTTTGCTCGAACGTCATCTTTGGTGGCGTCCCCGCCGGCCCACAGCTGAAAAAACTCCGTCAAGGGACGGACATCCTGATCGCCACCCCGGGTCGCCTTCTCGACCTCATCAACCAAGGGGCTATGAAATTCGACACGCTCGAAGTTTTCATTCTCGATGAAGCGGACCGCATGCTCGACATGGGATTCATCCACGACATCAAGAAGATCATCTCCAAGCTTCCCCGCAATCGCCAGAACCTCATGTTCTCCGCGACTTTTTCTGATGATATCCGCAAGCTCGCAAAGGGATTGATCAACAACCCGACCGAGATTTCCGTCAGCCCAAGGAACTCGACGGCCGGGTCCGTGACGCAATACCTCATCCCGCTTGAGAGAACCCGTAAGGCCGACGCCCTCGTGGAACTCATCAAATCGAACGACTGGACTCAGACCCTCGTCTTTTCCAGGACCAAGCGTGGCGCGAACAAGCTTGCGACCTACTTCGAAAGCCAGGGGATCAGCGCGGTTGCGATTCATAGCAACAAGAGTCAAAACGCCCGCACGAAAGCACTCAGCAACTTTAAGGCCGGAAAAGTCAAGGTCCTCTTCGCCACGGACATTGCAGCCCGTGGCATCGATATCGATGATCTCCCGCAGGTCGTGAACTACGATCTCCCTGAGCAAGCGGAAGACTACATCCACCGCATTGGCCGGACCGGTCGTGCGGGATTAACGGGGCAAGCGATCTCACTCGTTTCCGCAGACGAACTCCACCTCCTCGTCGATATCGAGAAGCTCACCCAGAAACTCATCGAACGTCGCAAGCTCGCGGGCTTCGAACCACACACCCCACTCCCGGAAGCCGAACTCGGCGCAAAGGTTCCCCGCCCTCAGAAAAAGGCCTCGGCATCACGCAACCGCAACTTCGGCGCACGCGGCCCGCGCTAAGGAGCGGGGGCCTCCAATGCTATGGTGGAAGGAGTTCTCTGAGGAAAAGCCTTTCCTTCCAGCACGATCAATCAACTGCTGCTTACTCCCCACACGGCCGCCGCGTCCCTGTCTCAAGATAGAGAAGGGCCTTTTGGTAACTGGCTCCGGTGAGAAAGTGGTCCAGATTTCCATCAATCTCACTCCGGTGCGCTTCATGCCAGGAAACGATCGCTTCGCTCACACTCTTGAGAGCTTCAAGGTGAGCCTCGGGATTTCGGTCACGGAATCCATGATCGGCAATCACCGCAGTCCGGGCTTCGAGGAGCTTGGCTAAATCAGGGAAGTTCATGAGAAAATACCCTGAAGTTTTCCGCTAAAAACAAGCGTCCGACAACTGAATTCGAAAAGGGTCAAAATCCTACCAAGGTGTTGGCCATGTTGATGAACCCGCACCGGAAAGACCCGAAATGTCATCTCCCGGGTCCCAAGGAGAGTGTCTTCCGGTGTTTGAACTGTTCAGTTTCTCCCGGCTCTTCATTCGAACGCGCAGCGCTATTTCCTAACTATTTAAAAACATCATTCGTCTCTTTTGAAATGCGGAGTGCCATTCACCCCAGACTGGCGCACCACTGGACGCATTTCCCCTTCGATTTTGAGACGCTGGAAGCACCTATCGCGATCCAGATGGATTACGGTTTCCCCCAACGTTCTTGAAGAAGAGCAGCGCGTCGTTGTTTTGTCCGGCAAGGATGTCAAGCCAGCCATCGCCATTAACATCGAGGCTGATGATTGCCTTGGTATCGTTTGGGGTAACGACGCCGCTCACGGGGTAGGGGACCGTCTCGTATCTGTCTCCGTCCCATTCGAGGTGGCAGCCGGGCGTTCCACGCCAGAGGCCGGTCTCGGCTTGGTTGGTATAATGGTTTTGGGCAAGTATGAGCTCGGTGCGGCCGTCGCCGTTGAAGTCGCCAGATGTGATGGCGTTGACCGGGGACAGTTGGGCGTCCCAGGGGAGTGGCTGCCAACTGAGCTGGATAGCACCTCCATCCTTAGTCTCGTTGAGCCAGATGCCACTCTCGAGGTGATTCGCAGTGACTTTGAACGCATTTTTTAAGTGCTCGCCGTAGATGTCGACTAGACTTGCCGAAGCGAACTGGCGGTAGGTTTTGAAGTGCTCGCTCACGGCGGGCATCGCGCGGCAGGTTCAGCTTCGACCGCGCACTGGAAGCGGTCGGCTTTTGCCCACGCCGCTCTTAGCTTCGACGATTCGAGGAATCCCACTGCCGTCCATGTCTCCGTAGTAAATGATGGCGAGTTGTTTATCGCTGAGTTTCTTGTATTTGGTGTTGGTTCCCGCGTTCCCGGCGACGAGATCGATGTCGCCATCGCCATCCACATCCAGGGCGTGAATAGCGCTCCACCAGCCTCGCTTGTCAGCGGTGCCGGTGGTGCCGGTGATGTCTACTAACACGCCGTTGTCGTTCCTGAAAATCATGACGGCCCCCCAGTCGATGGTTAGGGCTAGATCCGGGTCGCCGTCTGCGTCGAGGTCGGTCCACGTCGCATCTGTGACCATGCCACAAGATTTCAACTCCGGCGGCGTCGCGTAGTTGAATTTCACGTTACCGTCCTCGCTGTCGTTACGGAGTAGGCGGTTGTGGGGACTCAGCGGATACTTTCCGGGGACAAGGCGTGATCCGATGAAGAGGTCTAGATCGCCGTCAGCATCATAGTCAGCGGCGACGACGCAGCTCCCGCTGTCTTTGAGCCGAGGGAAGGAGCCTTCCGGAGCGGCTTTCAGTTTCACTTCGCCGCCCTCGCCCTCGTTGAGGAATAATCGATCATGATAGCGGGGGTCAGCATTCACGTGTTCGCTGCTGCCGGTCACGATCAGTAGATCCAGATCCTTGTCCCCGTCGGCGTCGAACCAGATTGCCGCGTTGTCTTCGGAATATCGGGCGGGGCCGGCGAGGGCGGGTTGGGGGCTCTCGACGAAGCTGCCGGCCCCGTCGTTAAGGAAGACAGCTCCTTGCTGGTCGGTAGCGCCTCCAACGTAAAAGTCGACGTCGCCGTCCCCATCGATGTCGCCCCTGGTGAGGCATGGCCCGAGTTGGCTATGTTTGCTGGGGAGGAGGGGCTGCAATCTGAAGTCATCGAACGGTTTCTCCTTGTGGACGAAGGCGGGCGCTTTGGCTGAGGTGAAGCGGGCGTCGGGGACCGTCTTCGTTGGTGCCTTGCGAGTCCCGCCCTCCGTGATCGAGACTTCCTTCTGGCCCGCTTCGATGGCGAGTTCTTGGTATAGACCGGATGGCCACACGACCGAGATCGACCGAGCGGTCGACCTACCGAGGCCGAAGTGTAGAGTGGTGTCGTTCTGAGATTGAAATCCGGTCCACGGGTTCAGCCAGCGAGAGCGGGATTTCCCATCGGAATCAGTCACGACCACCTTGCTTCCAATGCCCATCCGGTTACTCCGTGTCCCGGTTAACTTTACTCGGAGATAGTTGAGACCACTGCCACGGTTTTTGAAAACTTTTACATTTTTGCCCAGATCAGAGACGACCAGATCCAAGTCCCCATCGTTGTCAAGGTCTCCCATGGCGGCGGAGTAGCTCATGCCAAGAAGACCCAGTCCCCAGTCGTCCCGTTGCTCGAATTGTTTCCCGTCGAGGTTTTGAAAAACCAGGTTTTCCTCAAGCATTGGTTTGCCGTCCTTATGAAGATCCCAAAGGGTACGTCCGATCTGGGCCTTGTTTTTATCTCCGATCGCAAGATTGCGGTCAGAGTCTGTGAAATTTCGAGCCATGCCGTTGGCGACGAACACATCCTGTAGGCCGTCGTTGTCCAGATCACCAAATTTCGCAGTCCAACTCCAATCTGTGCTGGCGATTTTATAAGCGTAAGCTGCCTCCTGAAACATGGCTCCCCCTGTGTTGATGAACAGATGGTTGCGCATCGTCTGGCGGGGCCATCCGTTCTCGAGCACCTTCTTCCTCACTCCTCCCATCTCTCCCATATTGATCTTCGATTTGAAGTGGGTGGTGGCAGACATATCGACGCTGAGAAGATCTTGGAGTCCGTTGTTGTTCACGTCCGCTACATCGCTGCCCATGCTCGACCACGCGATGTGGGGGAAAACGGAATCGATGACGTTGGCAAAGCGAGGGATTCCTTTCTCGTCGACACCGTCGTTGCGGAAAAGGCGATCCTCGCTAGTGAAGTCGTTGGCGACGTAGAGGTCAAGATCGCCGTCAGCGTCGTAGTCCCACCAGACTGAAGACAAGCCGTAGCCATCGAGATGAACACCTGACTCATCACTAACATTTCTGAAGTGGAGCAAGCCCTTCTCGTCCAAGCCCTCGTTGAGGAAGAGATAGTCAGGCCTGCCGTATTCATCGATCGTGAAATTCCCATCGGGGGTGGGGGAAAGCTTCAACGACTTCTTGAATTTTTCTTGGATTTGAATAAGCCCGCCGATCATTTTAATCGGTGGCCGCACTGGTCTCCCATTTGGGTCATAGTGCCGGTTGCAGAGTAAAAATAGATCGAGGTCGCCATCGTTATCGACGTCTGCAAAGGAGGGCGTGAGTGATGCGTCAATCACGTCGAGGCCGGCAGCGCCAGCGAGCTCGAGATAGTTTCCCTGCCCGTCGTTTAGAAAGAGTTGGTTGGGCGCAGCGTAGTTGCACTGATAGAGGTCGAGGTCGCCATCGTTGTCTATATCCACGAGGCTGGCACCTGTTCCCCAACGATCCGCACCGGAATTTGGCAGTTCAATGGCTTCGTATTTCGTTCCAGTCGCGATGAAGAGTTTGTTTTTCCTTGGCCCGCCTGCGAGATAAATATCCAAGCGTCCATCGGCGTTGACATCGCCGAGGGCTATCGCTCCAACAGCGAAACCCGACTGGTAGAGGTAAGCTTGAGGATGATCCTCCAAGAAGTGGTGCCGGAACTCGATGCCCTGATTTTTAACTTCCTCAAAAAGGAGCTGCCCGAAAAGCGGAGCGCCGGCAGATATCGCGGCCGACAAGATCGTGAAAACGGGCAGAGGTTTCATTGATCTAATGTGGGGGAAAGAAAAAAGCTGCACCAGCATTAGCTGGTGCAGCTTTGAAAATAATGCTGTTTCGTCGATTACTTGCGGCGACGGAAGATAAACGCCAGTCCAGCGAGCCCGAGGAGGGCGACCCCGCTCGGTTCAGGTACCTGGACGATTTGGAAACCTGCTATGGACGCGCGATTTGCGCCGTCTCGTCCGAGGTTATCCACCACCAAGTCTCCCGTGAGTCCGGTAACTGTGATGGAGTTGGTCGCATCCCAGTTCGGTTGACCGCCATAGCGAGCCTTGGTTCCAGTTGTTGAATATTCCGTGTCGTTCACCGTGATGGGACGGTAGAGGCCACCAGCCGCGTCGGTTGAGTAGTAAATGATCGCGGTGTAATTGTCATAAGGGATAGTGGAGACTGTCCAGTCAGCGCCAGCACCCCCATCGTCGAGATAGCCACGCATCAGCTGTGCATTGCCTACGCCAGCGGAGGCGTCATTGTTCGCGTCGCCGTCACCCCAGACGCCACCTGATGACCAGCTAACACTCGCTCCACTCACGATTCCAGCGGAGTTATTCAGGGCTTGGGTTCCAGTCACAGTGGGAGCGTTGTTCCAGTTCGACTGGCTGTCGATTCCAGCGAAAGTAGTTGCAGCCAATTGCTGATTCGCATGGCCGCCGGAAGACTCAACAAAGTTCACGCTGATTGTGGTAGCCTGAGCGGTAAATGTTAGAGCCGCCAAAGCGGTTAAAGTAAGTTTTAATTTCATGTCTAGGTTTGGTTTAGTATACAGGATGACGTGTTGATTAATTGATTTTCAGCTATTTAGCTAGACGCTGCTAATTCTCGATGATTCTGTCAAATAAAAACTCATATTTTATATGACGTGGTATTGCCTCAGTAAGAAGGACGCCCTAATTCGAATGGCACTCGGATAAGCAGACGGGATCCACCCTTGAGCCATTTATGATCAGTGATTTTTTCGTTATAATACCACTCCGCATTTCAAAAGAGCCGGGCGCTTTCTCGAAATGGCAGCGTTGATCCTCAGTGGTGGTGCACCCAAGGGCATTTCACCCGCACCTCCGATCACCGTTGTCCGTTGTCCGTTGTCCGTTGTCCGTTGTCCGTTGTCCGTTGTCCGTTGTCCGTTGTCCGTTGTCTGAACTCTGA
>Ga0308005_10000446_pt1 | contig 15257 bp, 8 predicted proteins | sample Neamet67_FD_203142 | JGI IMG/M metagenome (GOLD analysis project Ga0308005, IMG submission 203142) | Marine microbial communities from water near the shore, Antarctic Ocean - #67 | ecosystem: Environmental > Aquatic > Marine > Unclassified | place: Southern Ocean | collected 2014-06-07 | reverse complement strand
ACATCTTTAGCCAGCGGGCAAGATCTGGTGCTGTCGAAATGATCGTACCTCCGGACGAACTGTAGGTATTGGTGGGCGGAACTTTCCTTTTCTTGGACTTGAGGAGCCCCCCATCCTTTGCCCGATAATAGCGACTCGGCATGGTCCCAACCATCTCCAGCCCCCGCGCATCGCGAAAGGTGGTGCGCATCATCCCAAGAGGCTTCGCCACCTCAGCAAGGAAAAGCTCGTTCCGCGGCTTCTTGCTGACGACTTCGAGAACGCGCGCGGCAATGTCCGTTCCCACCCCGCTGTAAGCATAACGGGTTCCGGGCGGTGCTTTAAAAGGAAGATCTTTTGCAAAACGTCCAACCGCTTCCGCGAGTGACTTTCCGGCAATCCAACGGGAAAACCAAGGACGTCCTCCCGGGGAGTCGTCGGCTCGCAATCCCGCAGTGTGGGTGAAGAGTTCCTCCAGCGTCGGAGCCCGCTCCAACAATTTTCCGGATTCTAAAGTGGGAGTCTTAAATTCGGGAAGAGAGAGCGAAACGGGTTCCTGAAGATGCACCTTCCCCCGCTCCGCCAGTCGAAAGGCGGCCGTTCCCATGAGCGGCTTGCTGATGGAAGCGACGATCACCGGGGTGCCTAAACGAAAGGGCTTCTTCGTCTCGATGTCCGCAAAGCCAAAGCCTTCCCCGTAGACGACCTTCCCTTGGTGGATCAGAAGAAGACTTCCTCCAGCGACCGTTTCCTTGGCCACAGCTTCCTTCAAAAATATCTTCACCAGCGACAAATCGGGAGCGCTTTGAGCTGAAGCCGCCGCAATCGAAACGATCGGCACTAAGATCCCGAGAGTCCGATTCACAGAATGACGCATCACCATGATACGGCCAATTCCGTAATCATCTTCAGCCAATCTCAATTCCCAGAAAATCTAAAACCAGAAATACGATCAAAAGAAAGATGATCGCGCTCGCAATGAGAATGCCCCACTGCGCCACCACGGCACTGATCCCTAAAGCAATCGCTCCGGCACCGAGTCCTCGCGGCTCTGATTTTAAAAGACTCACAATCCCCAAGCCCGCCGCTAGCATTCCAAACCCAATCACAGTGGGCACCAAGAAGCGGGATGGCTTTGGCTCTTCCAAGGTGATCGGAACGTAATCTTCACCTTTTATTTTTGCCTTCGCCGCTGCCGCAAGTCGCCCCGCAAAATCTACCGCAATTTCCTCGATGGGTTTTGGCGGAGGATCGATCGCCTCTTGAATCCAAGGCGACAGAAAAGCCGATGCCAAAGCAAGAAAGCCCACTGCGATTCCAATGAGCCCAATCCTTCGCTTTTTCGGTGATTTCGTTTCCTGCTCCATGAGAAAAATACGGGGCTCTCAAAATGAAAGTTTCACGATAATTCCAGCGCGATCGCCTCTAGCCGGGAAAAGGTTTCCGATCCCGTGCTTCTCGACGAATGCACTAATCTCAGGTTGAGGGTCGAGCATGCTCACAGGGAACTGCAGCACATCGAGAAGATCGTTTTCCCGCAGCGCTTTAATCAAGCCAAGAATGATTCGCTTTATGACACCACAACGAGATGTTCGTCTTGGTGAGTGACCACTCCAATGTCGGCCACGATTGCTGACCCTTTTGCGAAAAGAAGATCCTGCGCTTCCTGATAATGCTCAGGGGAAACGGCCAAGAGAAGGCCGCCCGAGGTCTGGGCATCCGCGAGGAGAATCTTCAGTTCATCCGGAACGGAACTACCAAATAGGGTGAACTCTTCGGCCAGCTCGAGATTCTTTCGAGACCCGCCGGGCACACAACCAGCCTTAATGAATTCTATCACTGCCGGGTCAAAAACAGGGACCTGCGATGCCGCGATGCGCGCCGTCACTCCCGATTCCCGACAAACGTGGGAAAGGTGTCCAAGTAAACCGAAGCCCGTGACATCCGTCCCCGCTTTCGTCAACCCGGCTTCCGCCATCGCCGTTCCCTGAGTATTGAGCGACGCCATATGCTCGGACACTTTTTGAATAAGTTCAGGAGAAGCGAGGCCCTTTTTAATGGCGGTGGAGACGATTCCAGTTCCAATCGGCTTCGTCAGCAAAAGATGGTCTCCCGGCTGAGCTCCCGCATTTGAAATAACGCGATGAGGATTCACCAGCCCGGTCACCGAAAGCCCGTAGAGGGGCTCAGGGTTCTGCACGGTGTGACCGCCCGCAAGAGCACAGCCCGCTTCGGCCACCTTGTCGGCCCCTCCTTTTAAAATCTCATTAATGGTATCGAGCGAAATTTCGTCCGTCGGCATCGCCACGATATTCATCGCCGTGATTGGCTTTCCACCCATGGCATAGATATCAGAAAGCGAATTCGCGGCGGCAATCTGCCCGAAGAGATACGGGTCATCGACGATCGGAGTGAAGAAATCGAGCGTCTGCACCAGCGCCAAGTCATCGCTAATGCGATAAACGGCGGCATCATCAGAACTCGCGGAACCGATCAGAAGATTCGGGTCGGAGAGGGTCTTTAATCCACGCAGCACGTGCGTGAGTTCGGCTTGGCCGAGCTTCGAGGCTCATCCACCACAGGAGGCGAGTTCAGTGAGGCGTTTCCGTTCTGTTTGCGACATGCTCAAACGATAGCGTAGGTCGTCGCTTTGCCTAGAAATAAGAAAAGCACGGTCTCATATATCATAAAAAGGTCGTTGAGTCGGTCATTCCTGCCGTTTATGAGTTCTTCCGATGGCTAGTGACGTTCCTTCCCGCTGCCTCTCCGTCGTGGTGCCCATGTATAATGAAGCAGCCACCCTCGCAGAGGTTCTTCAAAAAATCCTTCTCCAGGAAATGGTCGGAGAGGTAATCCTCGTCGATGACGGCTCATCCGATGACACCGCCAAGGTGGCGAAAGATTGGGAGGCCAAGGAAGAGCGCGTCCGATTCATCGCGCATTCCCACAACCAAGGCAAGGGCGCCGCGCTACGGACCGGCTTTAAAAACGCCAAGCTTCCCTACGTCATCGTGCAGGATGCCGACTTGGAATACGACCCCGCCGAGTTTGTCAAAATCATCACACCCCTTGCCTCCGATCGCGCCGATGTGGTCTATGGCTCCCGCTATTTGAAAAAGGACACCCGCAATGTCCTCCGCTTCTGGCACACCATGGGAAACCGTTTCCTCACCCTTCTTTCCAACATGACCAGTGACCTCCACGTCACCGATATGGAAACCTGCTACAAGGGCTTCCGTCGCGAAATCATCCAAGCGATCCCCATCGAGGAGAACCGCTTCGGCTTCGAACCCGAGGTCACCGCCAAGCTCGCCAAGATGAATCTCCGCGTCATGGAGACCTCGGTGTGCTACTATCCACGGAGCTTCGATGAAGGAAAAAAAATCGGTTGGAAGGACGGAGTGCGCGCCATCTTCTGCATTCTGAAATACAATCTCATCGACCGGGAAGCGATCGAATGGCAGAAAAGCGCTGATGTGTAACGACGGACTCGGAAAGTATTTCTGGCTCAGCTTTGCCCTGGCCATCGCCTGGTCGCTTTATCGACTCCTTACCAATCAGGCGTGGATCCTCGATGACGAGATCGCCCATTTCCTGATCTCCGCCGACGTCTGGGACAATCCCAAGGAACTTTGGCATTCGTGGAGCCGCCCGGGGCGCAATCTTCTTCACTTCATCCCCGCCCATTTCGGCCTCACTTCGGCGCGACTCTGGACGCTCTTTCTCGCAGGTGTCGCGATGTGGCTCACCGGCCGCGAGGGAAAACGACTCGGCCTCGCCAACCTCTGGGTCCTCCCCCTTCTCGTCGGATTTCAGTGGTGGTTCCCCGAACTCAGTTATCCGGTCCTGACCCAGACGCCCTTTATGATCGCCTGGATCGCGGGTGTCTTTTTCGCGATGCGCAAGCATCTCGTGCCTGCCGCGATCTGCTTCGGCTACCTTGGGCTCGTGCGCCACGAAGGCATCGCGCTCAGCGGCCTCTTTGGGCTTTGGGTCATCTTTGCCCCCGGCGGCTTCGCCCGTTTTCTAGCCCGCGGCGATTGGAAAAAATCGCTCTCCGCCTTTCCCCATGCCGTCTGGATCGGCGCTTGGACTATTCTCCCGATGGTCCTCATGAATATTGCCACTCACCTAACGCGTGGCGAAGTTCCCTTCCTGATGTTCTTTGAGTCAAAACCCACCGAGATGTATGGCTCGGGGCCGCTCTGGCTTTACTGTCAGCACCTCGCGACCGGAGCGGGCTTTCCCATCGTCATCCTCTTTCTCATTGGAGCATTTAGAAAATGGGGTTCGGTAAAATGGGACCTCCTTCTTTACGCTACTTATCCCGCCTACTTCGCCCTCCAAAGCATCATCTACTGGAAGGGCCTCTTCGCTTCGGGCGGTTACTACCACTTCATCATGCCGATGGCTCCCTTTGTCGGGCTCGTCGCGCTGAGAGGATTCAATCTCGTCAAACCGAAGCTCCCCACTTGGGGCGTCGCGCTTGTACTCGGGGCCGTTGTTTACACCGGCCTCCTCATGCCGCAGCAGCAGTTTATCGTGGGCGACACCCATATTGCAGGCATGCCCCACGAGGGCAAATCGCTCAAAATTATCGCTCCTCCGATGACCCAAAGCCGCTACGGCCAAGGTCTCAAAGATGCCGCTGCTTGGGCCAAAGAAAACATCCCCGCCGATCAGCCTTGGATCACCCACCACACCGCCCTCACCTACTGGAATCACGGAAAAATCATCGGTCAAAAACTCGGAGCCTGGGACAGCCTCACCCCCAAAAACCTCCCCTCGGGAACCCTCCTCATCTGGGACGCCCAATACTCCACTCAAGAGAGCTTCGGTTTCACTTTAGAAGCGCTGGAAGCAAACGGCTGGCAGGAAGAAAAAAGCTGGGCCCACGGAACGGTGCGAGTCTTTCGCAAAAAGTAGGATCTCAAGCGATTCCATGAAGATCGATCAGGGTCTCTTCCGGGCTTTCTTTTCTTCCGTGATTGATGAGCACCCCCTTGAGCGGAAGATCAGCCGCCAGCTTAAGACTTGCTTGCGCGTCTTGATGATCGTCATTCAAAATGCGCGGTGGTGCGTTCGCCCCTCCAAACTGGTTCGCGAAAAGATCACCCGCAAAAAGAAGCCCTCCCTCACGGTGGAAAAAACCGCAATGCCCCACGGTGTGCCCGGGAAGATGAATCACTTCGAGGCCGCCCCAGACATCGATCACCTCGCCGCCTTCGAACCAGTGATCAATCTTGGGAACCCGATATCGGAGAATCGTTCGCCCAACCCATTCCATCGCTTGCACGGCCTTGGCCCAACCGCGATTCCGATAACGACCTGCGATGTGCTCGCGATCCAGCAGAGGCGCGTAAACCCTACAGCCCGAAAGTTCCTGAAGACACGCGACATTGAGGGTATGATCAAGATGCCCGTGCGTCAGGAGAATACTCTTGATGTCCTCGAACCCCAAACCGCGCTCATTCAGCACCTTCCCAATCGCGGACACGCCACCGATGAACCCGCCATCGATCAAGTGAACACCGTCATCATCAATGAGCAGATGATGGTGAACGATGACCCCGCGGATTTGGACAAAATCACTCACGCGCTATTTCTGAATCGGATCTCCGTAAGTATCAACCCAATGTCATCCGCCATGATCAGCACGCTGTTTTTAGGTCGCTCGGCTCCGCTGAGCGGAAGCAGAAAAACGCAAATCAGAGAGCAGAGAAAATAGAGGAGAATCATCATTTCAAAGAGTGTATCAGGTGGAAATGTAAGGAGGCCCGACTTCTGTGCAATCATTCCTCCGCTAATTTAGTGGACGATGATCCGATTCTGCCGCTTTTGGCATTGATCCCCCGCTTCCCTTGTCAATGATGGCGCTGGTTTATCGCTCACATGGAAACGGAGGAACGCTACGAAATTCGAGCAAAGATCGGCCAAGGTGGGGTCGGTGCCGTTTTTCGTGCCTTCGATAGTCACCTTAATCGCGAAGTGGCGATCAAGCGCGTCCTCGCTGGAGGCGGATACGTGAATCAAGAAGAGGCCACCAAGGCCATGCTTCAGGAGGCCACCTCCCTCTGCTCGATCCAGCATCCTCACATTGTCACCGTCTTTGATGCCGGAGTGGACCAAGACGGACCCTACGTAGTGATGGAACTCCTTTCCGGCCGCACTATTGATGAAATGATCGAACGGGGCACGCTGACTTACGACGATTTCCGCGAAGTCGCCCTCCAAACCCAGGAAGCGCTCATTGCCGCCCAAGACCTCGATCTCGTCCACCGCGACATCAAACCCACCAATATCATGGTGACTTGGCTCCCCAGTGGTCGCTTCCAGGTGAAGCTCGTCGACTTCGGTCTCGCCAAATTTTCCCCCAAACCCTCACTCCAGACCATCGATCATGGCGACGCCGTCTTCGGCTCGATCCATTTCATGGCTCCGGAACAATTCGAGCGCACCCCGCTCGACAAGCGCACCGACATGTATTCCATCGGTTGCGTCTACTACTACACCCTTGCTGGTGTTTTTCCCTTCGATGCTGAAAACGCACCGCAGGTGATGAATGCCCATCTCCAAAACGCCGTCACACCCCTCAGCGAACACCGTCCCGATCTTCCGGGCTGGCTTTGTGACTGGGTCATGTGGCATCTTGCGCGCCAGATGGACGACCGTCCGATGGACGCCCGCGAATCTCTCACCAAATTCCTCATGAGCGAAGACCCAAACAGCCAAGTCCCCGGAACTCCGGAACCTCCGAAACAACGCAAGCTGCTCATTCCAGGAGCCGCCCCGGCCCCTGAGCAGCCTGCCGCTCCTGCGGCCCAACCGGAAACTGCTCCGCAATCGATAGCTCCACCTGTAGGTGCCATGCCCGCGGTTCACACCCAGCCCCAACCTTTACAAGCGGCCGTGCCAGCTCCCGTGGAACAAATCCCCGCCGCGCCGGTGGCCCCTGCTCCGGTAGAGCCAGCTCCCGCTCCTCCAGAGCCTCTCGCTCCTGTGCAAATGCCAGCCGCTCCTGTGCAAATGCCAGCCGCTCCTGTGCAAATGCCAGCCGCTCCAGTGCAAATGCCAGCCGCTCCTGTGCAAATACCAGCCGCTCCAGTTGCTGCCCCAGCTCCGATGGCTGTCCCGGCACTCCAAATGGCCGTGCCCGCTGCCCCAGTGTTGGTGGCTGCCCCCGTCCAGGCTCCCCTAGCCCCCGCCCCTCTCGTTCAATTGGGACAACAAACTGTCCATCTTCAGGGAGCACCCGCTCCTGTTGCCCCTCCAAATCCACTCGGAGCCCCGGTTCAAGCGGCATCGGCCATTGGCGGAACCTCCGCGACCATCGGAGGAACTCCAGTCGTCGTCATCAAGAAAGGATTCGGCCGCGCGGCCAAGGTCACCATCTCTTCGATGCTTGCTGTGGGTCTCGTCATCGCCGTTATGATTTACATGGATCGTGGCGATGCGAAAGAGCGCGTTGAGCGCCTCAACGAAATGACCGCCCCTTACGCTGACATCGATCCCAGCCAGCCCCTCCCCACCCAAACACTCAGCGAAAACGATGTTTCCATTGTCTTGAATGAATTGATCACTTTTGGTGCGAAGGATGAGGGCGTCCGCCCCACCTACCTTACTGTCCTTTGGATGGGTGAAGGAGCCCAAATCGACAAGCAGATCGCCGAGTTTTCCACCGGTGAGTCAATCAACACCGACATTCGCCTTAAACTCTTCGACGTGCTCGGAAAGCGCAAAGGCGAAAGCGCCATCCCGGCCCTCATCAACTACGGAGGAAGAACCGAAAACGCCGCCGAAGGAAAAGCGGCCATCAGTGCTGCTGGAAAAATGGCCACTGCGGAAAACTTCAGCGAACTCCTCACCGTCATTTCCATCGCCGAGGATAAGTCCGTGAAGGCTCAGGCCGTCACTATCTTGAGTGAGGTCGTCTCCTCCTCAGAGAATCGTGAAGCCTTCGCCGGCCCCATCGTGGGATCCTATAAGTCCGCGGTCGACGACGAGACCCGTTCCGCCCTCCTCCGCCTTCTGGGCGCTGCCGGTGGAGAAGATGCAGCAGCCATCGTCAAAGAAGCAATCGAGGGAGACAACACCTCGATGCAACTCTCAGCCATCGCCGCGCTCAAGCAATGGCCCGATGGATCTCAATTCGAAGTCCTTTTCGAGTTTGCTGACGGACAAGAAGACGACACCATGCGTCGTGAAGCTTTCGAGGCCATGATCAACTTCCTGACCAAAACCGAAGGACTCGAAGAAGAAGATAAGGAAATCTTCTGGTCCGACGTCGCCACCGTGGCCGTGGGACAAATCGAGCAGCTCAAAGTGGTCGGCCCCATGGTCAACCAAAACGGCCTCTGGGCAGAAGCGGTCCTCGACTACTTCATCCAGGACGAAGATGCCGATGCCTCCGACCGCGTCATCGACCGCTCGGAGCGGGCCAAGCGCGCCCTCGGAGAACGCCTTCGCCGTCTCAACAAAGACGACGAATAAGGCCCTCGAAGCTCCCTAATTTTCCAAAGCGCTGTCATTCGACAGCGCTTTTTTTTGCTTCAGGTTTTGAGGTCGCAGTTGCTGCCTCGCCCCTCTTATACCAAGTAGTGTTTTAAAAGAGACGAATGCCCCACGCGGAAAGAGGTCCAATTTCTGTGATATTCTTCCCTCTTATACCACGTCATAAGATTACCGCTACGTCTCGGACTGCGGCAATTTACTCTCGTTGTATGCACGGCATACTTGGGAGGCACCCTTATCTCGTAAACCTGAGCACCTGATCCAAGTGGGATTAGGAAACAGTGAGGGAACAAGGAGCCATGTTTCTCTACAGCCTTGGCTTGGGGGGCTTCACGGGAGATTTCCACGCGGGAGCTTCTTGCAATTTCACCTTCCGCTTATAAATTCGGTGCCGCGTCGCGATGTAGAGCATATCTCCATGGACAGCGCAGTAATTGACGCGCCCGTCTTCATAAGCGGGACGTGGAAGAACAAGCTGAACCCGTCCTGGTTGGTCAAAGATCTGAAGTCCGGCAAAGGTCCCCACCAAGAGATGACCGGAAGCAACGGTGCACTGCCCATCGAGCCCCACCGTAGAATTTTGCGTCGGCTGCTGCGCATAAAAGTAGGCCTGCCGATTCTTGAGTGACCCATCTTCTTCGATGGAAAAGGAATGAACATAGGGGCCCGCAAACTCACACACGAAAAGCTGAGTCTGATCCGCGCTCATTCCAATGCCGTTGAGCCCATTGACGCTCGCCGCCATCTTCCGCTTCTTCGTCTTGAGATCGATATGCCACACCTTTCCCTCTTTAGGGTCGGTGAAGTAAAGGTGCCCGGCATGGGACACCACGATATCATTGGCTCCCGTTCCGGTATCGATGACTTCGTGCTTTCCCGTCGCCAAATCATAGGCGCGAATCTGCTTCGCGGATGCAGTATAGAGAATTTTGCCCTCAGGCCCCAAAGCGATCCCGTTGGCCCTCGCCGTCTCCTTCGCCACGAGGCTCTCTTTTCCATCCGGCGTGATTTTGAAAAGCTCACTATCCGGGACGTCCGTAAAGTAAAGGGTGCCATCGGCCGCGATCGCGAGGCCTTCCGACCAGTTGTGCCCTTCACTCACCACCTGCCAGTCTTCGCCGGGAATGAGCCACTCGGAGGCACGTGATTTGCACTTTTCCGGATGAGTCCTCACCGGAGTCTTCCCGTGATCCAGCCACAACCAGCGCAGCGCCTCGACCATCAGCTTATTTCCTTCCTTACGACTGTGCCCGCCATCCCCCCATCGATGGGTGTGTTCGTAACCGGAGAACTCGAGCGCCCGCTGCATCGTCTGATTGGCCATCCACCAGTCTCCGCCATAAATATTTTGATCGTTTTTGCCATCCTGTAGGAAAATGCGGAGCGGCTTGGGTTCGGTCTTGCGGATCAAGGCTGGATAGTCGTTTCCGCCCCGAAGCCCCACGTAGGTGCCGATCATGGAGTAAACCCGACGAAACTGATCCGGACGTTCCCAAGCTGCCGTGAAAGCGGCAATCGCTCCCGACGAGCCTCCACAAAGAGCACGATCGTCAGGATTATCCGAGATCTTGAGGTTGAGCCGGGGAATCATTTCCTCCACGAGGAAGTTGGCGTAGTCCGGGCCCATCCCATCGTATTCCAACGAGCGGTTGAAGCGCGGTTGCGCATTCTCGTTCGCGGCCGGCACCACTCCGGGATTGATGAAAAGCCCAATCGTCACCGGCATCTCGCCTGCCGCGATCAACTTGTCGAAGACATCGGGCACGTAGCCCTCTTTCCCCGGGTTCCGGACAAATCCCGCTCCATCTTGAAACACCATCAGGCAAGCCGGCTTCGAGCCATCATACTGAGCAGGCACATAAATCCAGTAATCCCGCATCGTTCCGGGGAAGATCTTCGAATCGCTAAATTGATGCTTGGTGAGTGTCCCCGCATTAAGAACCGGCATAAAAAGTGTTAAAATAAAGAAAAAGTGCATAGCGCAGTAAAGCAATCAGGGGGGCTGCTGGCAAGAGAGAGACCAATTTCGCTTCCCTGCTTCCATCCTGCGCCCATTCCGATATCCTACTGGGGCTCTTCTGATGAATATTTCACGCCTCCTCCCCGGATTTCTGATCTCGATGCTTCCGGCGCAAGTCGTCATCAATGAGATCCACTATAATAGTGAACCGAACACCTCCCATGATGAATTCGTGGAGCTCTACAATGCCGGCACGGACCCCGTCGACGTCTCCGGATGGTTTTTCCAGCAAGGAATCAATTTTACGATTCCCGCAAATACTGAGATCCAGGGCCTCAGCCACCTCGTCATTTCACAAGATCCCGCTGCCATGCAGGGCATCTATGGCGTAGACTCCGTCGGGCCCTTCGGTGGCGGCCTCTCCAGCGCGGGCGAAACGGTGGAGCTCCGCCAAGCCAATGGCACTCGCGCAGATATCGTGACTTATCGCTCGGAATTTCCCTGGCCCATTGGAGCGAATGGAAATGGTTCCTCGATGGAGCTGATCGACCCCTCTCTTGATAACAATTTGGGGGCTTCATGGCGCAGCTCTCTCATTCCCGGCGTCCTCCCTGAAGCCACGCTCATTCCCGCATCAGCCTCCTGGAGTTGGCGCAAGGGAGACAGCGAGGCCTCAAGCCCGGTCGATCTCTGGCGCGGCGAGAGCTTCACCGAAGACGCCACTTGGAACTCCGAGAGCATGCCCATCGGTTTTGGCTCCGTCTCCGGGCTCACCTTTGCCAATCCCATCGCTGACATGCGATCCAATTACACCTCTGTCTTTTTCCGGAAAGAATTCACCATCGCTCCAGGCGAAATCTCTTCAAACCTTCTTCTCCGCTTTCTCTCCGACGATGGCTTTGTCGTTTGGATCAATGGCCAGGAAGTCCACCGCTATCAAGTCAACGGCGGCGATCTCAGCATCGGAATGACGGCAAACTCCAATGGCGATGAGAGAAATTGGATCGAGCACCTCGTCACCACCGCGAACAGCTTCCTACACGAGGGAACCAACACGATTGCCATTCATGCCTTCAACCAAGTCGTCACCAGCAGCGATTTTGGCATCAATTTTGAAGTCATCCGCCCTGCTCCTGTCGCAGGCGCCCCTCCGGTCCCGAGCCCCGGAGCGGCCAACTCCGCCCTCACTACGAATGCTCCGCCCGCCATCCGGCAAGTCGATCATTCCCCCAATCAACCTGCAACGGACGAAGACACCGTCATCACGGCAAAAATCACCGACCCCGATGGAGTCGCTTCAGTAAGTCTTGCGGTCCAGCTCGTTTTTCCAGGAAGCTACGTTCCCGCTTTTCTCGCAAAAGCGACCTCGGCCTTGATCGCCGATCCAGAAGGCCCGCGCACCCCGAACCCAGCCTATTTCGATGCCGTAAATTGGATCACCCTTGCGATGGTCGATGACGGCTCAGGCAACGATGCCCTCGCCAGCGACAACATTTACACCGCAACGGTGTCCGGACAAGCGAACCGGGTTCTCGTGCGCTACCGCATCTCCGCCACGGACTCCAGTGGCGCAAACGTCGAGGTTCCCTACGCCGATGACCCGGCCCTGAACTTTGCCTACTTCGTTTACAACGGGATCCCGGATTACCAGGCCGACGCCCGCTCGGTTCTCGGAGCTCCCCACACTTACTCGGCGGAAACGATGACCTCGATTCCGAACTACCACGTCCTCACCACCTCCGCGAATTTCGACCAAGCGGTGGCTTACAACGGGAACCAAATCGATCGAAACCGATATGCCGCACGAAGCGCCTACAACTGGAACTGCAGTTTCGTCTACGATGGCAAGGTCTACGACCACATCGGCTACCGTCTCCGCCAAAGAAATGCGCGCTACGCCGGAAATGGCAAGCGGAGCTTCAAATTCCGCTTCAATCGCGGTAGCTATCCCACCTTCCGTGACTCTGATGGTAACAAATACCCCGAGCCCTGGAAGTTCCTCGCCACTCATAAAATGATCGGTTCACGGGGCCATTCCACCTGGGGAATGGACCAATCGACAAACCACAAAATCTACAACATGACCGGGACCCCCGCTCCCAATACCCATTGGTTCAACATGCGGGTGATCCGTGGTGCCGACGAAGCACCCAATCAATATCAAGGCGACCATTTCGGCATGCTCCTTGCCCTCGAAGAATTTGATAAGCGCTTTCTTGATGCCCACGGCATGGAAAAAGGAAACCTCTACAAGCTCATCAGTGGCCGCACCGATGGAGTAAGCGTGCAGCGTTATCAAGCGGCTGATGCAGTCGATGATGGTTCCGATTTCAAGAACATCATCTTCAACCTCCGCCCCGCCAAGGACGACACTTTCCTGAACACCTACGTCGATTACAACCACTGGAATCACTACCACGTGGTCAATGACATGATCCGCCACTACGACGTCGCACCCAACACGGCAGAGCACCTCAAGAACCGCGCCTTTTATTTCAAGCCCATGCCTGGAAATCCTCTGGGACAATTGCAAACCCTCCCCTGGGATTCGGACACCAGCTGGGGGCCGAACTGGAATGGAGGCATCGACTTCCCAGCCAATGCGATCGTCAGCGGCAACAATATTCCCACCCGCGAACCCTTTGCTACTGCTTACAAAAACGTCGTCCGAGAAATGCGCGATCTCATCTGGACGCCCGAGCAAATCAGCCTCCTTTTAGATCCTCCGGCTAGTAAGCTCAAAGATCTTGTTTCAGCGGACCGTGACCGCTGGACCGGGGCGATCGGAGGAAGCCAATCGGAACGTGATATCGAGCCTATCGTGGCCGACATGAAGAAGTTCGCCTTCGATGGCGGCTCATGGGTCGGTGGCACAAACGGTGCCATGGCCCCCATCTCAAACGATTCTGGCGTTTCCGGTCAGAGCGGACGCGACGCCTACCTTGATGCTCTTGCCGCCGACCCCGCCCTTCCCGCCAAGCCCACCATCACTTATTCGGGAACCGCGGGTTTTCCTCAAGACGAACTCGCCTTCACCAGCTCTGCCTTTTCAGATCCCCAAGGCGCGGGCAGCTTCGCCGCGATGGAGTGGCGGGTCGCCGAGATCACTCCCATCGGCGGAGGTACCGAGGTGCTCATGCCCGGCGGAGCAACTTGGACTTACCTCGATGATGGCAGCGACCAGGGAACGACCTGGAAGGACATGAACTTCGATGACGCTTCCTGGAAAACAGGAGCCAGCCCGGCAGGTTATGGAGGCATCAGCGGACTCACCCTTACGACAGCCATTCTCTTCGGAGATGACAACTCGAATAAGCACATCACGACCTATTTCCGGACCACGACCAACCTCGCTGACCCCTCTGCGTTCGAGTCCTTTACCTTTGGTCTTCTCGTCGATGATGGGGCCATCGTTTACGTCAACGGATCACCGGTCATTCGTGATGGCTTCAACACAAACACCGTCGTCAATTACGACACCCAAGCTGACTCCAACGGCGGAGAGTCGACCTTCGACGAATTCGTGGTCGATTCCTCCTTCTTCATTGCAGGCGAAAACGTCATTGCCATCGAGGTCCATCAACGAAGTCTCAGCAGCTCGGACATGGGCTTCGAAATGGTGCTGTCCGCGACCCGCAATCTCATCGAGGGCGGAGAAGATCCCCTCTTTGAATGGAATGCCGATTGGGAATCCGGAGCGCTCACCTCATTTAGCCCCTCCATCGAGGTCCCCAGCATCACCCGGGATGGCAAAACCTATCGCGCTCGCGTGCGCCACGAGGATGCCAGCGGTCGATGGAGCAATTGGTCCGATCCAGTCGAGTTCCTCGCCACTGCCCCCGCCATCCAGCCCTGGCTCGATGGACTGATCATCAGCGAGGTGATGTATCATCCAAGCGATCCCACCCCCGAAGAACTCGCACTCGACCCGACTTTGGAAGAGAGCGACTTCGAGTGGATCGAGCTCATGAATATCGGCTCCACCCCGCTGGATCTTACCAACGTGCGTTTCACTAAGGGAATCGAGTTCGACTTCATCAACAGCACCAAAATGACCATCGCTCCCGGCGAACGCCTTGTCGTGGTCGCTAAGGAATCAGCCTTCAATCTCCGCTACGGGTTTGTCACGACCCCGGACTTCGTCATCGGCACCTTCTACAAAAATCTCTCAAACGGCGGAGAACGACTGAAGCTCTCGATGGGCGCAGGCACTTCCATTCGGGATTTCGAATACAAAACCGACCTTCCTTGGCCCACCGTCTCTGATGGCGGTAATCGCAGCCTCGTCTACCTCGTGGTCCCCGACTCTCTCCTTGATCCGACTCTCCCCGAGAGCTGGCGCGCCGGCGTTTCCAATGGCGGCTCGCCTGGAGAAGGTGAATCGACGACCTTCGCTGGTGATCCTAATGGCGACGACGATGGAGACGGCATCCCGAACCTCATCGCTTATGCCGCACCTGGAGGTCTGACCTTGACGATCACGGAAGGCGGCTATGCCGAACTCAGCTATCGTCGATCCCTCGCTGCTGACGATGTCTTCATCTTAATCGAAACAGGAAACGGGAGTTGGCAACCCATGGGAGCTGGGTATCCCCTCGTAGACGAAGTCTTCTATGCCGACGGCACGAGCTCTTTGAGCTATCGCAGTGCAGCTCCCGTCAATGCAACCGAGATCTTTAGACTCAAAGCCTTCCAACGCTAAGAGACTTACACTCAAAACATGCCAGGAAATTCAAATATTTATTGAATTTCAAAACACTATGTAATAGTGGCTTACCCATAGGTTGAACTTATTCACTAAGATTTA
>Ga0308005_10000445_pt1 | contig 15273 bp, 14 predicted proteins | sample Neamet67_FD_203142 | JGI IMG/M metagenome (GOLD analysis project Ga0308005, IMG submission 203142) | Marine microbial communities from water near the shore, Antarctic Ocean - #67 | ecosystem: Environmental > Aquatic > Marine > Unclassified | place: Southern Ocean | collected 2014-06-07 | reverse complement strand
CACCTCCGCTCCCTTTTCTAAAATCAAGACCTCCGGCACCCCCATCTCCCCGGCCGTGATCGCCCCGTAGAACCCCGCCGCTCCTCCACCGATCACTACCAATTCATGCACCCGCCTAGTGGAGCAGAAAGCAAGCGCTCTGTAGAGTCTCGCAAAACACCCTTTTCTAACTTACAAAGTAAATACTTATATTTACTTTGTAATTTTCATATTCAGAAAAAATGAAGACGCACCGACTTCTTTTCATCGCACTCACCACCCTCATTTCCCAACCCTCCAACGCGGCGAGACAGCTCCTCGTTCAGGAAGGAGATCTCGTCGAATATTTGCCCTACACACCCAAATCCGTCCTCTGGTTTAACCCCACGGAAATCATCTCTTCTCAAAAAGCCCCGCTCGGCTTCGGCAGGCCCTCCCTCTTCCCGGAGATCGCCACCCCTCTCAATTTCAATCGAATCTACCTCAAGGAAACCTTCGATCTCAAAGAACTTCCAAAATCGCTCGTGCTCACCATGAAACACAATAGCGGCCCATTTGCCCTTTATCTCAACGAACAATCCCTTGGAACGGTCGAAGACGACTTCCCAGAAACTAACCCTCAAGGCTTTCGCCAATACGACTTCACCCATCACCTCTCCAAACTCAGACCCTTCAAGCTCAACCACTGGGCTCTCTACGCCGTCACCGACATCGTAATCCCCATCCTCCATGGCGAACCACAAACACCAGAAGACCACCCTCTCCAATTCGATCTCGGCAATGATATCCTCCACGAAACCGGAAAAGGGATCTTCTTCGACATCCACAGAGCCCCCAACCAATCAAACGCCCGCTTTACCATCCAACCCCACCGACAGCACCTCCATCGATCTCTCGGTCTACCACAATGACGAGAAGGTCTTCGATATCACACCCGGAGCTCCAAATACTCTCGTCCATATCTTAAACCCTGGAGAAGACTCAGCCTGCTACGAACTCCGTGCCATCAATGACCAAGCCGCCGAAGCCGGCGAATTCTTCCTGATCCGATCCGGTAACGACCGCATCACCATCCGAATCCCGGCCAACGACACCATCGTCACCCGAACCACACCCACCGGCAAAGGCTCACTCCACCAAGCCATCCTCAACACCAATCTCCTCCCGGGTCCAGACTCGATCTTCTTCAGTGATGCTGCGGGTGTCTCCTTCTTTCAGGAACCCGTCACCATCAACCTCGGAGACACCCAACTCCCTGACTTCGGAAAGGATCCTCTCATTATCTGGGGACCCAATTCGCACCAAAAAAGACTCACCATCCGCTCCCAAAGAAATCGCATCTTTTCAAGCTCATCGTCCGACGACCTAACTCTCAAAAACCTTGTCTTCCAGGACACCTCGTCTGCCGTCTTCCTCTCACGCTACCAAGGGAGATTCAACATCTCCAACTGTGAATTTATCGACTGCACCATTCCCCTCGATCTCTACACCCGCACCTACTCCCCCATCATCAATCAATGCCTCGAAGCCAAAACCAGACGACTTAATCGTTTTTGGGCCCACTCAATCAAATCACTATGGTCATGTTGCCATCGTAGCAAGGGTGGGGAGACGCAAAACTGGAAATCGCGCAACAGAATCCAGGCCCAAAAGGAAATTCCCGGGCCTCCATGAACCTCCAGCTTCAGAACGGATCCTGGAGGCTAACAAATGATCGTGTCCTCGGATGATTCAGAATGCCAAAGACCTGAGCACCAGTGACTCCATAATTCCCGTCCAAATATCTTTGCCATTCGCAGAGCTACTTCTTCAAGCTCACACAAACCAACTTCCCGCCGTTCGAGCGGGCAAAAAGTCGGCCGTCCGAAAACGCCGGCGGCGACCAGCAAAGCTTCGGCAAAATTTTGTGGCGACCCGTGATGGAAAACTGATTGCCGCTCTCTTTTCCAAAGATGAGCTCCCCTGTTTCGGAGAGAATGATGAGCTTGTCGCCCGACATCAAAGCCGAGCCGCGGGATCCTGAAATGGGCGTCACCCACTTCAGCTTTCCCGTTTTCATCTCCATGCGATAGACTTCCGCCTTCATTCCCTTGTCTCCGAAGACCCCAATAATATCGCCCTCCTTCGGCAGCGCATTTTGAAAAATCATGCGCCGCTCGCGATCGCGGTGCAGCTCCTTGGGCTCGTCTCCTGATAGATCAAGCACGATGTTGCCCATGCCATAGCCCGAGGAGAGGTGGAGCATGTTGTTTTGAAAGACTGGATTGGAGGCATTGACGTCGTAGGGCGTCCTCCAGGTGTAATCAAAAAGAACGACACCCTTCGCCGCGAGATCATAAGCCACAAGCTTGCGACCATGAAAAATGAAGGCCGTTTTCTTCCCGCGATAGTCCGCGATCACCGGTGCGGAATAACCGGCCTTGGCCGCATCCTCCGACTGCCAGCGCAGCTCTCCTGATTTCTTATCGAGAGCGACGAGCGCACCACTTTTGGGACAAGGAAGACAAAGCAATAGATCTTCGAAAATCGTGGGCGAGGCCGAGTAACCCCACATCGGGGCCTTCCCCTTAAAGTCCTTTTTGAAACTCTTCGTCCACGCGATCTTTCCCGACTTCAAATCGTAACACGCCAAGCGACCGCTTTTGGACAAACCGTAAACCCGACCTTCATGGATCAAGGGCGTGGCACCCGGACCCCCGGTGTAAAACTTCGGGTCCAATTTTTCCTCGTAAGTGTCCTTCCACTCCACCTCCCCCGTAGCTGCATCGAAGCACCAAACGGTATCCTTGTTGTCCGAGTTTCCCACCGTCACTGCGAGACCACCCGCCACTGAGATCGACGAACAGCCTTTCCCAATGTCAGCCGTCCATAGCGTCTTGGGCGCTTCATCGTTCCAATCGATGTGCAGTTCTTCCGCAACTGACCCATTTCCCCGGGGACCCAAAAAACCGGGCCAATCCCCGGCATAAGAAATGACAGGAAGAGCGAGCAAGAAGGTCAAAAGCACTTTCATTGGTCACTACCAATAGCCCCTTCCATCCAAGTTGCAAGGTGCCGCTTTTGAGAGCCCCTCTCTTCCCAGAATCATCGCCTTCATTTCACTAAATGTCGCTCTCCTTGAATTTCGGAAGTCAGGAAAAAAGCGGACACTTTTTTGCCCATCTTGCTTATTTCGGAGTTTTTTGTAAGATAGCCAGATGCTTCGCTGCGCCCTGATCACGATCGTCTGTGCTTTAATCTCCTCTTGCTCCCTCATCACCACTCCGGTGAAGATCGTCGGAAAAGCCACCACCACCACCATCGGCCTCACCGGAAAAGCCGCAGGCGCTGGAATCAGCGCTCTCACCCCCGGCGGCGATTGCGAAGTCGCGGAAGAATAGCCCAAATAGAATCGTATCAAGGCGCAATCATGCGCTTCCTGATTCTCTTCTGCCTTGCCCTCACCGCTTCGCTTACCGCGAAGAAGCCCAATTTCCTCTTTATCATCGTCGATGACCAATCGCCGTTTGACCTCAAGGTCTACGATCCCAAGTCGGCTTTGGAAACACCCAACATCGACCAACTCGCGAACGATGGACTCGTCTTCGATGGCTCCTACCACATGGGCTCCTGGATGGGCGCGGTCTGCACCTGTTCTCGTCACATGATCATGACCGGGCGCAGCGTCTGGCACCTCCCTTCTAACAACCCCAAGAAGAAAACGGGACCCAACGGAAACAACCCCGCACTCGTCCCGCTAAATCTTGAAAAAAACTCGCTCGCCGCCGTCTTCAACCGCGCGGGATACGACACCATGCGCACTTGCAAGCGCGGCAACTCGTTCTCCGGCGCGAATAACCAATTCCAAGTCGTCAAGGACGCCACCAAACGCGGCGGCACCGATGAAACCGGCTCTCATTGGCACGGCCAACAAGTCCTCGACTACCTCGACAGCCGCGAGTCCACCAAAGACGAAGATCCCTTCCTCATCTACTTCGGCTTCTCCCACCCGCACGACGAGCGCAACGGAAAGCCCGAGCTCCTCGACAAATATGGCGCCAAAAATCACCGCGATAAAAAATCCCTCCCCGCTCTTAATCCCAAGCAGCCTGAGCTTCCCATCAACTACCTTCCAAAACACCCCTTCTCCCACGGCCACCCCAACCTCCGTGATGAAGTGAGCGTCCCTGGCGTTTGGAAGAATCGCGATGAAGCCACCATCCGCAATGAAATCGGCCGCGAGTTCGCTTGCTCCGAAAATATCGACATCCAAATCGGACGCGTCCTCAAGAAAATCGAAACAATGGGCGAAATCGATAACACCTACATCATTTACACCTCCGACCACGGCATGGCCATCGGCCGCCACGGACTCCAGGGAAAACAGAACCTCTACGAGCACACCTGGCGCGTCCCTTACATCGTCAAAGGCCCCGGCGTGAAAAAAGGCCGCGTGCAAGGAAACATCTACCTCCTCGATACCCTCGCTACCCTCTGCGACCTCGCCGACATCAAGCCCCCGAGTACCAACGAGGGAACCAGCTTCAAACCCGTCCTCACCGGCGATAAGAAAACGATCCGCGACACCCTCTTCGGCGTCTACGCCGGAGGCACCAAACCCGGCATGCGTTCTGTGAAAAAAGGCGACTGGAAACTCGTCAAATTCGACGTCCTCGATGGCCAAGTACGAGAAACGCAATTGTTCAACCTCAAGGAAAACCCCAACGAATTCCTCCCCGAGCACCGTAAAAATAATCCCAAGCTCACCAACCTCGCCACCTTAAAAGAGCATGCCGCTAAACTAAAGGAAATGGAAGCCCTCCTCAAATTCGAGATGGAGCGCCTCAACGATCCCTATCCTCTCTGGAATCAGAAGTAAGCTGCCTCCAACTCCCCCATGCCCAGTAAGGGAACAAGCGCGATGGGTCCCGGCATGATCGGAACCGTGGCCGTCCTCGCCAGCCTGACTACTCCAGTGGTTATGAAGGCAAAAACAAATGCCAACAAGACTAAGAAGATTAACAAGATGAAGTTATCTTTTTCCAAGCGGATAGATCGATCCAGACCATGACCAGCCATCTCTTTAGAAAATTACGTATCGGTGATCAGAAGAAATATGGACTTTTAGGATTCGTCCTCGCTCACATCCGCGTCCTTCAATTCTTGAAGAATCTGAAGGGCGCGCTCGCTGTCAACTTCCGGCACCTGAAGGCGGATTCCCTGCTTCGCCATACTGATAAAAGGATCGACCGTCGCGCTGACCTCATCTGGAATAAAGGCTTCGATCCCGCGGGCCCCCAAGTTCATTTTCATCGTTTGAGCAAGGTCCAAACTCATCACACGGGCAATCGTTTTCATTGGCACAAGCTAGCACCTTAAGGCCCTAAAAAAAAGCCCGCTTCTTACGAAGCAAAATTTTGAAAAATCGAAATAAATTAACAGACCTATCCTTCGGACTCTTTAGAATTCCAATCTTCTGTCAGTTCTGCACAATCGTGGAACTCATGATCAAACTTTTACTCGTTCTCCTTTTCCCAACTCTCGCCCTCGCAGCAGACCGGCCCAACATTCTCTGGATCGTAAGCGAGGATAATTCGTCCCACTGGCTGGGCTGCTACGGAAATGACGACGCTCAAACGCCGAACCTCGATGCCCTTGCCGCCCGCAGTACGCGCTTCACCGCCGCCTACTCGAACGCGCCTGTCTGCGCCGTCGCCCGAGCCACCATCCTCATGGGTATCTACTCTCCGGCCATGGGGACACAGCACATGCGCAGTCGCCATGCCATTCCTGACAAGCTGACTCCTTACGTCACCCATCTCCGGAAGGCTGGCTACTATACGAGCAACGCTTCCAAGACTGACTATAATTTTGCCGGAAACGACAAAGCCCTCTGGGACGAATGCTCACGTAAAGCCCACTACTCCAATCGCCCCGAAGGAAAACCCTTCTTCTCCATCTTCAATCTCACTGTCTCCCACGAGAGCAATCTCTTCCCCTCAAAAATCGCTGGCAATCGCAAGAGGGGCCTCATTCCCGAGACCCCACGCCTCGATCCCGCCAAGCTCACACTTCCGCCTTACCTCCCCGACCTCCCTGAGATGCGCCACGACTTCGCGGTCTACCACGACACCATGACCGCGCTCGACACGCAAATTGGCGGCATCCTCGCCAAACTTGAGAAGGACGGCCTCGCCGATGACACCATCATTTTCTACTACGGCGACCACGGTGGCCCCACTCCTCGCGGCAAGCGCTACCTCCACGACACCGGCGTTCGCATCCCGATGGTCATCCACGTCCCTGAAAAGTGGCAAAAGCTCAGCCCCTTTAAAAACGGAACCGTCAGCGATGAAATCGTCTCCTTCGTTGATCTCGCACCCACCACCCTCTCACTCGCCGGGCTCAAGGACGACCCACAAATGCAAGGTCGCCCCTTCATGGGACCCAATCGCGAAGAACCCGGTGAGGAGCCCTACGCCTTCCTCTTTGCCGATCGCTTCGATGAGATCTACGGCCTCCGCCGTGGCATCACCACCGGCCGCTACAAGTACGTCCGCCATTTCACCCCGCACACCTGGGCCGCACCCTACTCCTTCTACCAATTCCAAATGGCCTCCTGGCCTGCTTGGCACGAAGCTTGGAAAAAAGGAACGGTCACCGGTGTCCACGCTTCGCTTTGGGAAAACAACCAGCCCAGCGAAGAGCTCTTCGATACCCAAACTGACCCCTGGGAAATCAAGAACCTCGCTGCTGATCCCGCCCACGAAGAGCTTCTCACGTCGATGCGTGGCAAACTCCTCAAGCACATGCTCGAGATCCGCGACACCGGCCTCATCCCTGAACCTCTCTTCGATACCGTCCGCGGCGACAAAACCATCATGGAAACCGTCGCCGACGCTTCCGAGTCCAAATGCCGGGATCTCCTCACCATTGCCTTCCTGGCCTCCTCCGGCGATTCTGATGGCCAAGCAGCTCTGGAAGCAGCCACTAAGCACAAAAGCCCCCTCGCGCGTTTCTGGGCCTACAGTGGGCTCGTTACCCTTGGCAAGAAAGCATCCTCCAGTGAAAAGATGATCGTCGCCGGCCTCAGCGATCCTGTTCCCCTCATTCGCGCCCAAGCGGCCATCGCCCTCCATAACATCGGTCACAAGCAATCCGCGGTCCAAGCGCTCATCAAGGAGCTCGATGCGAACCTTTCCGTTACCAATGAAGCGATGATCATCAACACCCTCATGCAAATCCGTGAAACCAAAGCGATTCCTAAGAGTTGGTTTAATAAATGGTTGAATGGAAAGTCAGGAGAACTTCGCTTAGGTACTCTCGCTAAGAGTGTTTCGATGTTCCACAAATAGACTGCGTTCATGAAAACGAAGTCATTTGTCCCCATCCCCTAGAGAGTGTGAACGGGTAATTTTTACTATCTTCTTCTTCTTATAGGGAAGAATAACTCGCCCAAATCACTGTTCCACTTAGCACCACTTATGTTCCACCAGACCAATAACCCGTGAAGAGCACTGCGAAGAACGACCAGAAATCAGCATAAGAATGGGAATGGCCCAAGTTAATCAGAATTACTCCCTAAATATTCACACACTTACCAAGAGAAGATTTTAAGAAAACGAACCCTTCCTAAGTTCTTGTTTCCCAAATTGTTCCACTCGACTCGTTTATGCCCATCCAACCCAGCGACACCCCCTGGATGAACCTTGCCCTTGCTGAGGCAAAACAAGGCATCGGACTTACCTCCCCCAACCCCGCAGTCGGATGCGTCATCGTCAAGGACGACATCGAACTCGCCCGGGGCTGGCACCATAAATACGGCACCCACCATGCGGAGCGCGCCGCTCTCACCAAACTCGAACCTGGCCAAGCCAAGGGCGCCACCGCCTACGTTACCCTGGAACCCTGCAGCAGTCATGGTACCACCGGGGCCTGCACCGAAGCACTCATCGAATCCGGAATCACCCGTGTAGTCTACGCCATCAGCGACCCCAACCCTTCCCACGCCGGAAATGCCGACCGCATCCTCTCCGCAGCGGGCATCGATGTCTCCTCCGGCCTCCTCGAAGAAGAAGCCCGCCACCTCATCCGCGGTTTCGCCATGGTCCAAACTGAAAAACGCCCCTGGGTCATCGCCAAAACCGCGATGTCCCTTGATGGCCGCATCACCCGCCCACCTAGCGAAAGCCAATGGCTTACCGGCCCCGAAGCCCGCGAAGACGTTCAACTTCTTCGCGCCGAGGTCGACGCCATCATCACCTCCGGCGCCACCGTTCGCCAAGATGACCCCGCCCTCACCCTCCGCAGCCCCGCCATTTCTTCCCGGAAAAAACAACCCCTCCGCGTCGTCCTCACTCGCTCCGAGATCGACCAATCGACCTATCAAATTTTCAACGACGGTCATCCCACCCGTCTTTTCCAAAATATCCCTATCTCAGAAGTTCTTCTTACTTTGGCAAGCGATGGCATCAACACCATCCTCTTAGAATCCGGCGGTGACCTCATGGGTTCCTTTCTCGATGAAGGCCTCATCGATGAATTCGTGATCTACTACGCTCCCATAGTTACTGGTGGCCCCACTCCCGCGATCGGTGGAAAAGGAGTAGCGACCCTCGAAGAACGCCATTCTCTCAAAAATACCAGTCTCGAAAAAATCGGCCCCGACTTACGTATGCGTGGGATCATTGATCGTAACGGGCCGCCTCCGCTGGTTCGATAGATGAATTTTAAGTGCCTTCAAAAGCTTTAGGGAGTTACTTTATCTAGTCCTGGAACAGAACATAAAATTGTTCTGACTAAATACTATCTCTGGATCTAGTAGGTGATTCCTTGCGCTTCAAGAAATGTCTCAGCGTTCTTTCCCTTGAGCGTCGCTAAGGTAGAAAGTAGTACCGCCTGAAGGCACTGTGGCATTCCCACGCTGCTGGAAAGCGGGGTGCGGTTCACGGGCCAGCCTGTTCTCGGGTTGAGGATGTGCGAGATCTTTTTGCCCTTATGCATGATATAGCGGTTGGCATTTCCACTGGTGGCGATCGCTCCCTTTTCGAAACGAAAGGAGGCTCGGGTATTCGTGGCGGTGGCCTGTTTGATACCGACAGCCCAGCTCTCACGGGAGAGCGGTTTGCAGGTGGCCGCAAGGTCCCCTCCGAAGTTTACAAGGATCGGGCAGCTAAAGGATTCTGCCACGAGTTGAAGCGCAGTATCGACGGCATATTCTTTGCCAAACCCACCGAAGTCGACCTGCATTCCATTGAGAACTTGCAGGATCTTGAAAAATTTATCCTTTCTATCGTGGCGATCAATCTAGGGCACAAGTGGGAAACCATGCCGGTATCTGGCTGAGTTTTTCTCGTGAGATTGTCGTACTTTTGGGGGGCGATCAGGGTGTCGCAAGTGTCGGCCAACCGAATTGCGTTTGAGGTGATTTTGCCCAGGTGAGCGCGCTCGTTGATCTGTGATTCTCAACTAGCCAAACATCTGCGTCCAGTGACGCTCGTATTGGCCAACTCCGATTTTCTTGTGGCTGCCACGGAACATATTCTTGTGGTGACCGGGAGAGTAAAACCATCCTTTGTTGGCGCCTTTGGGAGACGTTGATCCCATATAAATGTTTTCACCAGACCAGCCGGTCCCCTCTTTCGCAGCGCGGTCGCCGGGGGTTTTCTTTCCTGGAACCGGAGATTCGTGCGCGAAGAATTTGAATTTATTCATGTCTTCGGAGTGGCCTCGGCTGGCATCGCAAAGCTTGGAGTCTATTACTAAAGCACTGATACCCAGTAATATACGCCATTCATTGACTTCACGAATACACTCTCGCTCGCCCTGTGGAATTTCTTCCTTCTCCGCGATGTCGTCGTTTTTCTTCATGATGCGGAGACCATCACGATTGAGCCCGCTGAGTTGGGTGGCGACGTCTTTTTCCTTCTGTAGGATCATCGACGCGGATTCTTCTTCGTCGGGAAGAATTGCTGCTTCGACGAGGGCGTCGCGGAAGTTTGCCAAGACAAGAATCATCTCGCGCATTTTTTGAAGAGCGGGTTTCGAGGTCGAGAGAAGTTCCTCGGGAGTGGGCATGAGGATTTTTCGGAGCCCCTCGATCGCAGGTTTCGAGACTTTGGGAATTTCCTTCTTCATCGGGACCTCCGGCATATCGCGAACCCTCATGAATTCGGTCCGGTAGCTCTTGATCATTTTATTTTGTTCGGTCTTGAGGGAGCCGGAATACTTGCTTTTAGCGTCGGCTTCGAAGTCAGAGAGATATTTGTCCCGCAGCTTGGGCCAGGTATGATCATACTCTTTTAAGATGGCTTCAATCTCGGTGGTCTCAAGAGTTTCGAGGCTTTCAATGAGGCTGTCGGTGCTTGTTCCGGTTTCGATACAAGTCTGCAGACGCGCGAGGATTTCATCGGTGGTTCGGGGAGCCGCGAATGAGAAGCTGGTGATTAGACCGAAAAGAAGGACAACGCGAAACATGATGATATTAAATGCGATGATGATGCTTTTGTCTTTGCAAAAAAGAGGGCTCCATCATGGAGCCCTCATTGATTAGAAGTGATTTTTATCGGCAGCTTGGAGTGCGATAGCCTCCACGGTAAGACGACCGTTGTTGGCTTCTCCGTGGATCATTGTAGGGCCTGCGCTGCTGGTAGTGGCTTCGCACATAGGGGTTGTGCTGTTGATGTCCCCTTTGATGAACATTCCTGTGGCTGCTTCCGCAGCGGTGCACGGTGGGAACGCTGTAGTGGCGGTAGATCGGGCGGCGGTTGCAGTCGTAGCCAATGAAGACACGCTTGGTTTGGATGGCGCATCCACAGGAGTAGTGTCCACTGACGGAGGTGGTGGAATACTCGATGCGCAGGCTTCCTGCTTGGGCAATTGATGGGAGAGCGATGCCACTAGCGGCCAGTCCGATGATGAGAGTCAGTATTTTTTTCATAGTTCTTTAGGTTTTGGTTTCCCGGTGCTGATCAATGCGACGGGGCCTATCCCAATTTCATTCAAAGAAAAGTTTCCGTTTGGTGTCGTGTTAGGAGTGAGAGACCGTTCCAAAAGTGGACTCACATTATAATGAATGATTATTCAATAATGTGGTCTAATGTGGGTAAGAAGAAATTAATTTTATGAACGAAGATCAGCAAAATCAAGAGACGGAAACGGCCAAGCGGCAGTTTGAAAATATGGGAGAAGCATTCCGTTCGGGAAGTGAAGCCGGAGCTCAAAAGGCCCGTGAAGCTGCCCCGACGGTAAAATCTGCTTTCGCAGATGCGGTTCATGACCTCGCCTTCGGCTTGGCCTACGGAAGCAACTTTGTGGGTGCCTTTGCAGAGGAGTTTGTTCCTCAGAGTGTCCGTGATGGATTTGCGAAGGGAGCCGCGGCCGGCCGTGCTGCGAGCCACAAAGCTCGTGAGAAGGCTGCTGATGTGATTACTCCCGAAAAGAGTGGTTCCGAGCTTGCCTGATAGGATGATGAGAAGCTCTTAATCTTTCTGAATGAACGAGCCCCCTACCGACGTTTGAAATTTGTAACAAATGTTTATTGTTGCGTGTGTGCTCAGCAGCGGTTCTTCCTTCGGGATGGGCCGCTGTTGTTTTTTGGGGTTTCGTTTGAAGAGAATCCAGGACGAGATAAATCGTCCTAAATGGGAGGCGATCAATTTTTGCGTCCTCGAGCGGGTCGATTGCTCCGCTTGGCGAAGCTGTTGTTTTTTGAGTAGCGCGGGCAACAGGACAGGATAGTTTAATCGAGGCGATTCTCAAGCACTCTAAGTGGTCCTTTTTTCGTCCTAAGCCCCCTATATATAGTGGTTTGTGTAGTTTGAGAAAAAGACGATTTTTGGGCTCTTTTTGGAATATTTGCTCGAATTTGCACTTTTTTGGCCAAAATTGTTTTTTTTCGTCATATGGCGTTTTTAAAGAGCGGCCATTTTCACCATTTTTAGGTAAATTGATTCTGTTTCTGCTCAGCTGGCAGGAAGGGGACCCTTGAAGTGAATCTTTTTCTCCTTTTTGATGTTCTACCCGAATCATTCCTTCGTTTGTCGGACCTGCTATTTTTCTCTTGATCGGAGTTCTCATCGGATGGGGTTCTTTCTGAGATGCGCTTCCAAGGGATCAGATTCCGGTGATAGAGAAACGGCGAAATGGTTGAGAGTCTTTGATCGATCTAATGCGTCAGTTTCGTCTGAGTTCGATTGCAAAGACCATTCGACTGAAGGGAGATCAAAAAATTCTTCGGTTGAAGCGAGAATATCTGGATTTCTGGATCATCTTGAGATCTTGAAAAAGCAGACTTCTCTCCTGCCCTCCAGTGGGCTCTTATTTTGGGGGCGTTGCGGAAGCCGGGTTATCTTCAGAACGAACTTCTTCGTTTAAACTGAAATGTTTCTGCTTCACAACTCCCGCTCGTTCAGGAGGCCATTGAAGAATGAGAGTTCGAATGAGAAAGATCGACGTGTGTTGAGTCAGATCGAGATCGGTCTGTTGGGCGATTCCAAGTAGCGAGCGCCTCTTGTCTTTTCGGCTTTTCTTGCTAGGGTTCCGCCCTTTCCATGTATCGCTATCCTAAAGAATATGATGTCCTTGTGATTGGGGCGGGACACGCTGGTGTTGAGGCGGCTCTCGCTGCTGCTCGTCTCGGTGCCCAGGTCGCTGTGCTGACCCAGAATCTCGATACGATCGGGCAGATGAGCTGCAACCCTGCCATTGGTGGCTTGGCCAAGGGGCACATGGTCCGCGAAATCGATGCGCTCGGTGGAATCATGGCGGAAAACACCGATGCGACCGCAATTCAGTGGCGTATGTTGAATGGGGCCAAGGGGCCCTCGGTCCGTGCTCCCCGGGCCCAGTGCGATAAGAAGGCTTACCAGTTTCGCATGAAGCGGATCCTCGAAGGAACCCCAGGCTTGGATCTTCATCAAGGGAATGTCGCCGAGATTCTAGTAGAGAACGACGAGGTTCGTGGGATTCAAACCTCCCTCCAGATGGAGATTGCGGCAAAGTCGGTTATCCTTTCAGCGGGTACTTTCATGCGTGGTTTGATGCATGTTGGAAAGAAGAACGAAAAAGGGGGCCGCATGGGCGATGCCTCCTCTACGGTTTCGGAATCGCTCAAGGAGCTTGGTTTTGATGTCGACCGTTTCAAGACTGGGACCCCTTGTCGTCTCAACGGACGGAGTATTGATTTCTCCAAATGCGAGCGCCAAGATGGCGACTCCCCTCCCCCCCTATTCTCATATTTTCCAGAGTTGATTCGGAGGGAAAGGAATGACCTTTTTACTCTCAATCACTGGGCTGAGAATTCGTTCCACGTGGAACAAGTTCCTTGCTGGATGACTTTCACGAATCCCAAAACTCACGATGTCATCCGCGATAACATCCACCAGTCCCCCATGTATTCGGGTCAGATTGAGGGCGTGGGTCCCCGCTATTGTCCTTCTATTGAGGATAAGGTGGTTCGTTTTGCAGAAAAGGAACGGCATCAGGTTTTCCTGGAGCCAGAGGGTCGACACACCTTGGAATACTACGTTAATGGAGTTTCAACCTCTCTACCCTACGATGTGCAGCTTGATTTCCTACGTAGTATCGAGGGTCTAGAAAACTGTGAAATGATCCGCCCTGGCTACGCGGTAGAATACGACTACTGCCCCCCTACTCAGCTTCATCCGACTCTGGAGACCAAGAGAGTCTCGGGGCTTTATTTTGCAGGGCAGATTAATGGCACCTCAGGATACGAGGAAGCGTCTGGTCAGGGACTCATTGCAGGAGCGAATGCGGCTCTTAAGGTGGCTGGTAAAGGTGACTTTGTTTTGGGTCGGGAACAAGCTTACCTCGGTGTGATGGTCGATGATCTTGTCACAAAGGGCTGCACCGAGCCCTATCGGATGTTCACGAGCCGGGCCGAATATCGCCTCCTTTTACGTCAGGATAATGCGGATGAGCGCCTCTCCCCTCTCGCTTCGGATCTTGGTCTCCTTCAGGGAGAGCGGAGAGAGATGGCTGCCAAGAAGCTTGAAGGTCTTGTCGAAGGGCGATCTTTCATTCGCGAAGCGAGTCACGAAGGCATCAAATTGGACCATTGGTTCCGGCGTGGTGGGAATTCCTGGGTGATGCTTCCTGATGAAATTAAAGAGAAGTTCCACGTGGAACTTTGGCCGATTCTCGAGTCAGATTTCAAATACGAGGGCCACATCGAGCGTCAACGCATGGAGGTGGAACGAGTCAAAAAACAGGAGTCCGCCCTCATCCCTTCCGATCTCGACTTCCATACTATCAAGGGACTCAAGACAGAGGCCAAGCAGCGCTTTACCTCGATCCGTCCACGGACGCTTGGGCAGGCAGGCCGTATTAGTGGCATTACTCCGGCGGACATTACCCTTCTGGTGATTTACCTTCGGAAGCTTGAGAAGTCCTAGTCAAGTGACTCCGCTTGGCGGCAAGCCTCATACAGGACGATTCCAATCGAAGTTGCCAGGTTGAGCGAGCGGGTGCTCCTCTCAATCATGGGGATGCGGAGGGCATTGGCGCGTTGGGTCCACTCTTCGGGCAGCCCCTTTGATTCCCGACCGAAGATGAGAAAGTCCCCTCTCTCGAACTTCGCTTGCCAGAGCCCCTTACTTGCCTTGGTGCTGAGGAACCAGAGTTGCGCGTTTGGGTTTGCATTTTGGAAGTCATCGAATGATTCCCAGACTCGCAAATCGACATCCTTCCAGTAATCGAGGCCGGCTCGTCGCACCGCTTTCTCATCGAGAGAGAATCCGAGGGGTTTGATGAGGTGAAGAGTCGATCCTGTAGCAAGAGCGAGTCGTCCTGCTGCTCCTGCGTTGTAGGGAATTTCTGGAGCAACGAGGACGATGTTCATGAAGCGAACTTTAGAAAGATTTGCCGAAAAAGAGAAGCGAGCAGTTTCGAGATCGACTGGATTGCCGCGGAATCAAGAAAGACAGACCACTAGTCAGAGTGGCATTTTGAAAATTCTATCCCAGATCTATGACGCGACCTATTTTAAGCGGTATTTACTTCCTCGAGCGATCTACTGGAACGGGTAAGTTAAATTTGTCTAAATTCGTCAAATCGATTTCAAAAAAGAGCGAATCACAAATATAGACAACTTGAATATCGTGTTGGAGGGATGCCAAAGTTGCACAAATTGGATGATTATGAGGCATTTTCGGGTTTAGAACGTGGAGCCTGACGAGAAAATCAGAGTGACGATCTGAAACGGTCTTGAAAACAGAGCTCCTATGGTGGGAAGATGATTCTACAGATTTTGGCTGATGAGATGATTCGAGGAAACAACTTGATCCCCTAGCACCA
>Ga0308005_10000441_pt1 | contig 15338 bp, 14 predicted proteins | sample Neamet67_FD_203142 | JGI IMG/M metagenome (GOLD analysis project Ga0308005, IMG submission 203142) | Marine microbial communities from water near the shore, Antarctic Ocean - #67 | ecosystem: Environmental > Aquatic > Marine > Unclassified | place: Southern Ocean | collected 2014-06-07 | reverse complement strand
TGCCTTTGATCATCCTGATCAACCTAAGGACAAGGCGAATCATCATCCAGATGATTGGTCCTCGCTCTCCGGTGCCGCCAAGCAGGGTAATGCTTGGAGTGATCGATTGGTCAGTGACGGCTGCCCGATTGTCGGGGTTGATTGGTGGGACGCTTATGCTTTTAGCCGTTGGCAGGGGGGGCGCTTGCCGACTCTCGCCGAGTGGAAATCTGCTTCGGAGCCCACGGAGGCGATCTCCGGATGGGGAAAGGCTTCGGCTCCCGAGATGGATCGCACGGAGTCCGGCCTGATCGGGATGGCTGGAAATGTCAGGGAGTGGACGCGAGATGACGAAGTGAATCCTGCTTTTCAGCTTCGCTCGAAAAAGCCCGTCGCTTGCGGAGGATCATTTTTGACTCCGGGAACCGGAGTTGGTTCTCGTGTGTGGCTGGATAGCCGGTCACATCGGGCGGATGATCTTGGATTTCGAACAATTTTCGAGAAATAGGGCGCCAATAGGGGATGTTTTAATCTAATTCTTTTAATTAGAGGCACAAAAAAGCCGCCTCGTGTGAAGCGGCTCTTTAAAATTGTGTGTCTCAACAAGTGGTTACCACTTCTGAGTGCGGGAATGTTTGAAGTAGGACTCCGCACCAAGCTCGGGTGGGAATTCGCTCAGGCCATCGGCAGGATTCATTTCAATCCGGTCATCGCTGCCACACTTGGTGTAAGGTGGCTTGAAGGTGCCGTGGTGAGTTGGGCAATAAAAGGTGACGAGTTCGTAGAAGCCATAACCAAGACGGCGGAAGGTGCGGCGAGTGCCATCGATAACTCCAAAGGAGTAGCCCGCTTTGCGGCCGTTGACTTCGGTTTTACGAACCATTTGCTCGGGGATTTCAACTATTCCGTAAAGGATGTTGCTGACTGCACGGCCAAGTTTACGAGTAGAATTGTAGCGTGATCCCGGAGGCGCTTGGATGTCTCCAAACAATGGAGCAGCCAATCCGATGGCGATTGTGGCGAAAAGGAGCTTTCTCATTACGGAGATTATTCCAACGGAATTCGGGAGGCTTGGCAATGGAAAATTGTCGATAAACTACGAAATTATTCCTGCAGAGGGGTTGAAGCCCACTGGGATTGGGGATTGTCATTGGTCATCTTCACATTAGAGTCCCGCGACTCCCATGAATCTGAAGCGATTTTCTCTGCTGACTTTTCTCTGCCGACTTCTCGCAGTGACTGTGCTCATAAGTGCATCAGTGGCCGCGCAAGAGAGCTACATCGCGGTAGAGGCGCATAGTGGGAAGGTGATTCTGGAGTTGAGTGCAGATACGGAGCGTCCGGTTGCCAGTTTGACCAAGATTGCTACCGCTATGGTTGTTCTCGACTGGTCGGATTTAAGTGATTCCAGCATGGCTGAATTGGCATTTGTTCCTCCTGAAGCGGCTTACCTTGGTGGTTCGAATCCCATGGGCATGGTTCCGGGAGATCGTATTTCTCTGCGCGATGCCATGTATTCCATGCTTTTGGGCTCCGACAATATCGCGGCTTACACCCTTGCCAATCACGTGGGGCGATCGATTTGTGTTCGAAACGGCCTTTCTCGCAATCCCGTGGACGCCTTTGTTGGGGAGATGAACAATCTGGCCCAGGCAGTGGGAATGACGAGGACCCGCTTTGCCAATCCCCACGGAATGGACACAGCGCGCCAAAGAGGATCATCGACCGCTCGCGATATGGCTCGTCTTGGTATTTACGCCATGCGTCACACGGGGATGCAATATTACGTAAAGCAGAAGTCTCGTAGCATTGGCTCCTATCGAGGAAACCAGCGGCGTGGGTTCAAAATCGTCAATACTCACACTTTGGTTGGTTCCCTGGGGATCAACGGAATTAAATCCGGATCGACCGTGCTTGCCGGCCCTTGTTTGGCTACGAGCGCGGTAAAGCCGAATATCGTACAAAAAATGCCCGATGGGAGCACCCGTCTGACTCCACGCAATCTTATTGTGATCACGCTAGGTAGCCCGAATCGCGAAGCCCGGACCCAAGAGCTCATTAAGCAAGGATGGGAGCGCTACGAAGCATGGTCCCAACAAGGCCGTCCGGTCGCCGATGCGGCTCGGGAGTTCATTATTGTTCCAAAGTTCTAAACTTTTTTAAGCACACACAAATCAATCAATAAGAGTATCATGCGAATCGGAATTTTAAATAGCGGGGGCGATTGCCCAGGGCTTAATGCAGTGATCCATGGAGTGGTTGGCGCGGCAGCGGCGATGGGCGGAGAAGCGGTAGGCTTCTATGACGGTTTCGAAGGACTTTTGGACCCAGAAAATGGGCATGTTTTCCTCACTCCTCGCGAGACCGAAGGAATTCTGAAACTGGGAGGCACCATTTTAGGAACCACTAATAAAGGGAACTTCGCGGCGAAAATCGGTGAAGGAGATGTTTCGGCGGTTCCCCAGGATATTGTGGATCGCGCCAAAGCGACCTTGGACGGACTTAAGATCGACGGCTTGGTCGTCGTGGGTGGTGATGGCTCTTTGACGACTGCTCAGCAGCTCTTTGAGCAAGGCTGGCCCATTATCGGAGTTCCCAAGACAATCGACAATGATCTTCAGGCGACGGCGATGACTTTTGGATTCGATAGCGCGGTCAACTGCGTGGTCGATGGCTTGGATCGTCTTCACACAACGGGCGCCAGTCACAAGCGCGTGATGGTTCTCGAAGTGATGGGACGTCACGCTGGTTGGATCGCTCTGTGGGGTGGGATGGCTGGAGCTGCCAATGTTATTCTCCTTCCGGAAATTCCTTTCTCATACGAGAAGGTTGCCGATCATATCAAGGCACGCGAAGAGGAGGGTTACAGCAGTTCGCTCGTGGTTGTTGCCGAGGGTGCCCTGAGTCCCGATGGGATTCTAGCGACGATTGATGAGAACACGGGCGGCGAAGTTCGCCTGGGCGGAATGGGGGAGCAGGTGGCCGCTGGAATTGCCAAGCTGACGGGTAAGGAAACGCGTTGCACCACGCTTGGACACGTCCAGCGCGGAGGAGCTCCGACCTCACTTGACCGGATTCTGGGAGTGCGCTTTGGAGTGATGGCGACCCAGCTGGCCGCCGAAGGAAAATTTGGCCAAATGGTAAGCTATCAGAGCTACCATGTCAGTTCTGTTTCCATCAAGGAAGCGGTGACAAAATTACGTCTCGTGGAGCCAACCTCCGAGGTGGTGACGGCTGCTCGTGCGATTGGGGTTTGCTTTGGTGACTAGACTAGTAATTTTATGAACGCCCTCCTCAAACTCCTGCGCCAGAATGCAAGACTCTCTTTAGAAGATCTTGCGGACGAGTTGTCATCGACCCCTCAAGAAGTGGCCGAGAAGATTGCGACGCTCGAAAAAGAGGGTGTCATTCGCGGTTACCAGACGATGGTGGATCCGGCGGAGCTTTCTTCAAAACAGGTTACTGCTTTCATTGAGGTAAGGCTAAGGCCGGAGCACGGCGGTGGGTTTGATCGACTCGCACGCCGGATTGCGCGCTTCGAGCAAGTGAAGAGTTGTTACCTCACTAGCGGAGGTTTTGATCTCCTCGTCCTGGTCGAAGGCGACGATCTCATGGGCGTAGCAAATTTCGTAGCCGAGCAGCTGAGTCCACTCGATGGAGTGGTCTCTTGTTCGACCATTTTTCGTCTCAAGTCCTACAAGGAGAATGGTTTTTTCTTCGGTAGCGACGAAAGCGTAGAACGACTTCCGGTCTCTCCCTAGATGAAGATCGAGGATAAAATAGCTGATCACCTCAAGGCGATCCCGCGTTCTGGAATTCGAGATTTTTTCGAACTCGTGATCGGGCGCGATGATGTGATCTCGCTCGGAGTAGGCGAGCCAGATTTTGTGACCCCTTGGCGAGTGCGTGAGGCCGCCATTCTTTCGCTGGAGAGAGGGGAGACGAGTTACACCTCGAACTTGGGTCTGTTGTCATTGCGCAGTGAGATTGCCACCTATGTGGAGAAATTTTTCCACCTCAGCTATGATGGTTCGAAAGAAGTTCTCATCACGGTGGGCGTTTCCGAGGCTCTTGATCTAGCGCTTCGGGCTTTGCTGAATCCTGGAGATGAAGTAATTTTTCACGAACCTTGTTACGTTTCTTACTCACCCAGTATCGCGTTGGCTTACGGAGTGCCGGTATCGGTTGCGACGAAAAAAGAGGATGGTTTTTCGCTCAAGCCAGAGGCTCTTGCGGCCGCCATCACCGAGAAGACGAAAGTGGTGATGCTTAACTTTCCAACGAATCCAACGGGAGCGGTGGCTTCACGAGAAGATCTCGAAGGGATCGCCAAGCTTTGCATCGAGCACGATCTTATTGTCCTCACGGATGAAATTTACAGTGAGCTTCGTTATGATGGCGGAGAGCATCTGAGTATTGCGGCCCTTCCTGGGATGCGGGAGCGGACGATTTTACTTCACGGATTCTCCAAGGCTTTCGCGATGACGGGGTTCCGTCTGGGCTATGCTTGTGCTCCCGAGGCTTTGATCGAGGCGATGATGAAAATCCATCAATACGGGATTCTCTGTGCGCCGATCACCAGTCAGATGGCTGCTCTTGAGGCGCTCAAGGGCGGTGAGGAGATTTATCAGCACATGAAGGACGCCTACCGGGAGCGCCGGGACTTTTTGGTGAGCCGACTCAACGAGATGGGAATCGATTGCCACTCGCCGGGGGGAGCGTTCTACGTTTTCCCGGATATCAGCAAATTCGGTCTGAGTAGTCAGGAGTTTGCGATGCAGTTTTTGGAAGCGGAGCAAGTCGCGGCGGTGCCGGGAACGGCCTTTGGTGAATGTGGGGAAGGTTTTTTGCGTTGCTGCTACGCCACGGCCATGGATGATCTGAAGGAGGCGATGACTCGTCTGGAACGCTTTATTGGAACCCTTTCCTAGAAATGAGAGAGCAACTCGCACTTTGGCGGAAAGACCGCACTTTGGCTCATGTAGTGCCTTTTGGGGTGTTTATGGTCTTTCTGATGTTGAGCCAGTTTGTCGGGGAGGCCATGCTTTGGGAGCATGACAATGCGCCTTGGTATCGTCATTGGCCGGAGCAATTGTTTTACCCCATTCAGGTGGTGGTGACGCTCGTGACGCTGTGCTTCTTTTGGCAGCACTATGACCTGAAATGGTCGAACAAGGTTTGGATCGGGGTGATTGCGGGATTCGTGGGAATCGGTTTCTGGCTTCTTCCGACGACCCTTTATGATTACTGGGGAATGACGGAGAAGCCGGATGGTTTCTTCGAGAAACTGACCGGGCTGGCTCCTCGGAAAGAGGGCTTCGATCCCTATGTCTTTGAGTCCACTTCGGCGCAGGTGTTTTCGGTGGTGATGCGGATCTTTCGTGCTGTCGTCATCGTTTCCCTCGTGGAAGAGATTTTCTGGCGGGGCTTCTTGATGCGCTTCCTCTTGGATATGGATGGTGATTATTGGAAGGTGCGCTTTGGAAAGCCTGCGTGGATCTCTTTTATTGTGGTGACACTAGCTTTCATGATCGCGCATGCTCCGGTGGACTATCTGGGTGCTGTTATTTACGGGTCGCTCACCTACGGGGTGGCGGTTTGGACCCGAAGTCTTCTCGCCTGTGTCGTGATGCATGGAGTGGCCAATGCGACCATGGCTGTCTACGCGCTGCATTACGGAAAGTTAGGACTCTGGTAATATTTTTTTGAGATTGGTGGTAAATAGACATTAGTGCAGACCCTTCACGACATGAGTGAGCAGTCGAAAACGATGACGAGAAACGAGGCGCGGAAATGCCTGGGACTCAAGAAGCGTGATCGTGTGGCGGACTACCTGCCCAAGTGGCTGGAAGCGGAAGAGCGCCTCGCGACGCTCGTCGTGTTCACGGAAGATCTTGAGCAGCGAGCGAGGTATGAAGCGGATCTGTCGTCTCTTCGGGAGGTGCTTCAGACTCTCAAAGAAACCCCGGAGAGGCAGCGTCCCCCTTTTGGGATGTGGGTTTGGGCCGTGGTGGTAATCGCAATCGCGGTAGCCGGCTTGGTGGGTTACCAGCAATGGGTTGGTATAGGGACCTTGGCAGAACCTGTTGTATCGCTGGTGGAACAGAAGGAGGCTTTTTCGCAAGCGATCGAGAATCGTCGCTGGGATGAGACGCAAGGCAGCATCGAAGAACTCAAGGCAGCGGGCGCTAAGGATGCATGGCTTGCCGAGGCCGTTGAGAAAATCTTGCTTGGCAAGGAAGAGGAAAAGGGACAGCAGATCGGCTTTTTGATTGGAAATGCTCAGGCCGCTCTCGAGGCAGGTCGCCTTACTAAGGCGCGTGATTTCTGCGACCAGGTTGAGGAACTTGAGCCAGATCATCCCAAGCTTGCCGAACTACGTAGTCTCATTTCCGAAGGATTGCTTCAGGTGAAGAGCCTTCTCATTGTGAAGGCTCTTCGAAAGGCAATCTCGAAAGGCGATCTCGATCTTGCGGATAAGAATCTCGTTGAATTGGCAAAAATTGATTCGGAGCACGTTGAAATCCCTGTGCTGAAGCAACGCATAGGAGCGGAGCGGGAGCGGATGAAGAAAGACCAAGAAGCGGTTGGCGAATTTCTTGCCAAGGCCCGGAAGCTCGATACGGGAGTTTATTCCGGAGAGGCTCTTGGATTTCTCAAGGAAGCGATGCGACTGGATCCCAATAAAGAGGTCCGCGAGCTTTATCTAAAGATGTCTGGCTACGGACGCGTGATCCGTGTGCCAAAGGAATTCAAAACGATTGCGGAAGCGATCGAAGCAGCCGGTAAGAACGACCGAATTCTCATTGCGAAGGGCACTTATGAAGAGTCTCTTATCATCCCTCCCGGTATCGAATTGGTGGGGGAGAGCAGGAAGTCCACGATCCTCGAATTTGAGGGAGGAAAAGGATCGGTGATCACCCTGAACCAATCTGGGACCAAAGTCCGCCTCGCTTCCCTAACGCTGCGTCACAAGGGACTGGCAAACGATGAGGAGCGCTTTCCTGTGGTGGCGATCAGCAGTGGAGTTCTCGAGCTTGAGGACTCGACGATATCCGGAGCAAGTGGGCATGGCCTCGCTGTCATCGATGGCGGCTCAGCTCAACTCGCTCAGTGCGATATTAGCAAGTCCGGTTGGGACGGGGTTGCGGTGAAAGGGGAAAACTCACGTGCGACTTTGGAGAATGTTTCGCTCCGCGAGAATCTCCACCATGGAGTAGATTTCTGGGAAGGTGGTTCGGGAGAGATCACCTCGTGTCAGTTTCTCAAAAACGGGCGCTCCGGGATGGTCGTTATCGCTCCTGACACCAAAGTTTCAATCTCCTCATGTCGCAGTGAAGGAAACCGCGAAGTGGGGCTCTTTTTCTCCAGAATTCCAGAGCTCTTCATTGAAAAATGTGAGGTGAGTGGAAATCAACTCGGAGGAATTGTCATTCAGGACGAATCGCGGCAAATAACGCTCGTTGGAAATACCGTGACCAAGAACGGGGAAGCGGGAGTGGTCCTTGAAAAAGGGGGCCAACTCGCTGCTTATGAAGATAATGTGGTGAAGGAAAACACGGGCAAGCAATTGTGGAAGGACGCCGTCTTTCCCGCTCTGACTTCCGAGGAAGATCTTCCACCTCCGCCCGCTCCGCCTCTTCCAAAGGGTGGAGAATAGCTGCGAGATACGAGCAACAGGCCTAAACTCCTAGTGGGCTGAAGGTAAGATCAACAGTCACGAGGAATTCGCGGTTGGCAATCGGCGGATCCTCTCTAGATTCGCTTTGTGGATTCCATCACACAAGCAGCGCTCGGCGCGGTTGTTGGAGAGCTCGTCTTGGGAAAGAAGATTGGGTGGCGGGCATCTGCGTGGGGTCTTCTCTTTGGCACCCTCCCTGATTTGGATATCCTGTTCTCGCCCTTCTTTGATGATGCGGCACGGCTTCATTGGCACCGGGGGATATCGCATTCATTTTTTATGATGGCCTTGGCGACGCTGCTCTTTGCAAAGCCTCTGTCGCTCATTCATCGGAAACGAGGAGTGACGACGAAGGAAGCGGGCTGGTTCGTGTTTTTAGCCTGGAGCACGCATGTGCTCATCGATGTTTTCACAAGTTACGGGACCCAGCTGCTTGAGCCCTTTTCTGACCAGAGGTTTGCGTTTAGCAATCTCTTCATCATTGACCCTCTCTTCACTCTTCCTTTGTTGGTTTGGTGTGTGGTGATATTTTGGCGCTGTGTGAGGGTGTTCTCGTATAAACTGAGGATGTTGGCGCTCAAGTTTGATGCTAATCCGGACGGCTGGGTTCGCTTTCTGGGGGGCACCTTGGAGACGACGGTGATCCGTTCGTCCATCGCGAAGAAGGCTTTGTGTGTAAGCTGTCTTTATGTTGCCTTCAGCTTTGTCATGAAGCTTTGGGCGGGGGATTCCATTTCTAAGCAAGTTGCTGCTGATATCCCGGGGGCAAAGGTGGTGGCGGTAGCGCCCACTCCGCTGAATACTCTCCTCTGGCGGGGCTTGATCGAGACGGAGGAGGGATACTTCGTTAAATTTTGGTCGCCCTTTGATCATGGTGAAGCGAGCTATGATTTTTTCCCGAAAAATCATGTATTGGTGGAGCCATTCGAAGGGGAAAAAATGATGGAGGCTCTTAAGTGGTTCTCCCGGGGGCATTGGGTGGCACGCCGGGGACCTGAGGGAAAGACGGTCTTCATTGATATGAGATTTGGAGAAATGCGGGACCGTGAACATCGGAAGCTTCTTCCGATGTTTCAGTGGCATTTGTCCTACGATGACGAAGGAAATTTCGAGGCGCCATCCTATCGACCAAAAGATCTCGATGTTTCGGGCGGTTTGCTGCTTATTGGGCAGAGAATCTTCGGCGACAGTAAAGAATGGGAAAGAATGAAAGCATTTTGAATACGGGAAGGGTTCTCGCAATCGGGGATGTCCATGGATGTCTCAAAGCGCTCAAACGGCTTTTGAAATTCGTCGCTCCGGTGAAGGGAGATGTTATCGTGATGCTGGGTGACTATGTCGATCGTGGTCCCAAGTCCAAAGGAGTCATCGACTACCTCTTGAATTGGAAATGGGAGGCGGAATTGATCTGCCTCAAAGGAAATCATGAGCTCATCATGGATCATTCCAGGCGCTCCAAGATTCACAACGATCACTGGATGGAGGTGGGCGGAGAGGAGACCTTGGGTTCCTATGGGGGCAGCCTCTCTGAGGTTCCGGCGTCTCACTGGAAATTTATCCGGAAGGCTTTATCCTTTTACGAGACGGATGATTGTATTTTTGTCCATGGAGGACTGGCTCCGAAGGCCCCTCCGGAAGAGCAAGACGAAGAAGAAATGGCGTGGATGCGATTTTGCGATGCCAAGCCTCATCAATCTGGGAAGCTGGTAATTTGTGGACACACGGTTCAGCGGAAAGGGATTCCTGCGGACCGGGGACACAGTATCTGTATCGACACGGCGGCTTGTCGTGGTGGCTGGTTGACCTGTCTCGATCATCAACAAGGAAGATTTTGGCAAGTGCAGCAGAAAGGCAAGCTGAAGCGCATGGGGAAGCTTCCGCGGAAGTACCGCAAGCTTAGGAAAAAGGTTTCTTTGATTAAAGGCCGATAGGGGCGGAGCATCGAGATGCTTGGTTGACATCGATCTTCGCGATGGGAATCTTACATAAAGATTATATGGCATTGACGGAGCAAGTACCCAGTATTTTTAATGATGTCCTTGGACCCGTGATGCGTGGTCCAAGCAGCTCGCATAGCGCGGCTGCCAATCGGATCGGACGGATTGCTCGAGGACTGGTGGGCGAGCCCATCAAGAGCTTGCATGTTTTTTATGATCCCAATGGTGCGCTCGTGACCACTCACAAGGATCAAGGAACTGATTTGGGTCTCTATAGTGGGATCCTGGGTTGGGAGCCTGATGATGAGAGGCTTCCGGATCATCCCAAGGCATTGGAGGAGGAGGGGATCGGCGTTAAGGTCACTTACGTCTCCTATGAGGCCTCTCACCCGAATTTCTACCGTCTCGAGCTTGAGGGCGTGAGCGGAGAGGTTTACCGGCTGGATGCGATTTCAACAGGAGGCGGAATGATCGCCCTGCAGGCGATTGATGGAGTTGTCTTTGAAGGTGCGGGTGATCTTCATGCGGCAGTCTTTTGGTTGGATGAAGAGGTCAACGAGAGAGATTATTCGGAAACGGCCCTTGCGAGAGCTTCGGAATTTATCACTTGGAATCCGCGGGAAGGCTCGGGAGGACTTTTACGTTTTGACCTCCGAAGTGAGCCTGAGGTTGAAACAGTAGAAGAGCTGGCGCGTAGGGTCGGAGCAAGTAGATCACGGATTCTTCCGGCTGTTCTGCCAGTGCTATCCCGAAGAGATCTTACCGTGCCCTTTGTCCGATGCGGCGAGTTAATGGAGGATGAGGGACTTGCAAATGGCCCACTTTGGGAATCAGCCTTGGCCTACGAGGTGGCTCGTTCTGGGAATTCAGAGAAGGAGTTGATGGAGAAGATGATGGCCTTGACGGCTATCATGGAATCCGCGATTCAGTCGGGGCTCAAGGGGACGCACTATCAAGACCGTATCCTCCCGGCACAGAGTCCTTTAATGGTGAAAGCGGAAGAAGAGGGACGTCTCATTCCGGCGGATATCAATAACCGGATGATTCGATACGTTTCGGCCATTATGGAAGTGAAGTCGTCGATGGGGGTGATCGTGGCCGCGCCAACCGCTGGATCCTGTGGCGCAATGCCGGGGGCGGTCTTGGCGATTGCGGATGCGTTGGGGTCGAGTGAAGTGGACAGAGCCCGTGCACTCTTCGTGGCGGGACTGATTGGTGTCTTCATTGCCAAGGATGCCACCTTTGCCGCGGAAGAAGGAGGCTGCATGGCGGAATGCGGATCGGGGGCTGCAATGGCAGCCGCTGCCGCTGTCCATCTGGCTGGAGGAAACACGCGGCAGCAATTGACGGCCGCGTCCTTGGCTCTCCAAAATAGCTTTGGCATGATCTGTGACCCCATCGCCAATCGGGTGGAAGCCCCGTGTCTCGGAAAAAATATCATGGCGGCGTCGAACGCGCTTTCCTGCGCCAATATGGCCCTGGCGGGATATGATCATCTCATCCCCTTCGATGAAGTGGTGGCGGCGATGAACAAGGTGGCCCATCAGATGCCACGGGAGTTGCGCTGCACCAATCTCGGAGGGCTTTCGATCACACCGACGGCGGAAAAGATCGCGCTGCGACTTGCCGGGAAGTCTCCTGAAGGATGTTCAACATCCGGGGATTGCGCTTGTTCTTAAGAAGGCTCCTTTAGGACTTCTTGCGCGCGAGGAAATTGACCGAGAGGCAGAGCTGGAACCAAGTCATGAGGCTGAGAACAAGAGTGACACCGAAGGTGGCGAGGGCGAACTGATGACTTGGGTTGGTGAGATCATTGGGAAGATCTTTACTGACGAGAAGCATGAGAGCGCTCACCTGAGCCATCATCATGGCGATGCAGAAGAGGAGGAAGACGGGACGCCACACCGAGTGCGCCATCGAGAGTCCAGGGTGTTTCTTCACGTTGATATTCCAAAGGCGTGCCCATCCGAAGATTGCGATGAAGGACCAGATGGAATTGAAGAAGGGAATGAGGAGAATGCTGACGGCTTTAGTGCCGCTCATGGGCGCTCCTAAAATGGTCATCATGTCCCAGGCTCTCTTGAGATAGACTAGGGAAAAAGCAATCCAGAGGACGAGCGAGAAGCCGCCGAAAGTGTAGAGGATGGTCTGGGTTTGAGTATCTTGATTGAAGGATGCTCCCAGAATGAGACCAGCGCCTGCTATGAGAAATGCGGGAAGGAGAGAGAAATGGACCTTGTAGACGTAAGGAAGATAGAGTCCTCCCGGAGGGCCTTCGGCGATGGTGCGCTCGACCTTCGGGGTGGCGTAGGGATTATCGTCATCGAGTGCCGACTTCGGGCCGTCATCCTCTTCCACTGGTGCGGTCGATATCGGGAGCAGCCCGACGATGGTTACGGCTCTATAGCGATCTTCCTCGCCTTCCCGCCAGACCCATTGCGAAGACTTGATTTTCCCCACCAAGGCGGCATCCCGCAGGTCCCGAAAGGCCATGGGTCCCTTGACTTTCTTGTTCGCGTTCTCGTAAAACCACGACAGGGCCTCCGGTGGGCCGAGTGGTGGCTTATAGTCGCGTTTTTTATGACGAGGGAGTTCCACGGGAGGAGACCATTAATTTTTAGAAGTGAATGGCGTGACCATCCGCATCGAGCGTGGCTTCGTGAATTGCTTCGGCCAAGGTGGGATGCGCGTGGATGGTCGCATGGATATCATCAATGGTCGCTTCCATCGTAACTGCGAGACCCATCTCAGCGATCAGGTCGGTCGCATTCTCACCAATGATATGCGCGCCGAGAACCTCGCCGTGCTCTTTGCCAAAGAGGAGTTTCGCGAAGCCTTCGGTCTCGCCGCTAGCCTGTGCCTTACCAAGTGCTTGGTAGGGGAACTTACCGACCTTGTACTCGATACCCTCTGCCTTAAGTGCGCGTTCGGTCTTACCAACCGAAGCGACCTCAGGATACGAGTAGGTACAGCCTGGGAAGACGTCGACCTGGCGGACCTGGTGACCTTCGACAAACATGCCTTCGACGCACTGCATTGCTTCGAAGCTGGCGGTGTGGGCGAGCCATGGGGGACCTGCGATGTCGCCGATGGCGTAGACGTCAGGGATGGAGGTCTGGTAGCGGTCGTCGATCTCGATCCAGCCGCGGTCGGTGAGTTTGGCCTGCTCTCCTCCCGGAAGAACCGGGACGACACCGATCGCGACGAGGCAGGTATCGGCGGTGATCTCCTGCGTGCCATCGGCGTTTTCAACCGTGATGGTGACTGAAGAGCCGTTGTCCTTGGTCGCGGTGACTTTGGTGTTGGTAAGGCACTTGATACCAGCCTTCTTGTAAATCTTAGTGATGGTCTCGCTGACCTCATCGTCTTCGACAGGGAGGAGGTTGGGCATCATTTCGATGAGGGTGACCTCGGTGCCGAAGGCATTGTAGATGTAGGCGAACTCGACTCCGATAGCGCCTGCTCCGATGATGACCATCGACTTGGGCTGCGTTGCCAGAACCATGGCCTCTTTCGAGGAAATGACAGTGGTGCCGTTGATGTCGAGGCCGGGAAGCGGGCGGGATTTCGCTCCGGTAGCGATGATGACGTTCTTGGCGTCGAGGATTTCGATCGAGCCGTCTGCCTTCTTCACCTCGACCTGCTTCGATCCCTTGATGGAACCGAATCCTTTAACGTAGTCGACCTTGTTCTTTTTGAAGAGAAACTCGATGCCTCCGGCGAGCTTGCCGGAGACTTTACGTGAACGTCCAATGACTTTGGTCCAGTCGTATTGGAGGTTGTCGAAACTGAGACCAAAGGTCGCGGCATCGTGCTTTAGCTGATGGTAAAGGTGAGCATTTTTGAGGAGTGCTTTAGTGGGAATGCAGCCCCAATTGAGGCAGGTTCCGCCAGCACGCTCCATTTCGACACAGGCGACTTTTTTTCCAAGTTGGCCAGCGCGGATGGCTGCGACGTATCCGCCAGGGCCACCACCGATAACGACAAGATCGTAGGACATTCTGGGAAGCTGGCCGTAAGATCTGCAAGAATCAAGAGCTAAGGGGCTAATTTAGGGTGTGATTTTACGATTGGTTTCCGCTCAAAAAGAGTCATTGAGGTCATTAAAAAAAAGCCAGTCACAATCCCAACTCGTTTCGCGTCTGATAGGGTGAAGATGAAGCAGTTGCCGAGTGTTGCAGGCAAGATCTAGTCCGATGAGGAGCTGGTCTGCCTCAGTCGTGCTGGTGATAAAAAGGGCTCTTTCTGAGCCTGAGACGATACAGGAGTATCTCGTAACTCATGGGGCGGCTACTCCTGCTACCTACAGAGTTTTTGCCAAGGGGATGGCTTTAGAAGCTCCCGGCTGGCGATCCTCGGAGGGCTGCTGCGATCTCGGGTTATGCGAAGCATGCGGATGCTCATCATCTTCAAGGGTTGATCGAGAGTTTTGATAAAGAGATACGGGCAGAATTAGAGGATCGATCTCGATAGATAGAAAAAGATTTCTCGTCTGGTCATGAAAGCGTCATCATGAGAAGCCAAGCTTTGCTCATCATAAAAAACAACGTCATCATCATCGCCTTGGTCGTAGCTCTCCTTGGAGGGATCATTATAGAAGAAATGAGAATCAGTGATTTGAAGGAATCGTTGGCTACGAAAAGTCCAGATCAGGCACCGGTTGGGGTTAAGGACCGGAGAACGGAATCTTCTAACTCATCTTCTCTGGGTGATCGAAATGCCAGTGGTTCTCAGCGCTCGAAGACCGGGGAGCGGGAATCTGACACTCCTTTGGAGGGTTTTGGAAAAGCGATGCGCAAAATGGCCGACAATCCTGCCGCGAAAGCGATGTTTGCCCAAGGGCATATGTCGACCGTAGGATCGATCTACGGTCCCTTCCTTGAATCGCTGAATTTGAGCGAAGAGGAGGAGAAGTATTCTCTCGGCCTTCTGGCGGGGGATTTTGCGGATCAACAGCAGCTTGGGATGAAAATGATGGGGGCTGCAAATGCCGAAGAACGAACCGCTCTCGCGGAGGAGATGGAAGCGAACAAGGAAGCCCGGAAGAAGGAGGTTGCTGATTTTTTGAACGATAAAGAGGATCAAAAATCCTTCGATGACTACCATGAACGACTTACTGAGCATCAACAGATGCCCGGGATTAAGGCCCGCCATTGCGACGACTGGAAATAATCTCCGACCCGAGCAGGAGACGGCACTAGTGGAGGCGATGCATAAAATCCGCACCACTGGCGATAGTGCGAAAAAGTGGGAAGGAGCGCAAGCGATGGAGACGATGGCTCAGGAGAATGTCGTGGAAATCTTCGAAGAAGATTGGGCCAAAGGCCAAGAGGCCTATCACGAGGAGTTAAAAGGGGTTCTCGATGACGACCAATCGAAAGCCTTCTTCGATAGCCAAGCACAGATGAAAGAGGTTCACCGCATGGGCATCAACATCGTGAAGAATATGATGAAGGATAAGAAGTGATCCCTACTTCCCAGGTGCCTTGTAAATGAGGCGGAGTGAATCCAGTCTCACGCGGGAACCGGCGATGGCCTTCTTCAGTTCCTGCTCACGCTCGCGCACGGCGTTGATTTCGCTGTCGTCGATCATCGGGTTCACCTCGCGGAGATCTTCGAGACGTGCGACTTCGCCATCCATCGTCTCGCTCATTTTCGCGAGTGCTTTTTTGACGATGGTGACCCGGCGTTGGCCGACGAGGGATCCGAGAGTCTCGAGCATTTTCGGAACCATTTCCTGG
>Ga0308005_10000437_pt1 | contig 15376 bp, 17 predicted proteins | sample Neamet67_FD_203142 | JGI IMG/M metagenome (GOLD analysis project Ga0308005, IMG submission 203142) | Marine microbial communities from water near the shore, Antarctic Ocean - #67 | ecosystem: Environmental > Aquatic > Marine > Unclassified | place: Southern Ocean | collected 2014-06-07 | reverse complement strand
ACCCGGCTCTTGATTCCAACGCGCAGCGCTATTTCCTAACTATTTAAAAACATCTTTCGTCTCTTTTGAAATGCGGAGTGGTCTTGGCGTGCTCCCTCTAGTCTCTGCGGATCTCTGTGACTCTGCCGTTAATTCTCCACTTCAAACACCTTCCTCCTCCTCTCAGTGTGTCCAGTCAGCACGCACAAAAAACGGCCCCACTTTCGCAGGGCCGTTTCTCAAAAAGAAGTCCACTTAAATTCTTAGTCTTTCGTTTCCTCAAGCTTCGCTTTCACCTTATCCTCAATCTCGAGGTAAAGCCTTTCATCTTTTTTCAGCGCGATCTTAGCTCCGTCACGACCTTGCGCAAGCTGCGCTCCATCGTAGCTAAACCAGCTCCCGCGCTTCTGCACGATTTCAAACTCCTGCGCGAGATCGAGCAGTGAGCCTACTGAGGAAATTCCCTCGTCATACATGATATCGAATTCCGCTTCTCTGAATGGAGGGGCCACCTTGTTCTTCACGATCTTCACCTTAGTCCGGCTACCTTGGACGGTGCCATCAGGCGCTTTAATTTGACCAATACGGCGGATATCCACACGCACTGAGGAGAAGAACTTGAGCGCACGTCCACCCGGGGTGGTTTCAGGACTCCCGAACATGACCCCAATTTTCTCGCGAATCTGGTTCGTGAAGATACATGTCGTGCGAGCCTTTGAGATGAAGCCAGTGAGCTTCCGCATCGCAGCACTCATGAGCTTGGCCTGGGTGCCGACGGTGGTGTCACCGATTTCTCCAGCGAGTTCCTGCTTCGTGACAAGGGCGGCTACGGAGTCGAGGACGACAACATCGAGGGCATTCGAGCGGACGAGAGTTTCAACAATCTGAAGGGCTTCTTCACCGGAAGAAGGCTGAGAGATGAGAAGGTCATCCAGGTTCACTCCAAGCCGTTTGGCATATTGAGGGTCAAGAGCGTGCTCCACATCGACAAAGGCAGCGAGGCCACCGGCTTTTTGAGCATTAGCAATGACGGTGAGAGTGAGAGTGGTCTTACCCGAGGATTCCGGTCCGTAAACTTCGACGATTCGGCCGCGAGGAAAACCGCCGACTCCGAGAGCGCGGTCGATGAGGAGATTTCCAGTGGGGATGGAGTCGACATCCATACGGGTATCATCGCCAAGGCGCATGATGGCGGATTCGCCAAAGTCTTTTTGAATCTGTGTGATCGCGAGATCTAGGTTCTTCTTGCGGGCAGCATTGAGCTTTTCTGCGCCCTTATCGACGGCAGCGGCGGCGGGGCCTTTCTCTTTCTTATCGGACATGGCGGCAGTTTTACTAGCGGTGGTACTCATGACAATGGTTTCTCGTTAAATTGTGTGCGAAGAGTAACCAGGTGAACACTATTCCGTCAAATAAAAACTGTTCATAATACCATTGTTCTTTCGAAACCCTGATTTAACCAAGGATTGCCGTTGCCTTTCACGTCGTTTTTTCGACCCTCTCCAAATGAAGGGTCTCAAATTTCTTGTATTCGCGCTTCTCAGTGCTGCTCTCCTTGGCGGCTGGCTGGCATGGCAGAAGGTCAACAGCAAGGAGGGCGTCGTCCTCACTTTCACCGAGGCCCAAATCACGGAGCGCTTGGATGAGAAGTTTCCCATCACGGAGGTGATCAAGGAACCCTTCCCACTTCCCCTTCAAGTGAGGGTCCAGACTCCAGAAATCACCTTTATCCCAAATACCGATCGTCTCCGAGCCCGCATCACGGCAGAAATGGATGCCATCCTAGCCCAATATGAAGCAAGCGCTTCTTTCAGCTGTGGTATTCGTTACGAAGCATCCGATCAGTCGCTCCGCTTGATTGACCCCGTCATCGAAGAGATCGAAACGAGCAAGATTCCGGAACAGTACCGCGAACCCGTGCACCTTCTCGCCACCCTTCTCGCGCAGAAATATCTCAACGACCAGCCAGTCTACCAACTTGAGGAAGAGGATCTTCAAGATCACGCAACGCGCCTTTTGCTGAAGGAAGTTTCCGTCACCGATAGTCTGTTAGTGGTGAGACTTGGACTTTGAGGGAGTTGACAGCGAGGGGCATGTTCGTCTATTTGCCATCCAACATGGCACACGAAACCTCCCTCATCCTCTTCAAACCCGACGCAGTAGCTAAAAACATCGTCGGCAAGGTCCTCTCCCGCTTCGAAGCGGAAGGCTTCACCATTCGCGGTATTAAAATGATGGCTCTCTCTGATGAGATCCTCGCCGAGCACTACGCTCACATCGCCGAAATGCCTTTCTTCCCTTCCGTTCGCGGTTTCATGCAGGAGACTCCCGTCATCGCGCTCGCGCTTGCTGGCGACGATGTCATTGCCCGCGTGCGTGACCTTCTCGGACCCACTGATTCAACCACCGCTGACCCAGGCACCATTCGTGGTGACTTCGGCGATAAGACGAGCGACTCCAAGATGCGCAACGTGTGCCACGCCTCCGACGGTCAAGACACCGCTGCAGCTGAACTCAAGCGCTTCTTCGGCGAAGGAGAGCTCGCCCGCTAGTCGATCGGTATATTTGCAAGACTCACTAGAAAAGGCCGCCCTTCGAGGCGGTCTTTTTCGTTCATCACGGTCACTTTCCGATAGCTCGAATGTGCTTCGGCCCACGTCAGAACCGCTTCCGCCTCTTCGAGCCCTCCCTCGTGTCCCGGATAACAAATACACGTGATCACTCCACCGGGAGAAAGAATATTTGCAGCGCCTTCAAGCGCTTCGATCGTCGAGGCCGTTCTCGTAATCGTGCCATGATCCGCACCTGGTAAATAGCCGAGGTTAAACATCACCGCCGAAGCCGCTGGAACGAGCCGGGCAAGGTCGGCATGACTCGCCAAATAGTAGCTCACGGTGGTGGAAATTCCCTCTGAGCTCAAGCGCTCTCGAGTCGAGAGCAGCGCTTCATACTGTACGTCGAACGCATAAACGCGGCCATCCTCTCCCACGAGCTTCGCAAGAAATAAGGTGTCATTCCCATTTCCTGCGGTCGCATCGATGACAACATCGCCCGGGCAGACGCTCGCGCAAATGAGATCGTGTGCGACGTGGATGACTCGTTTCACGGATGGAAGCAGAAGGTAAGATAAGCCGTGGCTTCGATCTCGCGTACCGGCATGCGTCGCGCACGAGATTGACCTGCCCAGCTTTCAAGAAAAATCACCTCTTTCCGCTGATCATTAAAGCCGATGATGACTGAAGCATGCAAAGGAGATTTTTCGTCAGGATAACTGGAAGAATCATCAGAGAATGAAACATCCTCCCCTTGGTCTAACTGCGCTGAAACTCGTTGATGTTCGCGATCGCGATCGCGACTCCATCTTCGCCAGACGATGACAGGCATTCCAGATTGAAGGGAGCGACGCACGTCACTTTGGCCATAATCCGAACTTCTCGACATCGCAAACCCTGCCTCCTTAGCCACCGCCTGATAAAGGCCCAGCATCTGCGATCCAGCGGCAGAGCCCGTGTTTTGAAACTTACCCGCAACGGCAAGCCAATCCTCATCAAGATGGAGTCCCAGGTAGCGCCCCGCCATCGTGAGAGTATTCAGTCCACAGTAAGGACGATATCCCTGCGGAACCACGGCCAGATCCGAAAGCATCAGATCACCACGTTCATGTTTCACCAGACGCTTCTTCAACTGATTCACACGTTCACTCGTAGAAAGATTGGCCTGAGCAGAATCAAGCCATGATCGCTGAGAGCTTCCAGCGCGAGAAATACTCAACCTGATGAGACGATTGGGAGCGGCGATGAGATGGAGAATAAGATCTTCGTGCCGGTATTCTATCATCTCCGCACGGAGAGTCCGGGTCCGCCCTCGAGAAACGTCACGTGGTCGCTTACTGATTTTAGCGAGTTCTTTCTCCAGAGACTCTCGCGTTCCTTCGAAACTTTTCTGAAATTCGGCATCGCGGTCCGCGAGCTGCTCACGAAGCCATTCGATTTGCTGTTTCCGGGAAAGCCCTGCCGGAAGGCGTGGATTGAAGTATCCAAAAAACGAGCCGGCATCGGCAAAGGTGACCTGCATTTCCTCAAGGCGCTCTCCTCGATAAACCGAGCGGACCAATAACGAATCCAGCCCAAACATCTTGGGGAGCGCCAACAGATAAGCCGAGCGAGTCCCCGCTACTGAGGCTTCCTCCCTCCAATCTCCCAAAAGCTTCTTTTTCCCAGCCCAAAGATCGGAAGAGAGAAGGTGCTGGGAAATCTCTTGGCCATCCAATGCGCTGTCATCCTGATTCACCGCACTCAGGACCGCATTGGGAATCGCCTCCAAGACCATCCCTAGACAGAGATAGGTGCCAAAAAAAACTGCTCGCGTCATCCCCTTAAATAAACGGGGAAAAGCGAGCAGTGACAAATGGAAATACCCTTACTTACTCATCCTTCTTCTCTACTGGAGCATCTTTGTTGATCCGTTCAAGCAGGATTCCCGTAAGATCTGTAGCATCCTTGGTATAGACGAGGACGGCTACACCCGTCCCCGAGGCTCCAGAACGATCAAAAATAAAATTAAACCCCTTCTCCTCACCGACAGCCTGAACCACTAACATCAGTTCCTCTCGGATATCGCCAAAATCCATGGTGGCTTTCTCGTTAAGCTGGGACTGCTTTCGCTTGAGCCAGGAAACCCGGTCCTTTTGAAGACTTTCCGCTTCGTCCCGTTTCGCTGAAGCCTGTCTGAAAAGCAGGTCACGTTTTTCTCCGCTCAAGGACGGATCATCAGCATCTTGCTGCATCTTCTTCGCCTCTTCGGCGGAGGCCTTGATTTTTTCAAGTCTCACCTTGTCCTGTCCCTTGATCGTCTCTTGATAGGTCGCAAAGGTCTCGCGGGTGGATTTGCTCTTGTGGTAATCCATTACGAGACGGCTCATATCAACGGTTCCAATCTTATCCACACCCTCTTGGGCAGGAGAAAGTCCGGTAAGGAGAAGCGAAGTGCTAAGAGCACAGAGAAAGCGTGGAAATTTCATCTCAGTAATTTAAATTTAAATGGCGGGGCGACAACCCTACCCTATTTGGCAGGGGCGTCTTTATTGAGCAGCTTGAGAACATCATCCGTGATGTCAACTTTGTTACGCACGTAAAGAATAAAAGGCACTTGAGAAGTAGTGAGTCCAGAACTGTCGAAAACGTAGTCAACTTCAATTCCTGTAGCATGATCCTTCACCTGCTTGCCCACAGTTTCCCGAATGCTTTGCAGTTTCGTCACCATCTTCTGGTTGAGAGCCCTACTGCGGCGCTTAATGAATTCCTCACGTTCGCGACCGAGAGCCACAAGAGTCTGCTCTCGCTCACCGAAGACCTGGGCAATTGCCTTTTTCTTCTCAGGGGAAATAGTGGCATCTTGGAAATCAGCACGGAGTTTGCGCATCTCCTCTTCGAGAGCTTTGATCGCGCCAATGCGTTCAACATTGTCCTCTTGAATATCAGCACGCTCTACTTTCTCTTCGGCATCGGCAGCAACAGTCTCATGATACTCGGTCAAAGCCTTCTTCATATCGATAATCGCCACCTTGAGAGGGGCGGCAGAAAGCGGACTGATGATTCCCACTGTAAGGAATAGAGTCAGGAGCTTCGGGACTAAGTTTAATTTCATGGCAATTGTGCAGGAGGGGGGGGGTAGTTCACTGGCCTTAAGTATTTCACTCCTCGCAGAGCTTCTCCAGCTTCTTTTTTAAAGATCTCACTTCTTCCAGCAGCTTCGGAACGCGACTTAAGGCCGCCATCTTTCGCTGCTCTTTCGCCATCGGCCTCGCTGGCATTCCCATGTAAGCTCCGGGATTGGGAAGATTTTTAACCGCTCCGGCACGTCCCGCAAGAACCACTTGGTCGCCGATCTCAATATGACCAGCGACACCAGCCTGAGCTGCAACGGTAACGTAGTTACCCAGCTTCGAACTTCCGGCAACGCCACTTTGAGAAACCAAAAGGCAGTGTTTGCCAGTCTCAACGTTGTGAGCGACCTGTACCAAATTATCCACCTTGGTTCCCTCACCAATAACCGTCCGGCCGAACCGGGCCCGATCAATGCAGGAATTCGAGCCTATTTCGACATCGTCTTGCAAGACTACGATCCCGACTTGAGGAACTTTCTGATGCCGTCCTTCAACAAGCTCGAAACCAAATCCATCCGAGCCGACAACGGCACCCGGTTGTAAAATCACCCGATCACCCAGTTCACAGCGCTCTCTCACTGAAGCATTCATATGGAGAACACAATCCTCACCGATTCGAGCATTGTTTCCAATCACGACGCCCTCTCGAATCACTGTCCGGTCACCAATCCTAGCACCCTTGCCAATGATTGCTCCGGCTAAAATCGTGACGCTAGATGCGTCAAAGTCGGCGTCCTCTGCAACAATCGCCCCTTGAGCGATCCCAGGAACAACATCATGGGCTTCCTTTTGAAAGTGATCAATAACCGCGGAAAAAGCGGCGGATGGATTTTCAACCGTGAAAACCAGGCAGCCCGCTGGCACTTCCCAATCGCCTTCAGGCACCAACACGGCACCAGCCCTCGTAGCGAGGAGCTGCGGCGCGTAGCGGAGGTTCCCTAGAAAGCTCACCTCGGAAGGTCCAGCTTGATCCAGTGAATTGATGCCCGAGAAAACCCGATTAGCATCACCCACTTCGTCCAGCCCGATGAGCCGGACTAGCTCAAAAGAAGTCAGAGGCACAAAATTAGCGGCTTATTTTTCCTCGTTGATCTCCTTCAGCAAGGAATCAGTGAGGTCAGTCATGTCCCGGGCGTGAAGCACGAAGGGAATTCCTTGGCTGCTATTACCGGATTTATCAAAGATGTAGTCGTAGTTTCCGGCCTTGGCACGGTCCGAAACGACGCGCTGAATTTCGACAAGAATACCACGCATCTGCTTTCTCATTTTCTCGTTCAGAGAGCGATTCCGCCGCTCCAAGAACTCGGAACGCTCACGCTCTTTGTGAATACCATCCTGTTGAAGATCGTTGGATTCCTGAAAAAGTTCATTTTGCTTCTTAGCCCCTATGTTGGGATCCTTCAGTTGCTCACGAATCCCCTGAATTGTCGTTTCAATCTCCCGAATATCCGCGAGGCGCAAATTATTGTCCTTCTGGATTCGAGCACGCTCGATATTGATCTCTTTTTGAATCGCGCTGGTGAGATGATATTCATTGAAGAGACGCTCCATCTCGACCGTTGCGATTTTAAGACGCTGGGCCGAAGCCATCGAACTGAGGGCAAAGAAGCCGGCTAGGAGGAAAAGAAGAGAGGATTTCATAAGTCTGGGAAGTTGGAGTAACTCTGTGATTCTAAGGGGAAGGCGTCAACCTTCCACAAGGGTTAAATTCGCGCTTACTTGGTGTCGGGACGCTCCTTGTTCAGCTCAACCATGAGCGGGTTGGTGATATCGATCAAACCCTTACCATAAAAAAGAGGGGCAACCTGATTGGTATTGGTCCCGGATTTCTCAAAAATAATGGTGAAACCTTCAGCCTCGGCATGCGCTTCGACAAGTTTGTGAATCTCTTTCAATAGCCCGGACATTTTGCCGTTCATTTGCTGATCAAACCGGTTATTTGCCTGACCGTAGCGGGCTTCTCTCTCGGCTTGGAGTCTTTCGTAGTAGGTCGAAACATCCTGTCGTTCCCGAAGTAAGGGAATCAGTTCGGCCTCAGCCAGTCCTTCGACACGAGATCTCTCCGTCAACTCTTCCAGCTTGGTCTCGATCTCTTTCAACTGGGCCAGACCTTCATTATTCTCCTTCTGAATCCGAGCCCGTTCCTGATCAATATCAATCTGGGTTTCCGCCGTTTTGTAGTAGGATTTAAAGATCTTTTGTACTTCCACAACTCCCGCCTTGAACTCCATGGGCTTCTCTTGAGCCACCAAGGAAGCAGAAAAAAGAAGCACTAAGGCAAAAATCAAGTTGGTCAGACGGTCGTTCATCGTAAAACTATGCTAACGTCAGCACGCTTTATTAATGAACCTTAGACACTCCAACGTCAACTCTGTTCAAGAGACCCTCAAAAAATGTCCCAGCCCTCTTGCCTTGGTGCCGACGATGGGTGCGTTTCATGAGGGCCACCTCGCCCTGATTCGAGCAGCTCGCGAAATGGTAGGACATCAAGGCACGGTTGCCGTCTCGATCTTCGTCAACCCGATCCAGTTTGATCGCTCGGAAGATCTCTCGTCCTACCCACAGCCCCTCGAAGAAGATCTGGCCCTCTGCGAAAAGGAAGGCGTCGACATCGCTTTCGCCCCGGAAATCGGAACACTCTATCAGCCCAACCATTCCGTCCTCGTGACCGAATCCCTCCTCACCAAACATCTCTGCGGAGCCACCCGACCCGGGCACTTCGATGGCGTCCTAACCATCGTCTTAAAACTCCTGAACATCTTTCAGCCCGACTTCGCCATCTTCGGCGAAAAAGATTTTCAGCAACTCGCCCTGATTCGTCGCATGGTGCGCGACCTCGATGCCCAAACTGAAATCATCGGCCACCCCACGGTGCGTGAGACCGACGGCCTCGCCCTTTCCTCGCGCAATCGCAAGCTCACCCCCATCCATCGCGCCGACGCCCCCCGCATCCGCCGCGCCTTGCTCGCCGCCCAAAGCATCCATCAGACTGGCGAACAAAAACCTCAGGTTTATCTCGATGCCGCCCGCCACCACCTTTCAAAAGACGCGCCGGAAGATTTCCGCATCGATTACTTACAACTCGTTGACTCCGAATCTCTTCAGCCTCTTGCAAAAGTAACCTCCCTCGCCACCCTCGCCACCGCCTGCTTCTTCGGCCCTGTCCGCCTCATCGATAACATCCAAATCCGGGGCTAACTCGTCACCTTTCTCTTCTTTTCATTTCGTCCACTTCCGACATAACCCGTCCATTAAAATTACCAACACCCAAACCGGCACAGTAACAAGTGTCCATAAAGGAGCTTTCAAAGTAGGTCACCCCCCAGCTTCCGCATCCTCTTTTCCCCCGTAATCGCCCCCTCTCACGTTTCCTGTTTTAAACTCCCTTCATTTAAATTCATCTAGGTTTCCCCATATAGAATTTTGAGTTCCTCCCCACAAATTAACAAAAAATTCTACGCCATCAACCGACTCTCCTACTCCCACGGAGGCCTCACCGCCTATCTCTGAGTCAGGTCAGGAATGCTCTTTCTCACCTCTCTGCTCACATTGAGTCTTCAGAAATCCTCCTGAATTCGCTATCTGCCTCTAATCTTTCTCCGCCTCCCTTCGTTAAACCTCAAAATCAGATCCCATGAGCAACGTCAGCAATGTCCCTTCAGCCACCGCGAAAGAAGCTCTCCGCCGACAGCAAAAGCTCTCGACCGTGGTCAGCCTCATCACGGCTCTCCTGATCATCACCCTTATTGGAATCATTCTGGGCATCATCATGATGGTCACCGAGAAGAAGGAAATCCCCACAATCGTCAGCTACAATGCAGCTTCGGAAGACGAAGTCGTCGTCGAAAAGCAAAAACTCAGAACGAACGTTTCCCGTAAACCTTCTTCCCCCAGCTCTGCCATCGCTCGCATCATTGCCTCCACGACAGCTTCCCCCACCGCCATTCCGGTTCCTGAGATCAACGTCCCCGAACCTTCCCTCGACTTCGGTGATGGCGACGACTTCGGTGATGGCTGGGGCGATGGAGACTTTGGCGATGGCGCTGGCTCAGCGACCTTCTTTGGCCAACAAGTTCGCGCCGAACGACTTGCTTACGTGATCGACTACTCCTCATCGATGAAAGGAAAGGGCCGTGAAAAGCTCATGCGCGCAGAACTCACCGACTCTCTCTCAAAAATGATGCCAGGAATGAAACTGGGCATGATCTTCTTCGCCGGCCCATCTTGGGAAGCAGGCGGCAGCGTCCAAAAAGGTCAAGTCACCTCAGCCAAAGGCAAAAAGTTCAAATGGAAGACTACAGGCGGATCCTTCGGCTGGGTGCCGGATGGTAACCTTGAAAAAGCATCGTGGATCACGGTGACAGATCCCCAAATCAAGAACCTCACCAAGATCGTCAAGGAAACCCCCCTTGTTGGCGGCACCGTTTGGAATCACCCCATCAACATGGCCCTCAACATGGACCCTCCCCCGCAAATGATCTACTTCATGACCGATGGTGCAGCAAGAGGCGCCGACGTCTGGTCAAAAGAAGTCGGAGATCGCGCCGCCAAAATGGGCGTGGTGATCAACTGCGTCGCCATGATGGTTCCTCAGGCGATCAAAGATCTCAAAGACCTCTCCAAGCGCACTGGCGGCCAACTCACCATCGTGAAAGAAAACGGCGAACATGAAGCTGTAAAATAACGTGGAAATTCTCTACCGAGACGCAGACATTGTCGTCGTCGATAAACCCAGCGGGCTTCTCTCGATCCCCGGTCGTGGCCCTGAAAAAATCGACTCCGTTTCCCATCGCATCCGACAGATGTTCCCGGACTGCCTCGCGCAGCCCTCCGTCCACCGGCTCGATATGGACACCTCGGGACTCCTCGTTCTTGCTCTCACTGCCGCGTCCCATCGCCACCTTTCGCTCCAGTTTCAGAACCGCGAAACCGACAAGCACTACCTCGCTCTTCTCGAGGGCGAACTAGCGGGCGAAGAAGGCACCATCACCCTGCCCTTCCGACTCGATATCGAAAACCGCCCCCATCAAATCTACGATGAGATTCACGGCAAGATCGGCACCACCCACTGGAAGAAGCTTGGCATCGAAAATGGAAAAACCCGCATCGCCTTCCACCCCATCACCGGCCGCACTCATCAACTCCGGGTCCACTCCGCACACCCGAAAGGACTCGGCATTCCCATCGTCGATGACCCGCTCTACGGAAATGGCGACCTCCCCGGGAAAATGAAACTCCACGCCTGTGAACTCACTTTCACTCATCCCACCACCGGGGAAAAGATGACCTTCACCGCACCAGTCCCTTTTTAATAAAATTTGCTTCCCCCTAAAGCTCTGAGGATCACCATCTCATTTATACCTCAGCAATGAAGCCGCTTTTCATTTCCATCTTCTTCCTTCTACTCGCAGTGAGTTCATCTCAAGCGGCCAAGAAACCAAATATTCTCTTCATCCTAACCGATGACCAGGCCCTGGAGACAATCTCCGCTCTCGGAAACAACGGAATCAACACTCCAAATATCGATAGCCTCGTGAAGGCAGGCGTCACCTTCACCAATGCTTCCAACATGGGCTCTTGGGTCGATGACGTCAGCTTTGCGAGCCGCACCATGATGTTTACCGGCAAGTTCCTCTGGCTCGCTTCGAAGGTAAAAGGCAGCGAAGACCCACCTCTGATCCAGGCCTTCAAGGATGGAGGCTACGAAACTTATGGCACAGGAGCCTGGCACGTGGGCGCAAAAGGCGGAATGGACTCTACTTTCGACCATGTTCTCGACAAGCGCTCGGTTCCACTTTCTCTCGAAGAAACAAAGACCCCTTTCACCGCGTGGAATCATGACCAGGGAGCTAACTGGGAAAACGGAAGGCATCTCACCAACCTCACCGGAGAGAACGCCATTTCGCTCCTCAAAAAAGCCACTTCGCAAGAGAAACCCTTCTTCCTCTACGTCGGATTCAACGCCCCCGCACTTCCCTGGCAATACGAACAAAAGGAACTTAAAAGCATTAAGTCAGACCAGCTAAGTCTCCCTCCCAACATCAAAAACGGACACTTCTATTTTAGCCTCAAATCGCCCAAGGAAATCAGCCCGAAATTCGCCAGCAATCGGTATCGAGACTACTACCTCGTCATCGAGCGTCTCGACCGCCACCTCGGCCGTATCCTCAGCGCACTCAAGCAGTCGGGATCCTATGAGAACACCATCATCGCTTTCCTGTCCGACAATGGAATCAACAATGGAGAAAACGGTGTCATGGGCTGCCAAAATCTCTACGAAAAAAGCCTCAAGGCACCATTAATTCTTGCCGGCCCCCACATCCCCAAAAACAAATTCATCGATGCCTCCGTCTACCTTCAAGACGTCCTACCAACCCTCATGCAGCTTGCCCAAATCCCCAAGCCCGAACTCTGCCAATTCCGAAGCTTCGTGCCGCAAATGAATGGAAAAGAAACCGGCCCCTGGGAGGATATCCTCGGAGCCTACTGCAACGATATGCGTTCCATCAGAGTAGAGGATCACAAGCTCGTCCTCTACCGCCGGAAGACCGAACGGCACATAAAACTCTACGATCTCATCAAAGACCCTTTCGAAATGAACGACCTCTCGCAGAGGAAATCATCTTCTAACATCATCGAAGACTGCCTCGATCGGCTCCAGCGCTGGGAAGCCTCCTCCGGTGGCACGCTTAATATCAGAAGCTATTTTACTCAGCCAGACGTTCGCTAATCCTCCTTCTCAAACGATGAGTTTCCAGCTCCACCCACGCCTCGAAAAAGGCTCCCATCCTCTCTGTCTCGTCAGCGGCTGCCATATTCGACTCAAAGACAACGCCTCCTTCCCCTGGCTACTCATCATTCCTGAAGTTGAGGAAGGCCTTGAAGACCTCCACCAACTCTCCCCCGAGCGATACGCCGAGATCGCATTTGTCATCCGGGTCGTCTCTAACTTCGTCGACGACCATTTCAAACCCGACAAGCTCAACGTCGCCTGTATCGGAAACATCGTCCGCCAAATGCACATTCACATCGTCGGCCGCTCCGGGTCCGATCCCGCTTGGCCGGCTCCCGTCTGGGGATTCGAGGGGAAGACAGAATACTCTCTGGATCAAATCGAAGAAATCCGCACCGCAGCTCACAGAGCCCTCGGAACATAGAGGAAGCTCTCTTTTCCCAATTCTTATCCAAGTTAAGAGCCTTCTAAAATGATGTTTCCCTCTAGGCTGTCAAACTGGTTCCGTCGCCTCGGCTCCACTGAAGTCTACCTTTTCGATGGCACTTCCGTGACTGTCACCAAGGGAAATCCCAAACCGAAGCTCACCGGAGAACTCCGCGGGATTCTTCAGCGAACAGGATCCGGCCCCGGCGAAATCCACTTCAGCGGTAACCAACGAATTCAATTCTACGACGGCATCAATCCCCGCGCCCACCAATCGATCCGGAACGTCTTCATTAACACGCTCTGAGAGTCTTCAATCCATCCGCGCACCAGATAAAGTGCTTCTGATGAGGTCATCATTTGGGGACTGTATAAAATGGGAGCCTCAGCAGGCTATCCCTTCCAACTCACCCGCAGCCACTCTCACTTCCGTCCCTGAACACGACACGGACGGCTCGTGGCTCACCCACCACCACTTCCAAGCTCTTGCTGGGAACTGTGAACTGCCCACTGTAAACTCAGAAAACTCTTTGCCTTCGCCCCACTTTACGTGATTCTCCGTGCGTCATGGCCAAGCCCAAAAACGCAATCTCCCCTACCCGCTCCGAGAACTTTCCCGAGTGGTATCAGCAAGTCGTCCGCAATGCCGACCTTGCCGAGAATTCCGAGACCCGTGGATGCATGGTCATCAAGCCGTGGGGCTTCGCGATTTGGGAAGCAATCCAGCGCGACCTCGATGGTCGCTTCAAGGCCACCGGCCACGAGAATGCCTACTTCCCTCTTCTCATCCCCCTTTCTTATCTCGAAAAAGAAGCCGAGCACGCCGAAGGCTTTGCCACCGAATGCGCCGTCGTTACTCATCACCGCCTTGAGACCGTAAAAGACGAGAACGGAAAAACCAAGATGATCCCGAAGGGTAAGCTCGCCGAGCCCTACGTCATCCGCCCCACTTCCGAGACCATCATCGGTGCCGCTTTCTCCCGCTGGGTCGAGTCCTACCGCGACCTCCCCCTCCTCATCAATCAGTGGGCCAATGTCATGCGCTGGGAAATGCGACCCCGCCTTTTCCTTCGCACTGCCGAATTCCTCTGGCAGGAAGGTCACACCGCTCACGAAACAAAAGAAGAAGCAATCGTCGAGACCAAGATGATTCACCAGCTTTACTCCGATGTCCTCCGCGACCTCCTCGCGATCCCCGTCGTCATGGGTGAAAAGACGGAAGCCGAGCGCTTCCCCGGAGCCGAAATGACCTTTACCATCGAAGCCATGGTGCAGGACAAAAAGGCGATCCAAGCCGGAACCTCTCACTACCTCGGACAAAAATTTGCCAAGGCGCAGGACATCAGCTTCGTCGATCGCGATAACAAAGAACAGCACGTCCACACCACCTCATGGGGCGTCTCAACCCGTCTCGTGGGAACTCTTATCATGGCGCACTCCGACGACGATGGACTCGTCCTCCCACCCCGGGTTGCCCCTCAACAAATCGTCATTGTTCCCGTCACGCCAAAACCTGAATCCCGCGACGCCATCATTGACGCCTGCCAGTCCCTCGCAACCCGCCTCCGCGAACAATCGTATGGCGGCGAGCAGCTCCGCGTGAAAGTCGATGACCGCGACCTCGGTGGCGGTATCAAAAAGTGGGAGTGGGTCAAAAAAGGCGTCCCTCTCCGCGTCGAGATCGGACCGCGCGACTTGGAAGAACGCAAAGTTTGCCTCCAACGTCGTGACCAAGCTCCCAATCAGAAATCATTCCTCGATAAGGAAGACTTCCTGCGCGACGTCGTCGACACGCTCGACGAAGTGCATCAATCGCTCCTCGAAAAAGCACGGACTCTACGCGACGAAAACATCGCCGAGTCAGCCGACCTCGCCGCTTTCGAAAGCCACTGGTCCACCGAAGATCCCGGCTGGCTCCTTACCCCTTGGGCTGGAACACGCGAAGAAGAGGAAGAGCTTTCCAAGAAGCACAAGATCACCGTCCGCTGCCTCCCTCTCGACAAGCAGGAAGAAGCGGAAGCCCCCTGTGTCCTCACCGGAAAGCCTACCAAAACCCGCGCGCTCTGGGGTCGCAGTTACTAACGGGACAACTCCACGAGTCGCGAGATCCATCTTTTCATCAGCACCAACGGTGCGATCTAACTTAGCCCCACGCAACGCGTGGGGTTTTTAATACAACGAGCTATCAAGCCCGGAAGAGGCGATCTAATCGCACGCTCCCCCTATCAGTCTAATAAAAATAGATCATCCCCGCGATCCCCGCGGCGAAACAGTAGTAGGAAAAATACTCCAACTTCCCGCGCTTCACCGCGCCCATAACGAGGTAAATTGCAAGAAGGCCCACGGCCGCTGCCGCCGCTGCTCCTGCGAGATAAGGTGTATTAAAACAGGACTTTAATGCTTCGAAAAAAGACCCCGTTTCTTCAATCCGATCCTTCATCGTGAGGACAAAGCCTCCGGCGATCGCAGGGATCGACATCAAGAAGGAAAACTCGGCCGCTTTCTCCGCCTTCACCCCGCTCACCAGTCCAGCAGCAATCGTCGATCCCGAACGCGAAACACCCGGAAGAATG
>Ga0308005_10000435_pt1 | contig 15409 bp, 11 predicted proteins | sample Neamet67_FD_203142 | JGI IMG/M metagenome (GOLD analysis project Ga0308005, IMG submission 203142) | Marine microbial communities from water near the shore, Antarctic Ocean - #67 | ecosystem: Environmental > Aquatic > Marine > Unclassified | place: Southern Ocean | collected 2014-06-07 | reverse complement strand
GCCAGGTCGAGCGGTCAGTGTCGCGGGCCTGAATGTAAGCAAGTCCTTTCGCTCCGGCTTCCTGGGCGAGCTTGGTAAGCTTGTCGATCTGGCCGACGGAGATCCCGGCAAAGCCTTTTGCGTTGATAGCCTTCACGACTCCGCCACTGCCGATGACTCCAGAGAAGACACGGAATTCGCAGTCCTTGAGATCTTCGCTAAGGTCCACCATTTCCATGCCGATGCGGCGCTCGGGCTTGTCGGAGCCGAAGCGGTCCATGGCATCGTGCCAAGTGAGACGCTCGAAGGGAGTGGGAACTTTGACGTCTCGGGCTTCCTCGAACATGGAGGAGAGCATGCCTTCGATGAGACCGATAATGTCATCCTGGTTGACGAAGGAAGCCTCGATATCGATCTGGGAAAATTCGGGCTGACGGTCGGCGCGCAGGTCTTCGTCTCGGAAGCAACGGGCGATCTGAAAATACTTTTCGACACCCGCCACCATGAGCATTTGCTTGTATTGCTGGGGAGCTTGCGGGAGGGCGTAGAATTTGCCGGGGTTGATACGGCTGGGAACGAGGAAGTCACGGGCGCCCTCGGGCGTGGCCTTGGAGAGGATGGGGGTTTCGACCTCGATGAAGCCTTCGTCCGAAAGATAGTCGCGAGCGGCCTTGGAAATGATGTGACGCTGACGCAGATTTCTGGAAAGTCGCGGGCGACGGAGGTCAAGGTAGCGGTGCTTGAGGCGGAGGTCTTCGTTGGAAAGTTCCTTGTCGAGCTGGAAAGGGAGAACCTCGGCCTTGTTCACAATGACGAGTTCCTTGGCCACGATTTCGATCTCGCCAGTGGCGAGGTCGGTGTTGGTGGTGTCGACGTCGTCGGTTTTGAGACGGGCGCTGACTTGGCCGGTGACTTGGACCACGTCTTCCTCACGCAGAGTGTGGGAGAGTTTGGCGGCACCAGCGGAATCGTTGGGCCGGAAGACCACCTGAGTGAGACCCTCGCGGTCGCGGAGGTCGATGAAAATGACGCCACCGTGGTCGCGGGTCGAATTCACCCAACCGATCAAGGTCACAGTTTGGTCGATGTGTTCGGCGCGGAGTTCGTTGCAGTGGTGTGTTCTCATTTCTTCAGATGTTGGGAGATGGTTTCGACGATGGTGTCATCGGCGATCAATTTGACTTCCTCGCGAGTGGCGAGGATTTTGAGGGAGACCTCGGGGAATTCGTTGCCGATGACGAGCGCCAGGGAAGCCTTGGCTTGCTCGGCCGCTTTGAATTGCTTGTTAAATTTTGCAGGCTTCAGGGAATACGAAACAGCGATCCCGGCAGCGCGCAGTTGGGTCGCGAGAGTGAGGGCCTTGGTTTGTTGATCAGGATCGGCGACCACCAAAAAGACATCGCAGGCGCTTTGAGCCGTCAAGGCTGCCTTCATCTTTTCGAGGGCATGTGGAGTCTCCTCGATCAGGTTGCGGATCACAACATCACCAATGGCGAAACCGACGGCGGGGAGATCGATTTTCCCATCGGAGAGAGCAGAGATAAGGGTGTCGTAGCGCCCCCCTCCGGCGACGGCGCGTTTTTTCTTCTTGGCGTCGAAGACTTCGAAGACCACCCCGGTATAGTAGGCGAGTCCGCGGACGATGGAGAGATCGATTTCAACCTCATTGCGCATGTCACGTGCTTCAAGATTGGCGAGGACGGAGTTGAGATTGTCGCTCAGTTCGGATGGGCTGTTGATGGCGGCTTCGACTTCGGAGAGGGACAAACCGAGCCTTTCAAGCTTGGGGCCGCTGGCTCCGTCTTTGTCGCGCTCTAGTTTGTCGACGATGGTGAGCAGCTCCTCGGCTTGATCTTCCGTGAGCCCCTTTGAGGAGGCGAAGTCCTGCCAATAACGCCGGTCGGAGAGGCGGATGACAAAGTCACCCTGCTTAAAGCCGAGTTCGCGCATCAGTTCGATGGTGAGGGCGATGAGTTCGGCATCGGCAGCGGGATTGGCTTCGCCAATGAGGTCGACATTGAATTGATAAAACTCGCGGGTGCGTCCGGCTTGCGGGGCTTCGTAGCGGAAGCACTGGCCGATCTCGAACCAGCGCATGGGCTTTTGGTAGGCACGTTGGCTGTCGATGAGCAAGCGGCCGAGGGAGGCGGTTACCTCCGGGCGCAAGGTGACATCGCGTCCGCCCTGGTCCTCGAAGCGGAAGAGCTGGGTTCCGAGCTCGCCACCCGTCTTTTTCAGGTAAAGCTCCGTGCTTTCCACGATGGGTGTTTCATACTCCACGAAACCATAGCGGCGGGCCACTTCGCGGAAGTTTCGGAAGAGGTAGTTGCGCACCGCGCAGTCTTCGGGACGGAAATCGCGAAAACCGGGGAGAGTCTGGAATGCACCTTTGGCCATGAGTCGATGGGTGAAACCGCAGTTTTTCCGCGGGCGCGCGAGGATACGAGTCGTTTTCCCGATGTCGAGGCGGATTGTTGGAGCTGTGGGGCAGAATTGGGATTATCAGGATTTCTTTACTGCCATCCGCCCTCCGAGTGGTTGTAATCGGCTGTGATCAGGATTCGGGGAGCTCGGCAGCATAATCTCAAGGGGATTGATGTGGATTTGCCCCGGGGGAAGATGATTGTGGTGACAGGGGTGAGTGGGAGCGGGAAATCGAGTCTGGCCTTCCACACTCTTTATGCCGAGGGGCAGCGCCGGTATGTGGAATCACTTTCGGTGTATGCCCGGCAGTTTCTGGATCAACTGGAGAAGCCGGAAGTGGATACGATTGAAGGGCTGAGTCCGGCGATTGCGATTGAGCAGCGGACGGGGTCGGGTAATCCTCGGTCGACGATTGCCACGGTGACGGAAATTCACGATTATTTGAGAATCTTGTATGCGGCGGCGGGGGAGCCGCATGATCCAGTGACGGGGGAGCGGTTGGAGCGGATGACGACGGGGGATATTGTCACGAGTTTGTGCGGGAGAGTGGAAGGGACGCGTTTGATTCTGCTGGCTCCGGTGATGGCCGAGGGAGAGGCGATCGGGATGATCGCGGACTTGCAGAGGCAGGGGTTTGTGAGGGTAAGGATTGGAGGAGAAATCTATGAACTAGAGGAAGCGGCGGAACATTGGCCGGAGGATGGTGAGATTGAGATCGTGGTGGATCGTTTGGTGGTGAAGGAGGGGCTGGAATCGCGACTGGCGGATAGTGTGGAAATTGCATTGCGAATTTGCGGGATGGAGGTGCGGGCGCTGGCGCAGGAAAAGGGAGGGAAGGAATGGGAGGAGGTTTCGTTTGCGACGAGTTTTCGGAACCCGGAGACCGGATTCGAGCTGCCGGCGCTGACGCCGAGACATTTTTCGTTTAATTCACACCTTGGGGCGTGCGAGGCGTGCCATGGACTTGGAACGGAAGTGTTTTGTGATCCATTTTTAGCGGTGCCGGACCGGAGCAAGTCGATTGGCGAAGGGGCGGTGGTAGTTTGGACGAAGGGATCAAAGAAAAAGAAGGGGTGGAATCAGTTGCAGATTGAAGCCTTGGCGGAGCACTTTGGAGTGAGTCTGAATCAACGGTTTGATGAATTATCGAAGATTTTTTGTCGGGCACTATTCTTCGGGACAGGAAGTACGAAGATCAACGTGCAATGGGAAAAGGCCGGCCGGCTGGTGGCTTGGCAGAAGGAATTTGAAGGGGTGTGTCGTCAGGTGGAGCGACTTTACCTAGAAACTGAAAGTGAGAGCGTGAAACGGAGTATGGGTCGTTTCATGACGTCACGGCAGTGCAAGGCGTGTGACGGGAAGAGATTGAAGCCGGAGTATTTGGCGGTGACTTTGTCCGGGATGGGGGAAGAAAAAGGAATCGATGATTTTTGTGGGAGTTCGATTGAAGGGGCGCGTGCGTGGTTGGGGGGGATTGGGATTTCGGAGGAGAAGAAAGTTGCAATGAAGGGGGTGGTGGCTGAGCTGGGGAAGCGATTGTCGTTTTTGGATGAAGTGGGACTGGGGTATTTGAGTCTGGATCGTGCAAGCGGGACGCTTTCGGGTGGTGAGTTTCAGCGGGTGAGACTGGCGACGCAATTGGGGGCCGGATTGGCGGGGGTAATTTATGTTTTGGATGAGCCCAGTATTGGTCTGCATCCTCTTGATAATGACCGGCTGATCGGGGCGCTTTTGCGACTGAGGGATGCCGGAAATACCGTGGTGGTGGTGGAGCACGATGAAGCCATGGTTCAGGCGGCGGATCAGGTAGTTGAGATCGGGCCGGCGGCAGGTGCTTATGGTGGAGAATTGGTTGGGCAGGGGACTCCGGATGAAATTGCAAAACTGGATACGGCGACCGGACGGTGGTTGAGTCGATCCGATCAGAAGGTGAACGGGAAGGAAAGGAAGGCGGCGTTTGAGCTAAAGATCGTAGCGCCGCGAGAGCATAATCTTAAAGGGGAAGACGTGGTGATTCCGCTGGGTCAATTGGTCGGAGTGACGGGTCCGAGTGGGAGCGGAAAGTCGACCTTGGTGGATCGAATTCTGCGGCGGGCCCTGGCGCGCAGATTTCATCGCGCGAAGGATGAACCCGGGAAACACAAGTCGATTGAGGGGCTCGAATATCTCGAGAAGGTGGTTGTGGTGGACCAGAGTCCCTTGGGAAAAAGTCCTCGGTCGAATCCTGCAACTTATACGGGAGCCTTTGACTTGGTGCGAAATCTTTTCTCACAGCTGCCGCTTTCGAGGCAGCGGGGATACAAGACGGGACGGTTTAGTTTTAATGTGAAAGGCGGTCGCTGTGAGAAGTGTCAGGGCGGCGGGGCTTTGAGGATCGACATGCACTTTTTGCCGGATGTCTGGAACGAATGCGAGGCTTGCCGGGGGCATCGCTACAATCGGGAAACCTTGGACATACGGTATCGGGGTAAGAGCATCGCCGACGTGCTGGAGATGACGATTGAGGAGGGACGGGAGTTTTTTGGGGCGGTACCCAAATTGAGCGCGATCATGAATGCTCTCTGCGACGTTGGGTTGGGGTACGTGCAGCTGGGGCAGGCGGCAAATACCCTTTCAGGTGGCGAGGCCCAGCGGGTGAAGTTGGCCTGTGAGCTTTCAAAATCGACTCCGGGACACACTTTATATCTCCTCGATGAGCCAACCACCGGGTTGCATTATCAGGATGTGCAGGTTCTACTGAAGGTGCTGTTTCGGCTACGCGATGCCGGGCATTCGCTCGTAGTGGTGGAGCACAATCTGGACGTGATTGCGGTGTGCGATCACCTCATCGATCTTGGTCCGACCGGAGGTGGGAAAGGTGGATATGTGGTGGCGATCGGGACTCCGGCGGAGGTGATGAAAGTCAAGAAATCTGCGACTGGACAGGCTCTAAAAGAAATGTCGCATTAGGAGCTTTTCCAGCGAGCAATCTGGGCTTTGACATTCTCGATCGAGGGAGCTCCGGGATTGGTGCGGGCCGCGAGAGCCGTCTTGAGGTCGAAGACGGCGGAGGCTTCGATGGTGAAAGCCGGATCGACGGTCGTGAGATCGAGTTGATCGAGTGGAGTGCTTGAAGTGACGGAAGCGGCAACTGCTTTGCCAACGAGTTCGTGGGCGGAGCGGAATGGGACGCCTTGTTTGACAAGCCAGTCTGCGAGGTCAGTGGCGAGGAGGAGAGGATCGGAAGCGGCGGCCTGGCACACATCTTCGTTAATCTCCATTTCGGCGATCATCTCGGTGTTGACCTTGAGGGCGAGGGTGAGGGTGTCGATAGAGTCGAAGAGTGGCTCCTTGTCTTCCTGAAGGTCGCGATTGTAGGTGAGAGGGAGACCTTTGATAGCGGTGAGGATGGCGGTGAGATTGCCGTAAAGACGACCTGTTTTACCACGAGTCAGTTCGCAGACGTCAGGATTCTTTTTCTGAGGCATGAGTGACGAGCCAGTGGTGTGGGCGTCGGATAGGGTGGCGAAGCCGAATTCGCTGGAGCACCAGAGGATGAGGTCTTCCGAGAGTCGGGAGAGATGAGCTCCGATGAGGGCGAAGTCAAAGAGGAGCTCGGCAATGTAGTCCCGGTCTGAGATCGCGTCCATTGAGTTGGTGGTGACGGAGTCGAAGCCAAGTTCGGCCGCTATGGCCTCTCGATCGAGATTGATGGTGGAGCCGGCGAGGGCTCCGGAACCAAGAGGGGAAACGTTGACGCGTTTGTGAGCGTCGGTGAGACGTTCTTTGTCTCGTGCGATCATTTCGACATAGGCCAGGAGATGATGACCGACGGTAACGGGTTGGCCGCGTTGGAGGTGGGTGTAGCCCGGGAGGACGGTGCCAGCATAGCGCTCGGCACGATCAAGGAGGGCGCTTTGGAGGCCGGAAAGGAGTGTGAGGAGGTCATCGATGGCAGCCCGGCAATAAAGACGGGTGTCAGTTGCGACTTGGTCGTTCCGAGAGCGGGCGGTATGAAGCTTGGCTCCGGCAGTCCCGATTTTTTCGGTGAGCGCAGCCTCGATGTTCATGTGGATGTCCTCTTGTTCGATGGAGAACTCAAAATCACCAGCGGCGATCTCTTTTTCGACCTCGCGAAGTCCGGATTCGATTTGGGAAAATTCGGCGTCAGTCAGGATTCCTGCACTTACCTGAGCACGGGCGTGCGCGATCGATCCTGCAATGTCGTGAGGATAGAGCCGCCAGTCATAAGAGATGGACTCTCCATACTGTTGAACGAGATCGGCGGTAGCTTTTGAAAATCGGCCCTTCCACATGGGAACTGAGTCTTGGGGGTGCAGTGGCTGCTTTCAAGCCTTGAGCGGGAAAGAAATGAGCTTTCGAGATTTTTCAAGAAGCAGATTGCTTATTTAAGAAATCTTAATAGGTTAGTTTACATTATGAATAATCCGTTCCGTCCTGTTTTAGGAACTGTAGGTGGGCAGTTGCGGCTAGAGCCTGATTTCCCTGTGGTTCTGCATCAGGAGAGCTCCATGGAGCCTCCGCGATCCCTGCCTCAAGATGCTGATCCGCTGTCTCTCAACTCAACGGAGGAGAATCCGCCCAAAAAGGAGAAGAAAAGAGGGTTCTTTTCAAAGATTTTTGGTGGTAGGGCGCCGGCGATCAAAGTCCCTTGTCTGCCTGCGGATGAGGTGGAAGAAGAGGGCCTCTTTGATCTCCCGCAAAAGCCAACTGATAGTGTGTTGATGACCAAGCGCCACGCGGAGGTTATCCAGTCTGTGGATGATATTTGCAAGAGTCTGGAATCTACCCAACCCCAGAGAGGTGAGGTGTCTGTTCCTGATATTCTTCCTCCTATCCCCGTCGAGAATCTTGATGCGCTCACTCAGACTCAGGTGAAGGTGACCGGTGTTTTGGAGAAAGTGGCGGATCGACTTGAGGAAGCCAGTAAGCGAGATGACTTGGTGATGGATTCCCTGACCCAGGTTGATGGCACGCTTGCTGCCCTCTCCCGTTCGAGCGAACGCTCGGTGACGACAATGGATGAAATGAAGGTTTTTTTCACCCAGGTCAGTGGTTCGATGGAATCGATGCAGTCCGAATTGAAGAAATCGGGACGCCGCTACGAGGATCTTTGTGAGAAGGTAAGGAAGTCCGATCAAGCGCGCGCGGCTAAGATCGCTAAGCTTCAGAAAAGAACACTAATGGTGACGTCGCTTATAGGTGTTGCGGTGGTGGTAGCACTACTGTTGGTGGCCTTTGGCCGCTAGATTAAAACAATCTCTGTTTGGTATGTTCAGTGTTAGAAGGCGCCGGAATCATCCGGCGGTTTTCTTTTTTCGACTCATGTCACGTAGTGTTTGAAAAGAGACGAATGCCTACTGGCTTCTCATTCGTCTCTTTTAAATAAGGAGTGGTATTACAATTCCCGAGGGAAATAAAAAATCCCGATGGATCGTGTCCATCGGGATTGAGAAAATCATCGAGGGGAACCTTTAAAAATCGAGGTCGCGATTCGTCGAGGTCAGGATGGCACGGTTGTTTCCACATGCGATCTGGATATCTTCCATGAAGTCGGAAACTTGAGCATCGTTCTTGAGGACGATTCCGTAGCGGAGTTCGCTCATCATGCCGGCCTGGACCGACTCGACACTAATCATTTCAGTGGCGTCGGTGAATTTGTCAAAGATGTCATTGAAAGCTTTTGAGAAATCGACGTCGTTGTTAACTCGGATACGTAATTGGTGGGATGCACGTTTTGGAGCAAAGGCGTCCTGGCGCGAAATAAACCAAATGGCAAGACCCACGATGATGGTTGTGACCAACACGATCTCATATTGGCGGGCACCTGTTCCCATTCCGGTCGCCATTGCGAAGAAAACAAAAGCGAGATCCCGTGATTGCCCCAAATTACGCCTGAAGCGAATCATTGAGAAAGCGGCAAACATGCCGAAGGCGACCGCTTGGTTTCCGTTGACCACCATAATGAGGATGGTCGTGACTGTTCCAATGATTACCAAAGTGTGAACGTAATCTTGAGAGTAGCGTGTGCCTTTATAAGTGGTCTTATAAAGAAGCCCGATCAACATATTGAGCGAGAAGCTCATGGCCATTGCTCCAAGAACCTCCAATGGAAGGGGGTCGGTTTTTCGAATCTCGTTTAAAGAGTCAATGAAGTTGTAGAAGACATTTGCGATAACAGGGTCCATAGATAAGTAGTTTTCGATGTGGGTAGGGGAGAATGAAAGGAATTAAGCGGCGGGATTCTTCGCTCGGTTGATTTGGGATTTTAAAACGGGGTCAATCACCTTCATCGCCGTGCAAAACTTACTAAAGCTTCTCCGGACGAGATTTTTTTCTCCGACATATTCGCGGAACCAGAAGGGAACGGGGCCAATGGATTTCACCTCAAAGATGGATCTGTCAGGAGGAACGATATAGTGCTCGAAGCGCTGGTCGTCTGCTTGCAGGGAAAGAAGTTCCGAACGACACATTAAACGGGTGTCGAAGGTGATGCGAAATTGCCCGTCGGGGGTCATGAGAGCTTTTCGATCATAGCGAAGTTGAATGGCGGGGCCAAAATTTCGTCGCTCGATGAGGTCGAAGAGTTCCTTGATGATCATTCGCTGGGTCCGGGACCAGTCGCGCTTGACTGTTTTGAGAATTTCGTAGTTACCGTTGGCAAACTCAATAGCCTCTTCGACCGGAAGAAAAAGGCGACGCTTGGCGCCGAAGCCGAAATGCTTGTGCTTAATCTCAATGAAGCCAGTTGGCGGGATTTTGCCTCCTTCGCACCCATAAATGCGAACACGGATTTTACGTCGACTGGCGAGGCGACGCTCTTTTTCCCAAAAACACTCGCGGTCGGGCGTTTCGAAATACTCCGTGACAATGGGATAACAACCGTCCTCAGAGGCGAGGCTGTCCACGGCAAGTCGATCATCGAGATCCTTCTGAATCTGCTCCATGTCATCGAGCGAGATCAGATACTTGTATTCTATACGGTTGAGGCTCAAGGATTGGGATTGTTACAAAAAGGTCAAAAGCGGTTGCATGGAACCGTCTCTCAGGGAAAGTGTGATCAAAAAGGGAAAATGAGTCGCTGGCCAGCCTAACTTTTCAATCGATAAACAGATTCACCATTTTTCTGGAGAATTTGGGCCTGTTCAGCTTCGGAAAGAGGGGAAACAAGGGTATTCACGGTATTGGCCCATTCTTTGTATGACTCCAGTCTTAGGAGGGCGACCGGCCAGTCAGTCCCAAACATTACCCGGTTCGCTCCAAAAATTTCCAAAGTCTCTTCAAAGTAAGCCTTGATGGTCTCTGGGTCGATCGGATCATCATCCGGGAATTCGGTTGCGAGGCCGGAAAATTTGACGCCAAGAATGTTGTCTCGCTTGGCGAGTTCTTTCATTCCGGTGCGCCATTCGGATTCGATTCTTCCGCTCCGGGCCTTGGGTTTGGCGATATGATCGACGACCATCCCTAATTCAGTCTGCCGATCTACCAGTTTGATTGTGACCGGGATCTGGCGTTGGAAAAGGAGGAGGTCGTAGAGGAGGTTGTGTTTTGGCAGGAGAGAGAGGCCCCGATGAAAATCATCGCGCAAGAAGTAGTCGTCGGGTTCGTCTTGTAGGACGTGGCGGACCCCGACGAATTTTGGATGGGGAGCCAGATTTTCCAAGTCCATTTCGACTTCGGAGGAGATCAGGGGAACCCAGCCTACGACGCCTCGAATTAGCTCTCCCTGGTCTGCCATTTTGAGAAGATCATGGGATTCTTTGATGATTTGGCGGGCTTGGACCGCCACCGTGCCCGTAACCCCGGCTGCTGAGGTTGCCGCTTTGAGTTCGGGAAGAAGTTGATCCTGGGCAAGGGGAGTTTCCCTTGGAATCCAATCGTATTCTTCGGGATCATAAGCCCACAAATGATGGTGCGTATCGAGCATGGGGCGGCAAACTGTCAGACAGAAACTTGCCCGTCAAACATCCAGTTTTTGAATGAAGAAGGAGCCCTTTTAGAAAGTTCCTTCAAGATCCGTCAACTTGGTCTAGGGTTTCGACATGAGAGAAAAGACCTCCACCCAGAATTTTCGCATCGATGGTTCGAAGCAGGTTGCCTTGTCCGTCCGACCCAATTCGGTTGAAAAACTGTAGAATGGTAAATCGGATTACAAAAATCAGATGCGTGATTCACGTGAGTCCCTCAATGACCTTCAGGAAATGATGTATGCGAATGATCGCTACAGTCTTTTGTGCATCTTTCAGGCGATGGATGCCGCCCGGAAGTCTCGGACGAACAGCGTGCAGAATTACAGGGATTTCGAGATCTGTTGATGGGGCAGGTGTGATTCCTATTCAACTTCCTTCCTTGGCGTTTGCCTAAAAAGGCGATCAAGAGCCTCGGCCGGAGGGACGTCCTGGTAAAGCATGGCGTAGACGACATCGAGAATGGGCGTGCGGGCATTGACCCGGCGTGCGGCCTCGTAGATCGAGCGGGTGTTGGGGACTCCTTCGGCAACCATGCCGAGTTCAGCGACGGCTTTCTCGAGCTTTTTACCCTGACCGAGTGCGAGGCCGACTTTGTGGTTTCGGGAGTGAACCGAGAAGCACGTGGCGATGAGGTCGCCAAGTCCGGAGAGGCCGGCGAAGGTTTCAGTTTTTCCTCCCAGATCGGTTCCCAGGCGGGTCATTTCCGCAAGAGCGCGGGTGACGAGGGCAGAGATGGCATTGTCCCCGAGTTTCAAACCCATGGCGACCCCGGAGGCGATGGCAAAGACGTTTTTAATTGCTCCGCCGAATTCGATCCCTGCGATGTCGTGGTTGGTGTAGGAGCGAAATCGTTCGTTGGCAAAAACATCCTGCAAGCCTTCTCCAACTTCCTGGTCATGGCAACCGATGGTGGCTGCCGCAGGAAGGCCTTCGGCAATCTCTTCGGCGTGATTGGGACCAGAAAGGACGGCGATGCGGTTACTGGGAAAGCTGTCATCGATGACCTGGGACATCCGTTTCCCGGTCTCGAGTTCGATTCCCTTGGCGCAGGAGAGGAGAACGGCCTCTTTAGAAATACCGAGGCCAGCGAGCATTTCGGCGGTGGCCCGGGTGGCGGAAGTTGGGACGACGAAGAGGACGAGGTCTGCTTTTTGAACGATACCTGTATCGGTCGTGGCGATGAGATTTTCAGGAAGGAGGGATTTGGGGAGATAGCGTGGGTTGCAGTGAGTTTCGTTGATGGTGGCAACGGTATGTTCATTACGCCCAACGAGGTGGACCTGGGGGCATTTGCGGGCGAGGAAAACGGCGAGTGCGGTTCCCCAGGAGCCGCAGCCAATGACGACAGGATAGACGAACTTCATGAGGAGGCCTCCTGTTTCGTTTCTCCGATGCGGTTTTCGGTTCCGGCACGAAGTCGGGTAATATTGGTGCGGTGCTTCCACACGGCGAGGAAGCCCGCGATGAGGGAAAAGATAAACAAGGGTAGGTTCCATGTTCCGTCTGAGATCTTGCCGTGGTAGTAGGAACCCCAGAGCATGAGGATGGGGAGAGCGACGGCGGTGGCAATGCTCCCAACCGAGACATACTTTGTTGAGAAAGTGAATACGACGAAGATGAGAATCAGAAGAATGAAGGCGACCGGAGGAATGAGACCCGCCAAGGCCCCGGCACTGGTCGCAATTCCTTTTCCGCCTTTGAAGCCAATCCACGGAGAATAATTGTGGCCCAAAATGGCAGCGAACGCGGTTCCGACTTCGATGCTTTGGCCCATGGTTCCTGGAGGCACGTAATGCCCTGCGATGAGAACGGGGATGAGCCCCTTAAAGAAGTCGAGGAGCAAGCATGTGATGCCTGACTTTTTTCCAAGAATTCGGAAGACATTGGTTGCTCCGATGTTCCCGGAGCCATGGTCGCGAATGTCCACCCCTTTGAGCTTTCCGAGAAGGAGACCGAATGGAATGGCCCCCAGGAGGAAGCCGAGAGGGATGAGAAGCCAGAGCATGAAGAAGTTGGGGAATGATTAATCGGCGCGCCGGATGGATTGAATCAAGACGGGATCTACGGGCACGTTTTCATGAGAACCGGTGGAAACCCGTCCCAACAGTCCCTGGGAATTCATAAAGATCGTGGAGACCGAGACTTCTTTGATTTTATCGACGACATCCATCCCTTCAATAACCTCCCCGAATACGGCGTAGCCGTGGCCGTTGCTGTGTGGATAGTTGAGATTGGTTACCGGGCCGGTTCCATCGTTATTGGAGACATTGATAAAGAATTGGGCCGTTGCGCTGTCGGGATCTCCAGTGCGGGCCATGGCGAGCGTTCCTCGGACATTGCTTTTGGAATTGGGGCTCTCATTTTTGATGCCCTTCCCAGAGGTTTTTTCTCTAGCAACGCCATTCTGCATTTCAAAGCCTCCGCCTTGAATCATGAAATTTGACATGACTCGATGGAAGATGGTGTTGTCATAGAATCCCTTATCCACATAGCTAAGATAGTTTTGGACAGTAATTGGGGCGGTGTCTTCATGCAGCCGGGCTCGAATGGTGCCCATGCTGGTTTCAATGATCACCTCCGGGCCGGTCGGAACACCGGTCTTTTGCTCGTCTGATGTTTGACTCTTCTCCGGATCTCCGTTGCAGGAGATGAAAAAGAGGGCGGCGAAAAAGAGGGCGAGGGACTTCATAGCAAGAATTTGAAGAGGTTATTTGGCTCGTTTCACCGACTTAATGGTGACGTTCTTCTTTGGCACGTTTTGCATACCGTTTCTGACTCCGGTTTCGACTGCTTTGATTTTGTCCACGAGATCCATGCCTTGAGTGACTTTTCCAAAGGTGGCATAGCCGCCGCCATTGAGTGGGTAGTTCAAGCCGGCATTGTCGACGATGTTAATGAAGAATTGAGAGGTGGCACTATCCGGATCGGACGTGCGTGCCATCGCGATGGTGCCACGCTTGTTGCCGGGAGTCTTGGCACTTTCGTTTTTTACCGGAGGATTGGTTTTCTTCTTCTTGAAAGAGCGATCTGCATTGGGAGAGAAGCCGCCACCTTGGATCATGAAACCGTCGATGACGCGGTGAAAAATGGTACCGTCGTAGAACTTGTCGTCGATATACTTCAGGAAGTTCTCGACGGTTTTGGGCGCGTTTTTCGAGTCGAGTTCGATGTGAATGTCTCCCATGGAGGTGGACATGATCACGGTGACTTCCTTGGACTCTTTGGCGGCAGGCTTTTTCTCGGTCACTTCGGGCTTGGTTGTTTCCTGAGCAAATCCGGTTGTGGCAAGAATACCGACGAGGGCGATTTTGAAGAATGATTTCATAGCTGCGAGGAGTGTAGGCAAGACTAGTGGGCTTGCAACCAGTTGTCGCCGATTCCGGTATCAATTTTGACGGGGACTTCGTGTGGGAGGGTAATGGCTGTTTCCATCGCTTCGACAATGAGAGGAGGTAATTCCTCGCACTCGTCCTGATGGAGATCGAAAAGGAGTTCGTCGTGAACCTGCAGGATCATTTTTGATTTTCGGCCCTGCATGATCCCGTGAATGCGCACCATGGCGAGTTTGATCATATCGGCCGCGCTTCCCTGAATGGGACTGTTGATCGCGGCTCGCTCGGCATTGGAGCGGATGGTGGCATTGCCGGATTTAATATCTTTGAAGTAGCGTCGGCGGCCAGCGATGGTTTGCGCGTAGCCATTTTCGCGTACGCTTTCGATGGTATTTTCCATGAACTCCTCGATGGCAGGATATTGTTCGAAGTAGGTTTTGATGATTTCGGAAGCCTCTCCACGGGGAATGCCAAGGCGCTGGGAAAGACCGAAGGCGGAGATTCCATAAATGATGCCAAAGTTCACCATTTTGGCAGTGCGGCGCATTTCGGGAAGCACATCATCTGTGGCAACTCCAAAAACACGAGCGGCGGTGGCGGTGTGAATATCGAGGTCCTGTTGGAAGGCTCCGATCATGGCGGGGTCTCCGGAAAGCGAAGCCATAACGCGGAGCTCCACCTGGGAATAGTCGGCGGCCATCAGGGTGAATTCGGGGCCGCGAGGGACAAAGGCGCGGCGGAGTTCCCGACCCATTTCGGAACGGACGGGAATGTTCTGAAGGTTGGGATCGCTTGAGGCAAGACGACCGGTTGAGGTGACCAGCTGGTGGAGATGGGTGTGAACGCGGCCGGAATGCTCAGAGCGATGATGGGGGAGAGCGTCGACGTAGGTGGACTTGAGTTTGCTGGCTTCGCGATAACTCAGGATATTGGCGACGATGGGGTGTTTGGGGGCGAGTCTGGCGAGGGTTTGTTCGTCAGTCTTAAATTGGCCCGTTTTGGTTTTCTTGGGCTTCTCAACGAGTTTCATTTCGCCAAAGAGAAGCTCGCCGAGTTGCTTGGGCGAATTGAAGTTAATGGGCCGGCCGGCGTCTTTCTCGATGTCGGTGCTTAGGATTTTAATTTTCCCCCCGAGGACTTTGCCAACGTCATCGAGAACGGTTTGATCTATGGTGATCCCCTCGGATTCCATCGCAACAAGCACGGGAAGAAGGGGGGATTCGATGTCATTCATGACATGAAGGAGACCGAGCTCCTTGAGCTCCGGAAGGAGCTTCTCGTAGAGCTGAAGGGTGATGTCAGCGTCCTCAGCAGCGTATTCAGCGAGTGTTTCGACCGCGAGCTCGGATGGGTCAAGCTCTCCTTTTGAGGCCTTCTTTTTAGCGGCCGCGGCGAAAAGGTCATCTTCTTCGCTTTGTTGATCTGAGAAGAGTTCGACGAGTTTGACAGGGGAGTAGCCGAGAAGGTTTTCGGAAAGGGAATCCATGCTGTGCTTTTGATCGGGCGCGACGAGGGTGTGCGCGAGCATGGTGTCGAAGAAGGGACCGGCGATTTCGACGTCGTGCGAGAGCATGATGGCGAGATCGAATTTGAGGTTATGGCCGATTTTCAGGCCGTTCGATTCAAAGACCGGGAGAAGCTTTTTTCGGAGAGCGGGCCAATCGTTCACCGGGAGGTAGTAGGCTTCGTTTGTCTTGATCGAGA
>Ga0308005_10000432_pt1 | contig 15456 bp, 12 predicted proteins | sample Neamet67_FD_203142 | JGI IMG/M metagenome (GOLD analysis project Ga0308005, IMG submission 203142) | Marine microbial communities from water near the shore, Antarctic Ocean - #67 | ecosystem: Environmental > Aquatic > Marine > Unclassified | place: Southern Ocean | collected 2014-06-07 | reverse complement strand
ATGGCATTTCTTTGGCATGATATGAATTGTTTTGTGTTGTGGCAGACGGCCAAAAAACTTATGATGTGCTCGCACGTGCAATCACTGGTATGATATACACAAGCGCGGCGCAGATCAGCGAGATGATTCCAACCCGGATGAAATCCACATCAACCTGTCCTGTTTGTTCATGTTTGGTCATGACATATCCTGGGCGGATGAAAAATAGCATGATTAAGAACACCGGAATTGTCAGTAGTGACAAGTTGACAGATGTCAGGTTGTGCATCATCATGGTCCCTTTCACTGGCGTTCGTTTCGGTATAGGCTGTGTTGGCGCAAGCAGTTGTTCGAATCCATGGATGATTGATTGTTGACCAGGTGCTTGGTTCATCTTTGTTGTGTTGTTGGGTTTGAAAAAAAAATACAACACCTGAACTGACATTTTTTTTTCCTATTCGTAATACACAGCCTCGGATCAACGCCATGTTTCCGAGCTTTCACGCTCGAACGTCCCAACCCGGTTTGAATTCATCCCAGTGAGGATCCCGTGCATGATCGATGGGGACCCAATATTCAGTCGATTTCCACTTGGTGATTCCCTGAAGCACCATAATAACTTGTGATAGAGTGACCATCGGGTCAGCCTTGTCATCTAGGTGTTTCATTAGCAATTGGAAACATGTGTTAAATCCACCTGGTAGTTTTGTTCTTCCATCGGCCCCAAAGACGGTTCCAAACCATATTTCCCACATGGTGAGTGCGAGGCGGACCAGGACGGTGTGCCACGCGCCGGCATTTCTTCCATGTTGCAAGTCGTCAATATCCGTAAGTTTGAATATGGTCTGCCAGTAACCACTATCCAATAAAACCCGCTTGTACATCAAAGTGTCAACAGATATGTTGGTAATTGTTAGCTTGACTGCTATCATTTCCGTCAAGGTCTGTGCCAACTGAAGCATACCATCCCGCAATACTCTGCACAGGTTGCCATCGTCTGGATAGACACTCCTTAAACTAAGAACTGATGCATCCATCGCTTCCATCACGACAATTCGTTTTTGTTGGTTAGGTACATCATCAAACGGGTACCATAGGATGGGGTGGATTCTCTGTATGTTGTGGACAACCCCGTGAATTTGTATGGAATGTAATAGTTGACATTTCTTCACGTATGCAGCCCACACGGCTTGACTTTTAACGGATATGTTGATAACGACCCTGACGTTGTCGCGTGGTCTCTGAAACGAAGTTGAACCCAGTTTATAAATATCGGGTAGTTTTGCATGGAAACTCAAACTCTTCAGCGCGGTTCGTATGGTTTGGTTTTTCATGTTTTCCGCGACTCTGATCTCTGTGTTTTCATAGTGCTTATCTTGACCAATGACAGGGTGCATCGACCCGATCTCTGTGTTTCCAATGACAGGGCGTATTACCTTGGTCTCTCTCTTTATTCTCTCTCTCTCTCTCTCTCTCTCTCTGATCTCTGCGTCTTGGAGGATCTGAATACCCTTACGCAGACGCTGTGTTGCATCTTCGTCCCGCAGTAATGGATGCGTTAGTAACATAAAATACGCGTGGAATGGTGCAGGTAACTGCAAGCCACTGGCTGCATCGCATGTGTGAAGATGGGTCATACGGGCGAGTTCGTCACTACCAAATGATCTGAGGGCTTTATGAGTGTTGTGACTGATCCCGAACCATGTATCCCACAACACAAGTCCAAGTCGGAATATATCCGATGATTTTGCATCTTTGTGGTCGTCCCATGGGTCCACATTCATGGTGTTTCTGGGCATAACTTCATCCGGGTTCCTGGTTGCGTCTCTGACGTCACTGTTTCTGCAATAAGGGAGTGTTTCTTTGTTCGTTTGATGTGTCAGGCATTCCACGTTGGCAAACTTAAACTGGTACTTACCCGAGAGACATTTGAACAATACTACATCGGATGATATATCTCCCAGGGCCCACCCACTCTCGAACAACCCAATCAATGTTCGACTTAGTTGCAACATACAGTCACATGTGAGTTTGAATAATTCGACATTGTCATCTCCACTTGTTTTCCGCAGGTCCACGATTTGTCCATCCATCGCCTCCATTACGAGTCGGACTTCCTTACCATTGCTTCCTGGTTCATTCGATATTGAGTCAGGGTACACCCGAACGAGACCGTTTTGGTCAGTTCGAGAAAGGTTTGACTTTTGAAACTTCAATGCTTGTTGTTTTGCTACTGATCGGAATCTGACAGCATCATGGCGAAGATCGGGCTCGCCGAAGGAGTCAGGACGGTTCCAACGCCTCACTGCTACTGCAACTTCACCGGACACTTGATTGTAAACCCTGGTTTGACTTGCCACGCCTGCGTGGTTTCGGGTTGGCGCTGTTCCGAACTTCATCGTAGTCAATGCCCTATGCGTGGAAATGGTACCCGATTTAAGTTGTTCCGCAAGGCTTGCCTCTGCAGATTGTCGCGCGAGATCCAGATTCATCACGGGGAAGTTTTTATTGTATACGCGAGAAAAAAAAAAGACTTGGTTCGGGGGACGTTTTATTGTACAGATAAAAGAGAAAAAAAAAAGACTGTCGCCTAATACAAAAAACAGAACAAAAACATCATGGACAACATTTGCATGCCTGGATCACGCCTATGGAGGTTTTTTCCCGATGCTGAACAATTATGTCAGCGGCTCCGTGACAACCAGACACGTCAGTCGTTTTCGCCCCGCGAGGAACGCGTACGTGTGCTTCGCGCATGGCTCATCTATCGCGGTTACGCCAAAGCCGAGCTTCTGCATCAAACACACGCCAATGTCGTCAATTTATGCCTTGTGGATATGCACAACAGGGGCAATACGCCACATTTCGGGAAATTCACTGCATTCGACCCCGCGGATGCAAGTCTGTCGTTTCTGACAAAGTGGTTGGCGTGGTACGGCATCACCAGCACGACCCCCCGTCCACGAGCCTGGTGGGACGACACCACCCGGTACATCCAAACCCATGTAATGCCCCCTAAACAGGAATCGATCAAAGCCTTGTTCAGACGCTACGTCCAGGCCCGTCGAGCGGTCATCCACTCTCGGAAGATGATGCGAGACCTGACACTGATCTTGGACACCCTCCCAGAGGATCACCCGCTGTTGACCCAACCTGCCCGGTACGACGAACAGGACTCTAAACACCTGCTGGCCATGTTGATCGGAGCAGATTTCAGCAATCGACCATCGGCGGTCGCCCATCGGTCCAAGAAAAAGCTGGGTAGAATTCTCAGACACCGGTTGGCATCGTTTGGGGCCGACATGGACGTGGGTGAGCTGCGAACGCTGCGGGGGCAGAATCCACGGCTATTCAATCATCTATCCACTGTGGTCATATCATCCATTGTTCGGATGTTTTAGTGTTATACAACAAAAACATGTTTTTTAACCACACGTGTTTTCTGCTGCTCCTCGTCGTCGGTACAATTCGTTCCAATCCGAACATCGATCTGGATGTACTATGCGTCAGTCTGTTCTGTGGGTTCATGGTTGATGTATCTGGATCAATCGTGTTACGGACGGTGTTTTATATGTTCTTTGCACTGCAGCTCATTACGAACATTCTCGTTCCTTTGTTGCAAGCCTTCTTGGAGCGTTACTAAACAACAACACCATGCAAACAGGGCTCGTCGTGTCTTTTATTATTACAGCATTGCTCGGCTTGTTCACATTGTATCTATTCATCCATGGGATGAATCTGAGCAAGCAGGTGTCACAGCTGGCCGATTTCGTTCATGGTGATGTCTTCTCCGATCGTTTCCACCACATGTTGTCGAATTATTTTTCAGATGAGAACAACACGCGATGTCTCACAGATCCCATGACGCCGTTGGTCGCCGACCTCGTGGCAAGATTAAACCGAACCAATCAGAACACAGACGAGCAGGCAAAGGAGATGTTGGAAGAAGTTAGCCAGGATTTGTACATGTTCTTCTAATATGGACCAATAGTCCCTCTCTTTCTCTCTTTCTCTCTTTCTCTCTTTCTCTCTTTCTCCTTACGGATTGATAATTAACATGTATCCGATAGACAATGCAAATACGAATGATAGGAAAACAGACAAGAAAAGACATAGTTCATTGTTCCAGATGCAAGAGTTTCAGTGCATGATCGACAAGGTACTCTGTTGCAGCCGAAACCGACGAATGGATGACGAGGAAGGTGTCATTACAACAGAGTATTTCCACATTGTGGTGATGAGATTGTGTAAGGGTGGCTTGAATGTCCATGTGCATATCAAACGCCATCCCCGACCACTCTGTCCTGGTCTATTATTGAAAGGTAGGTTGATCACCACAAAGACTGGCAACGATCGATACCCTACTCGGCACACGGCAGAGTGCATTCAGGTCGAGTTCCCATTGACATTAAAAGGCATTCGCCTGATGCTCACATCAATACTACCCACCACGATTCTGGAATCCAGTGGGGGAGTCAATGAAATTATCAAACAGTTCGGGGGTCGGTCGGGTATTTGGCAGCGAATGCGAGAACAAGAGTTTCGACCTCTGTTGGATTACGAATCATCGCTGAGAAATATCACACATGAGCAGGAACAGAGCCAAGGCATCATTCGTTTCATGGAAGAAATCGGGGTTTCGATGCGCACCGCATCCATCGACAAGATCGTCAAAGGAGGGTTCGATTACGAGAAGTTACGAATTGAACCAATGTCCTTATTCGACACCCCGTCGTTAAACCTCGAGCGATACACAGAAGCCCTCAAGACATCGGGCATCATCAACCAGGCCGATCATGAACAACTGGATCTCTTGCTGTGGCTATACAACGCAGAAGCCGATGGCTCCACGTGTCAACCGTTCGATGGGGTGCTAACCACACCCACACGGCATCTGGTTCTCGAACAGGGATATCTCTACCGAAAGAATAGTTTCCACGTAGAACAACGCATCGCGCGCTTGATTCGCGAGCGCAGACAGAGACCTGCTAGAATATATGGCAATGCGTCTGATGATATGAAAGGGTTTCACGACCGACAGATTGATGCCATAATGCAATGTATCCAAGAACCAGTGTCGTGTATCACGGGCGGTCCCGGTACCGGTAAATCTTTCTTGTTGAAGACATTACAGGAGCGTGTGTGGGCGTCTTTTGACGAGGACGATGGGTGTTGTATGCTGCTGGCACCCACTGGTGTGGCCGTCTGCAATCTCCTGAAAATCGCGACCTCGACCACTCAGTGTTCCACCATTCATTCGTTCAATCGGCGATACCAGGACATCGAAACAGGCAACGGTCTGTTCACTTACACATACGACGAGCACGACCGCAAACTGGTCCAACAAGATCGAGTGAGGGTACTGGTCATTGACGAGTGTACAATGGTCGACAACAAGCTATTGGTCGACTGTTTGGCACACATACCACTCGATGTTAACGTGGTTTTCATGGGTGATTGCCAGCAGCTGGAGTCAATCTCACCCGGGGCCGTTATGAGGGAATGTTTACGCAGTATGCCGGCAGTGAAGCTGACACATGTCTTTCGACAGGGCGCAGGCTCTGGCATCACCGATGCGCTCGAACAAGTGCTCAGGAACCAACGCCACCCATCATCAACGAAGGTCGGATTCACCTCGACCGCTATCCAATCGGTTGACCTACGTGACCGGGTGGTGGGTATTGTGCGTTCCCAGCCCAACACCATGGTGATCGTGCCGACCAACAAAATTCGACAAGAGTCCAACCAATTGCTTCAAGCACTGCTCAACCCACCCAGTCCGGACAAAACCGAGTGGCACTTTGCAAGCGAACAATATTTCTTGCGAGTGGGTGATCGTGTCATGTGCACCAAAAACCAAGACCGATTGGTCAATGGCATTGCCAATGGTTCCATGGGTACATTGACTTCGATACATCACCACGACTCCCACCTCTGTGCCATTGTATTGTTTGACAACGACTATCGTCAACACTTTACTTGGACTGATGAAGATACGGTCCAAAATCTGGCCAAAGGGCGGTTTCAGACGAAAACAAGTCTGTGCACCATACAATTGGCGTATGCTATCACGGTGCACAAGTCACAGGGTTCCGAGTGGGATCATGTTCTGTTTGTGGACATTGGGTACAAGCAACAGCGTTCCCAGACGTACACGGCTCTGTCCCGAGCAAAGCTCACCTGTCATCACTTTTACACCCAGGGGAAAAACAGTGATGAATTCGAGTATGAACGACTGCGTGTATCGACACTGGCGAGGATGGTTTCCAACAAACGACCCTGGGCTTATTCACCAGTTTAGCCTATCTTTTCTTGCACGTCAATAATGTTTTCAGTCATGTCGAGGGTCTGTATTTTGTACTATAAAACAACCATTTCTCTCAGTGACCAATGAATACAGTGATGCCTTGCTTCTCCACGTACAGACACTCCAGTGCCAAGAGCGTCTCCTTGATGCGCTGGGTCCACGCCTTCTGTCTGCTAGGGACCAGCTTGTACTCGAACGAGTCCACCGGTTTCTGGAAGAACTGATCGTCCGTGGAGTGGTTATAGGCCGCCACCACCACATAGAGGAAATCCACTGGCTGGGGAGTAACTACATATGTCATTGATTTCTCAGATACCCATCCATCGATCTTTGTACTGTGTCTGATCTGTGCACTCGCACAAGACGACGGGAAATGTATGCAGGGTACGATGTGCTCCGGAAACAGCGGCGTGTTGTTGAGAAACCAAGACGGTTGAAGGAGCGGATTGTTGGCGGTCCTACCTATCAGGCTTTCGCAACAACGACGTTGAATCAACCAGTTCTCCGAAAAAACGAATCCCACCTCAAACGACGGGCCGTGAACAACTCGTGGGCATCCACGAGGCAACCAACTGAGCGTTTTTCGAAGAATATTTGCCTGGTGCTACCATCACAGCGTGTGACCCGAACGCGACCTCGTTCTTACCACAATGTAGTGCATGAATCACGCGTTGAAGACGCCCGTCACGTGGTCGCCACGCGTCCGGCACCAACAGTCATCGACTCTGGCGTGGATTGGTTGGAAGCTTGCCACCCCACGAAAGTGACCGATTTTATTGGTCGTGGCTGTGAGATTCAATTCATCAGTGCATGGTTAACCGACTTCGACACGACTCCGATCCCGCTGAAACCGATCTGTTTACTCAGCGGTGGTACCGGGCTTGGGAAAACGAGCCTTGTGCATACATTGCTACGGGCCGAGAAGTATCAAATTGTCGAAATCAATGCCTCTGACACCAGGGGCTATAAAGAAATGTACAGCATCATGTCCAAAGTGTGTCTTAAGGTTTCCCTTCGCGGCAAAACCGCGCTCGTCCTCGACGAGATCGACACGGTGTCCGATTGCGGCAAGGGTTGCATCGCTGCAATTTTGGACTTCTTTGGGGCCAATGACAAAGTGCGGGCGAAGTCCCCAGTGGTTTGCATCTGCAATTCAACCCACAAAGTACGCAAACTGTTCAAGTATGCCAAACAGGTTAAATTCGGCCCTTTGGCCGATAGCAGCCTGTTGCAGATATTCACAGCGATCACGACGAAGATGAACGTGGTGGTTGGGGCCACGTGCCGGCAAGAAGTGCTCCAGAAGGCCGATGGCGACGTTCGTCAAATGGTGCAGACGTTGCGGTTGATGTCGCCCGAGCGAACAACCACTGGTGCTATCGACAGATGCATGAACATGTTCATCGCCACTCAGTGTTTCTTCACACCACGGTGCAACGCGCTCAAACTCGAACAGAGTATCAGCGTGCTACGCAGCACCGGTCATATGGCAGGTGGACTTGTGTTCGAGAACTACACTCGTTTAGAGAACTGCGCAAGCCCCGATCCAGTGGCCCAGATGAACGCGATCTCCGATTTTGCTGATCAGATCACGATCTACGACGAATTCAATAACTGGCAGTATAAAACTGTGCTGGAAGATGATGGGATCGCGCACACCTTTTTAGGGTTGTCGGCACAGCAGTTCGTGAAGAGTAGAAACCACCGGTCATTGCCGACCATCACGTCGTGCAAGCGATCATTTTTTGAACAGCAACACTCATACGCTGTCATCGTCGACGAATCTGGTTCTCCACGATTTCAGCAGCAGTGCGATGCAGGCTACGTTGATCTCATCAATAAACATTAGCCTCTGATCGAGAGTCTCCGACAGAAAACATACCCATATTGGGAGAAAAAAAAAATGACACGGGTGGATGTCCTTAAAAGGCAACAACCGAGTGCGCCTCCGTCCGATAACGAATATGACGATGACCATCACGTCTCGTTGAACAACAGCAATGCTCGTATACTGTAACCGTCGACGAGTCTGGTTCTTCTCCACATCATTAATAAACATTAGTATTGGATCGTGTTTGCGAGAGTCTCTGAAAGAAAACCTACCTATATTGGAAAGAAAAAAAGACACGGTTGATGCTACGCCAGGGCCATGATAAATATACATTACCATTGTTTGGGCTCGATCACGACAATGGACAGAATTCAATCTTCTTCGTGAATGGCGTCGCGTCTAAAACGGTGAAATTAACACCACGGGAGCGCGCCCTTAAACAACAGGCGCGGGTGGATAAGATCCAGTCTTTATTCGATAGTCACTCGTCGCGCCTTCAGTCTTCCCAGACCCATGAGGCGCCACCCTTCGCGATTGATGCAGTGTTCACATGGGTGAGCAACACCGCAGTGGATGTCCTCAAAAGGCAACAGTACGAGATGCAACAACCGAGTGGACGTCCGTCCGACAACGAGAACAACCGATATGATGACAATGATGAACTCCGGTATGCCATCCGTTCGATTTATCAACACGCTCCCTGGTTTCGTCACATTTATATTATCGTGGATGATGCACAATGCCCAGAATGGCTGATCGCAGCTTCCGACACGGCGCCAATTCCTACTATTATTGTACCGCACTCGTTCCTCTACGGGGAAGAATTCCGAGACCATCTGCCAACATTCAACTCGCACTCGATTGAATGCCACCTTCATCGAATCCCGGGCTTGTCTGAACAATTCGTGTACTTCAACGACGATATGTATGTCAACCGAAGTGTGCCATGGTCACAATTCTTTGGTGCCAACGGTCACCCGATTTACAATTTTACCGGTCTTGTCCCGACTGGGCCCAGACACGTGACAATGACTAAACACACAATCGCTTGGATCAACAATGGGACCGTCTTGGATCAGATTTTCCCAAACACGAGCAATAGTTGCCGAAAATACCCAGCTCACCAGTGCATTGCCATGCTGAAGTCGTCGTTCGAGCAGGTCTGGGCCAACGATACACTGTGTCGGTACATGACCACAACGTCTCGTTCTCGGTTCCGAAATACGAACAACCTGTACCCAATCGGTTTTATGTGTTACTGGAACATATACACAAACCACGCATCTGAACAATCGTACCCCACGCTCTTCATACAAGTAACAGATGACTTAGACATCTATCATCTGAGCAATAGCATCTTGATCAGCAACCCAGCGTTGCTTTGTCTCAATGACGGATTGCAGAAGAAACACACACCATCGATGCAGTTGGTGGCGATGCTTATGTCGAAATTGTTCCCAATACCATCACCCGTTGAATTCACCACATCAGAGGGTTCGTTGTAAAATCAGAGGGAATACATACTCCTCTTGCTCCTTGAAATAGTGACGGAATAGGCAATCTTCCCCTGGGCTGGGGAGTTGTTTGTTCAACAACGAGGGGTCGAAGGGGTGCAGCGCCCACGCGTTCATCCCGTGAAACGTTCTCGCCGCAGTCGCTAGGATCGCATCTGGTTGATGTTCTTGGAACCAAGACATGAGCGTCTTGTACAACCGAAGACCGAGACATGGTTCAAAAAGATCCGGGTTATTTGCACGTGATCGGTTGCTCTCGAAACACATAACTTGATCGTCGCGGATCGATTCGTGTGGATCGGATGCGCGGAGGGTCAAATTGAGAAGAATCCGGCGACATGTTGGGGGGAACTGATCGAGGTCACAACTAACTGTTCGGATCAAGGACATTATGATTGCAAATCGCGCGCGTTGGCTGGCACAATCAACCCGGTGGTGGAGCAGTAGCGCCGTGAGCCATCGTTCATAGAGCACGTAGATATCCCATGTAATCATCTTCTGCGTCTTCATCCCACTCACCACCAATGATTCTTCCATTTGGGTTAACCGATCCCATGGATTCATTGCTACATCATCGAGTCGGACCAGATGTTGCAGGCGCACGACATGTTCAATTCTCGATTTCATGAAATTGTACGTCTTTGTCTGTAAGTTTTTTTTTCTTCATTGTCGTGGTAATGTACACCCTCTTCTTCTTTCTTATTCTTCTAGGATCCTGTCGAGTATCGACCTCGAGGCAATGAACGTGGATGATTCCCACGGTGGTATTTCTTCACCATCTTTGGTATCCAGGTGGATAACATCGACGTCCATAGCATCTTCCTCCTCGTGACATCGCTGTTGGTTTTCTGATAATACAAGCAGGCAATTGCTGCCTTCATACACGCTACCAGTAGGTGTGTGGACGATCGTTGGTACGCCTTTCAACCATCGTGGTAGTTCATCGAGTTGGCTCACGTCGACGAGTGTTGTGTTGCAACCCATGACGAATGCTGTTGTTTTAATTGAATTTATTTCGCCTGGTATTATATAAAGCATATATTGCTTCAACTCTTCACCATTCATGGTTTCTATCAAAGATGTTAAAATATTCCGACTGGGGAACCTGAACACCCCATCCCATCATGTGCTGCTTTCCATCTGGAGTTTATATTGTCGCTCATAAAAATCAACACCTGTCTGTTTCCGTCGATCACATCGGTGCAATTTTCCGAAATGGATGTCGTGGAGACATCAATCCAATCCCCATTGTTTTGGAATCCCCTGAGTTGTGGGATCACGACAGGCACGTCACGCGATGCACCACAGCGCATTACGAGGACGACATTCAGCGTCTTGGGCCCCGACGAAATAAAACGAATAAGTGTCTGTCCGGTGACACAAGCAACGCTGTACGAGAAATCACTCCCGCGTGCTTTTGGTCTCAATGATCTTCGCATGGGAACGGTGGATCGAAAGCTCCGCTGTAGCACCTGCAATAATGATATGCTCGCCTGTAACGGTCACCCGGGTCACATGGATCTTCCAATCCCTGTGTATCACGTTCAATTCATCCCATATGTGATAAAAATTCTACGCTCTGTATGCCCCCGTTGCTTCCGACTCGTTGCCACCGTGTCTGAACAATTGATGCAAACGCAGGGTCCGCATCGCTTTGGATCAGTTGCGAATTTCCTGAAAACCAGGAAGGAGTGCTGTCATGAGAACTGTCGGTTTATTCTCCCAAAGTACTCGCAACGTGGGTTGTCCATACACCGGGAGTGGGAGCAGTCTGCACTGACCCAGTTCTCTGATCCAGGTGCGAGCACCACGAGTCGGAAGCGACGGAGGGGCATGCACCCCGATGCCACCATGAGGGGTGTGTTGAGTGACCCCTTTGTGAAAGCCATGCACGCGCCGCTCAATGCCGCACAAGTGCTTGACTTTCTGGGTATGATCGATGACTGCGTCCTCGCACAGCTGGGGTTTGATGTAACACACAGCCACCCAAAGAATTTCATCATCACTACTCTGCTCGTCCCACCACCAATAATCCGACCGTCGATTATGTTTTCAGAGAGTGTCCGGACACGGGGTCAGGATGACTTGACAAACAAGCTGCACGAGATCATCAAAACTGTCCACAAATTAGAAAAGCTCCCAGACTCGACATCCGCCGAGTGCATAGGACTGGCGGATCACTTGCAAACCACTATCGCGGCATACATCAACAACGATATCCCCAGCGTCCAGAATCAGAATCAGAACAAGAAACGATCTGGCCTCCCAGAGAAATCAATCACGAGCCGATTCCGGGGAAAAAAGGGTCGATTCCGGGGCAATATGATGGGGAAACGAGTCGATTTCTCCAGTCGGACCGTCATTAGCCCCGATTGTAACATGGACGTGGATGAAGTGGGCGTCCCGTACCAATGCGCAATGAAATTGACGTTCATGGAATATGTGAATGCCTTGAATCTGACAGAGTTGACGAAAATGGTCCACAGGGGTCACTTGGTGGGAAATGGGGCAAAGAGCATCATACGAGGCGATGGTAGACAGGTGCAATTAGAGTACCACAAGAACATCGGAACCATTCGACTCCAACTGGGGTGGCAGGTCGAGCGCTACATGCGCAATGGTGATGTCGTGTTGTTCAATCGTCAACCTAGTCTCCGCAAGAAGTCTATCATGGCCCATCGTGTTCGGTTGATGCATGGCAAAACGTTCCGATTGAACCTCTGCTGTGCTGGTCCATACAACGCAGACTTCGATGGTGATGAGATGAACTTGCATTTCTTACAGAGCATGGCGGCGGTGATCGAGGCCAAAACATTGGCATCTGTCGAATCACAATTATTGAATGCGCAGAATAACAAACCCTGTATGGGAATCGTCCAGGATTCATTGCTGGGTGCATACCTCATGACAAACAAGGATCGTTTTTTGACACGCGCACAGGTCATGCAACTGATGATGGTCATTCGGTACCCAAAGACCCACGAGATCCCAGCACCTGCGATTATCCGACCAGTGCAACTATGGACTGGGAAACAAATATTCTCGTTGGTAATCCCACCGATTTCGATCAATAAGAACATCAAGAGTCATGGGAACAAACAGACCCAGTTATTTGCGGACCAGGTGGTAGTCATCCGCGGAGGCGAGCTCCTCACCGGAAAGATGTGTAAACAGACGTTGGGGGCCACAAGTGGTGGTATCATACACGTGACTTGCCGGTTGCTGGACAACAACACAGCGCTTAATTTCATGAGCGATTGTCAGCGGTTGGTGAACACGTGGTTGGAATCACATGGTTTTAGCATTGGTTTGTCCGATTGTACCATATCAGTGGACACGCAAGACCGAGTGGATCGGACGGTGCGAGCCTGTGTGGATCATATCACAAAACTTGGCAATCTCGCCACACAAAGCAATATACCACTCAACAAACGAGAACGAGAGGTATCGAAGATTTTGAGTCGCATGCTTGACATCACCGGTGGTATCATCCAAGAAAAAATGGACGATACGAATGCATTGCATTGTATGGTGCAGGCCGGATCAAAGGGCAACCCGATCAATATATCCCAAATCATGGGGTGTGTCGGCCAACAATCAATCGAGGGTCATCGTATCCTCAACGAAATGAACCCATTGGATCGCACCCTGCCATGCTTCCCACACGACAGCGACAGCGTTGAGAGCCATGGATTCGTCGCCAGTTCTTACACTCGTGGATTAGGACCAGCGGAGATGTTTTTTCACAATATGGCAGGACGCGAAGGGATCGTGGACACATCGGTCAAAACAGCCGACACTGGTTACTTGCAGCGACGTATCATGAAAGCGCTGGAAACTATCAATGTTGAGTACGATGGCACAGTCCGAGACTCGGACAAGAACATCATCGAGATGTGCTACGGTGGTGATAACTGCGACGCATCGCAGTTGGAGAAAGTGAACCTGTCTTTTCTGTTGCTCCCCATTGCACAACTCCGAGCCAATTGTACACCACATGAGGATGAGATGGAACCATTGCTGGGTCTCATTCGCGAATGCGTCACCGCCAAACTCTCCCTGATTTGCCCAATATTAGACGTTGTGAGTTACATACCAATCAACATACCGTTGCTGCTTCTACAGATAACAACCACGTCGAACACTGGTGGTGTGAAACTGACCGCCATCGATGCACGGAATGGCGTCATGGACTTGCTTGATTTTTTCGCACAACAACGCGATAAGCACACGTTGTTCATTCGCGCGGGAATTGCATACTGGCTGAGGACAACCAATTTGGTTGATCGTGAATCATTGACCGATGACCAGTTTCAGACACTGGTGGCGCAAATCAAGACCCAGTACCAAAGATCCACGGTGGATGCGGGCGAAATGGTCGGCGTCTTGGCCGCAGAGAGCGCTGGTGAACCATGCACGCAACTCACGCTCAACACGTTCCACAATGCAGGCATTGCCTCGAAAAATGTCACTCTCGGCGTCCCCCGCATCAAAGAACTCATTGATGCCAGGAAAAATATATCAGCTTCTTACAGCGATGTGTTCATAATGCAACCATTGAATCAGAATCGGGATTATGTCAAGACGCTGAAAGAAACAATCACGCACGTGAAACTTGGCCATGTCTTGCTGAAACCGACGATCCTATTCGATCCGCTCCTGTTCAAGACGAATGTTGACCACGATATAGACCGCTTCTTAGTGGACATGTTTACTACGTATGGAGATCACGCCCTCATTGGCCAAGACTATGCGATGTATGTGATTCGCATCGAGTTGGACCAGAGAATGTTATCACGTATGGAACTAACCATTGTGGATATTGCATGCCTCCTCCGCCGATACATGAACAACTCGGCCATGTACGTCATGCAGGTCGGGGAAGTTAACATGGCGGACTGGGTGATACGGATTCGGATGCGTGGACTGGCTCCAATGAGAGACAAACTGTGGGAGAAGTTTGCACATCAACCGACCAGCGTGTGGGAGACGGTGGTCAACGACTTCGAAAAGAACATGACGCATTCCCTTTTGAAAGATCTGGAGAACAATGTCGAAATATCCGGCATCGCTGGTATCACCCATGCCAGCATGCACCAAGCGACCAAGACAGGGTGGAATTCTGATACCTTGGAGATCCAAACAATCCAAGAATTTGTGATCCAAACCACTGGAACGAATTTGCGCAAATTGTGGACAATCCCAGTTGTTGATTGGCGCAGAAGCACCAGCAATGATGTCTTCGAAATTCTGGATGTTCTGGGCATCGAGGCCGCAGCCGTGGCGCTTTTCTCTGAAATTCGCACAGTCCTCTCATTCGATGGTTGTTATATCGACGACCGTCATATCATGCTGATCGTGAACGTGATGACGCGAGCTGGTGGTTTGATGTCTTTGAACCGACATGGCTTGAACAAACTATCGACTAGTGCATTGGTCAAATGCACATTCGAAGAAGCAGTTGACATTTTATTCGACGCCAGTGCCTTCGCAGAAAAGAACACGATTTCATCCATTTCGGACAACATCATGTGTGGTCAACCAATCCCAGGAGGGACTGGAAAGCCACACCTTCTGATGGCGCCTGAATATATGAGAAGTCTCAATCGTGTCAAATCCAATGATGCTGTCCGACCTACAGGACAATCACATCGTGTCATTCGAACCTATTACTCAAATTATGCAAACGCTGACGTCAAAAAGAAAATGGGCCGACGGGCAATGCGGGCTTCCCGCACGCCTGCACCGTACTCGCCAACTCCCACCACCTACAGACCAACGTCTCCTCTCTACTCGCCAACTTCCCCCACCTACAGACCAACGTC
>Ga0308005_10000431_pt1 | contig 15507 bp, 15 predicted proteins | sample Neamet67_FD_203142 | JGI IMG/M metagenome (GOLD analysis project Ga0308005, IMG submission 203142) | Marine microbial communities from water near the shore, Antarctic Ocean - #67 | ecosystem: Environmental > Aquatic > Marine > Unclassified | place: Southern Ocean | collected 2014-06-07 | reverse complement strand
CACCGCCCCCTACACAAAGTCTGCCAATAGCGATACGTGGAACCATAATTTCGACACGTCATTGTCGTCCATACAGTGGATCATTTCGTACTTGAAATCATCGATATGTCGCATGAAAAAGTCCAGGTGGTTTGTTCGGAGCCATTTTATATGGTGGTGGATGAAATCCGCTATACTGATACTGAGGGTCGCACACGCATCCGTGAGTTTTTTGGAAATCGTTTCCACCGATGACATGGTGATCGCACCCGAATCCATGATGGATTCGTGGATCCGTCCAATGATCTTGTCGCTGATGATTGCGAGGGATCCATTGGTCTGGACATGGTTCAGGATACTGCGGATATCGTTCTCGTAGTATTCATAGAGTGTTTCTGCATTGTTGCGGTCAAACGCAATGGATTCCTTGTCGCAAATCTTCCGGATCATGTCAATCACGGGCTCTTTATCCAATTGCGAAAAGGGAATTCGCACAAAATATTCCGTGAGAACCGGATCCAATTTTGAAAAGTAGTTGCACATCAAACAGAACGCAACGTCGGTGGTGAGGCTGTAGGATGTTATGATGGATATTAATTCTTTTTGGGCCGCCGGTGTGGCCGAGTCTATCTCATCGAGAATAAGAAGTTTACAGCCTTGGTGGAACATATTCTTGGATTTAACAAACAGGGCGATTTGTTTCCTTACCACGTCCACGCCCCGGTCATCTGATGCATTCAAATGGATGGTCAGTTCTTTGATTTCCGAACTGGAATACAAGTACCGTTTTAAATTAACAATCGCCGTGGTCTTTCCTGTTCCAGGTGGCCCGTGCAGGATGAGATTTGGGATCTGCTTGGATTTCAGGATATTATCGAAAATCGTCCGCGTGGTGCGTTCCATCACCATATCCTTGAACGAGGTCGGACGGTACTTTTCCGTGAAGGATATGTTGGGAGTTTCCGGAACGGGTTGATTCATTCATATGGTTGGCGGGGTGTTTTCAAATGGATTTGTGTCTGCCGTGCCACGCCGCTCCCAATTTTGCAAAATTGATTCGCCCTCCTCAGTCCCATTCCATAGCATATCTATCTAAAACAAGAAACAACAACATCATGACTTCTATTATTAACAACGCCAACACTACCGTCGCCGCTACCGAGCAGGCCACGCCTCAGCGTATCACGTCATTGTTCGTCTACCGCTGTCCAATGCAGACCACCGGCCAGGAGGTGAAGCAAGTGGTCGACCAACTCCTCGGGGGAGACACCGTCCGCCGCGTGGACGTGGTTCTTAAGAAGGCCAACGACGGCAAATCGTTCAAGAGCCTTTTCGTCCACTTCAATGCCTGGCCCAACACCGATGTCGCGTGCCAGATTGAGGCGGACATCCTCAACGGAAAGTCGGTTGACATCATCTACTCGGGCACCCGCTTCTGGAGGGCCAACCTCAACAAACTCCCCGAGCCTCGTGATCTCTACACCCAATCCATCTTCATGCCGAGGGTCAATGCCGATACGACCGAGGACCAGATTAAGGACGTGTTCGCCACCGCCTTCAATGGACCCGATGCCGAGAACAAGTCGAGCCACATTACCAGGGTCAACCTGATTCCCAAGAAGGATAAGAACGATAAGCCCTATAACACGGTTTACATCCACTTCGCCGAATGGGAGATGACCGAGTCCGCCAAGCATTTCATGTACGATGCCACGAACGAGGGCGGTGCGACTCTCCAGTGGGGCGATGGCACCCGCGATACGTGGTTGTGCCTCCTGAACCGCAACACAATGGGGGGAGGCACCACCATCGATAAGCGCGAGGCGGCTACCGCGACCAAGGTAAAGAAGACTGGGCCGTACATTACATTGAGCGACAATGTCGCGGGAAACAATGTCTACAATATCCCCGCCACGCCCGCTCCATCTCCGTCCATCTCGGGCCTCCCTCCCCCAGTTCTCCGCCGCCAGGTCGCGGGTGGTCGCATCGATCACGATATTACCGGCACGAACCTGATGAACGCGTTCAATCCCGTGGATTCCAGCCAGAGGGCGGGAGTCAGCAACGTCCCTGCGTGGATTGCGTCACAGAATGCGCAGATGGAGATGGATATGGCGCGTATTGCCGGCGGTGTGATTGAGTCGGTGTTGGAGGAGGGCGAGGAGATGGTGTGAGGATGTGATGTGATGTACTATTAGAGAAAATGAAAAAAACATAAATACCATAAAAAGCGAAGGAAATGCGGATACAGAGTGGTCTGTTTCGTTTTTTTTAGGGGGCATGCTGCCCCCTATGACCCCCTGCCTTACAATAAAGTAACCATCGTTAACGATGGTTAGGAATCGGAGAACCCCAAACCCCCCTGCGTGTGCCACAGAGCAACTTGCGCGTGCGGCCCGAAACCATCTCGTGCGGTAAAAGAGTCTGCGCGTGCGGTAGGAGAGTTCCTCACCGCGGGTGCCACAAATTAACCATCGTTACCCATCGTTAGGGGGGACTCCGTCCCCCCATACCCCCTGCGTGTGCCACAGAGCAACTTGCGCGTGCGGCCCGAAACCATCTCGTGCGGTAAAAGAGTCTGCGCGTGGGGTAGGAGAGTTCCTCACCGCGGGTGCCACAAATTAACCATCGTTACCCATCGTTACCCATCGTTAACGATGGTTTGGAATCGGAGAGCCCCATACCCCCCTGCGTGTGCCACAGATCAACTTGCGCGTGCGGTACGAAACCATCTCGTGGGGTAAAAGAGCCTGCGCGTGCCACAGGGAAGTTCCTCACCGCGCGTGTCATGATGCTTGTTAACACCAGTTAACAACCCCCTACGACCCCTGACTGTGCTAGTTGCGTGCCTGGGGGGTGGTCGGCGGCCCAACTCTGTTAACAACCCCTCAATCTTTATGAAAGTAGGTATGTAGAGGGGGGTCCTGGGGGGACATCGTCCCCCCATTTAGAGATATCGCGTGTATACAATCTAACACGCGATACAAAATCACCACCTATATCAGGGCATCTCCAGATGGGCGCAAACATATCCAACCAATTCGAACACCACCGTCTCCGGCATACACTCCCAATCATTTCCCTAGCAGATTTACAACTAATGACCGAAACCTACCCGACCCACGTATACTTTTTCCTGGATGATTTGGTGATTGATGCGACCCAGTTCATACACGCTCATCCAGGGGGCGAGAAGGCCTTGCGAAAGCGCCACATGTGCGATATCACAGAGGATTATGAGTGGCATTCAGAAAAGGGAAAACGGATGATTTTGTCGTACGCGCGTTGGAGGGGGGAGTGCCTCCCCCCAGGACCCCCTGCCCCCAGGCAGAATAATCATACGAAGGGCATTCCGTTAGTTGGAGGGGGGAGTGCCTCCCCCCAGGACCCCCCTGCCCCCAGGCAGAATAATCATACGAAGGGCATTCCCATAGCAGGGGGTCGTGGGGGCAGCATGCCCCCTACCTAAGAGAAGGCACTGAAATCGCCCAGCAGTGGTTGGGGAAGCGCACCATTCCCACCACTGTAGTTGGGAATCTTTTTACAATCAAACGATGGTTCAGGACATCTCTCGCATGCGGGGCACGGCGGGGCAGGCTCGGATCTCGGGCACGACGCTACGGTGGGGCATCGCGGACATACGGGCGGCACTACTTGCGATTTCAGGATGTACATATCTTCGTCTCCTGAGGGTATTTGCGAGGCGGGGACTCCTTGGGGGGAATCACTGGAATCATCAAATCCCTCAACGTATCCCGCCTTGCGAATACCCCATACCAGCAATAACAGGAACGCCATTAATAGGGCGGCGTGAATCGCGGCTCTTGTGAATTTATTGTATTTCGTCATTTACCGAATTACAATATACAGTGAAAATAATGTTTCCTCCACACACCGCTCACACGGCCGACATTGTGCTGGCACCGCACTCGGAGCAATAATTCTTGTTGCCCAGTAACCTGTGTCCGCACCGGGAACAGAATTTCAGGGGAATGACTTGGGCGGCGGTGGTTGCCGACACACGCGATTCACCGTTGGACGCAAACGTGGCCCCTTGGTCTTCCGTGGCGGGCTGGACACCCGATCCATTGGCCATCCAAGTATCTCGGTCAGCGACCGTCTCATCTGCATTCCACATTTTGTTAAATTCCGTGTTTGCGGCCGACCCCGACATGTACGGGGTTTCGTGGGTATCATATGTGCCGTGGCGAACAATGGGTTGATCGAATTTAAAGTTACCATCCTCGCACCGGTACGTTGCTCCCTCTTTCGTTCCATTCCCGTACACAGTATTATCCGGCATGGAGCACGCCCCCCCTTCCCGTCCCGTATCGTTCCCCAACACATCTCCCGCCGTCCCGTCTTTACATGCGGTACATCGGGGGAGCATGGTATTCTTAGAACCCACACTATATCCCGCGATCCAGTCCGCGGCAACAAACTTCCCGTGTTCGCATTTGTAGGGACCCGTTTGATGCGCTTTGGGCATGGCACATGACTCGCCGTTGATTTCAATGGTTCCGTTCTTCCCCACATGCTCATCCATGCAAACGGTACATGCTGGAACAGATGGTCCCGTCGCCCCCCCTCCCCCTACAAAGTACGTCCACATCCTCTCAAACACCCCGCCCTCGCCACATTTATACTGTCCGTCCAACGCAGCATTCACGGGCATCACGCACGTTTCATTGTTGGAATTCAGTCCGAATTGGGTTCCCATGGTAGGGTGTGGTTTATCGCAAACATCGCACCGCGGGTACTGTTCGTATCCATTGATTCCTCCAATGGTCTTCCCGTGCGGGAATCTCACGTCGGTGACAAGGGTGTCTGCCGTGTACGTGTTGGGAACAGTCCCATCCACGATATTCCCCCGAAATGGCCCCGTGGCAACGTACGCATCTCCATCGCACGTGTAGGGAGTATCTTCGTATGCGGGCATGAGACATTTGGTGCTGCCTGGGTCGGACGATTCACCGCCATCCACGAACCGTTTGCCTATATTGGCGACATTGCATTTGGCACATGTGAAAATGAATTCCGTACCAGTGTCGCCCCCGCACGTGTATTTGGTGGATTTCGCGGGGTCGGGCATGGCACATTTCGTGGAGTCATCGCCATCCACATTAAACCCCACTTTCTTCCCTATATATTGTGAACTGCACGTCTCGCACTGGGGGTATTTGTCGGTCCCATCCGATTCTTTCTGGCTCGCGATATCATCGTACCGCCAATCTGTACTTTCTGGCCCAAACCCCTCCACCGCCCCTCCCCACGACCCACCGCACATTCCAATGCCACATTTATCCAATACCAGGGACCCAATGAGTATCAGAACAATACCGATCACAATCCAATGTTGCTTCATCAACTTCATCACACACTAACACTACCATAGGATGTGAGAAAAATTGAATGGATGTGGTCGTGTGGAGGAGGTATCACACCATAAAAGCAACATCATGCCCGATTCGCAATTAGCAAAACCCATTCCCAACAAACCCCGCACCCCCCGCACCCCCCGCCCCCCACTCCCGTCCCACTTGTCAGATGATCCGACCCTGTACGAGATTGGCGTGGATGAGGTGGGGCGCGGTCCTCTGTTCGGCAGAGTGTACGTGGCCGCGGCGGTCCTTCCCCGGAACAATCCCGATTTCAAGTACGAAACGCTCAAGGATAGCAAACGATTCACTTCCGAAAAGAAAATCACCGAAGTCTCCCAACATATCCACGCCCACGCCCAGTTTCGGGCCATCGAATGGGCGGACGAGAAGCAGATAGATCGCGTCAATATCCGCAATGCCACCCTGCAGTGCATGACAAGGGCCATCAAAGCCATCCATGCCCAATTGGTCGCCCAGGGCGTGGATCCGCAGAATATTGTGGCGTTGGTGGACGGCAAGGATTTCCGCCCCATCACCTACTTCTGTCCCGATACCGCGTCCCTCTGTGAAATTCGCCACGAATGTCATGTGGGGGGCGACGATAAGGTGGGATCCATCGCCGCCGCATCCATCATCGCCAAGGTGGCGCGCGACGATTATGTGCGGGAGTTGTGCGCGACCCATCCTATCCTCAATACATGGTATGGTTTGTCACGTAACAAGGGCTACGGGACAAAACAGCATATGGAGGGAATCGCCCAGCACGGAATCACTCCGTGGCACCGTCGCAGTTATGGAGTTGTGGGGACGGCACCCGAGGCAGTGATGGATTGGACGGAGGAATCGTCCCCAACCACCGCCACCACCGCATGACGCACCAGTGTGATTGTGTGAGAGTGGACCATATCCCCAATCGCGCGGTAACACATTTCGGGCACACATAATTCCCCCCCGAACTCGTATCCGGTCAAATCCATGCCGTACAATGCGACCCCACCCTCGTCATCGTCCATACAGTAGTATACGTGGTTCGCAGCATGTGAGTGGAACAGGGTATCTTCCATGGTAAAGGAAAACCGGTAGTAGGGCTCGTAATCATGTCCTATATGAGTCAAAATTATATTTTTCTTATCAACGAGTACCGGAATATGCGAGTGCACTGGAAACAGTCCCCCGCTCCCTACAATCACCGTGTACTCTGCGGCCCATCTGCCGAGACGACATCCATTCGTTGCCGTATCGGCAGCACACCGTCCCTCCGAAACGTGAGTGGATTCAATGTTGTCATGGATCCCATGCTCGTACAGTGACTGTTTTGAGAGAGCGTTACATACCGTCTTTGGTAGTGTTATGATTTGCGATAATGTATCCATTGTATGTTGTCGTGCGTGATATATCTTACAGTGATTATAAAAAGTTAATGTACTGCTAATATACACATGACGGGATGTGATGATATATGTGCGTTTCCTATATGGGCTATATCCGATGGAACGTTCCGTCCAAAATCCATACCAGTTTTACCCAAGGAATTTGTTGATAAACTGCATCCACGTAAAGAATATCGATTATATTCACACGATAGCCCCAGTCCATTTAAACCAACGTTTGAACCCAAAATCACTCCACAGGATATTTCAGGAATACAGTTGCGCCCACAACCGTCTTCTACCACTAAACCATTTATGCCAAAATTCAGTCCTAACTTGGGGGGATCGAGTGGTGTACCAAATGATAAATTTAGTATCCATCCACCAATGGTAATTAAGCCGTATACAGATAAGGATGTTACCCAAATATTGGATATGGTGTACAATCATGCGACGACCATACACCACCCACGACGCAATCCGCCCAAATCTACCACGCCACGCCATACCACCCCGAAACGATGCCCTCATTCAAAGACGGAAAAGCGGGCCAGATTCGTATTTGGGTATATGCGCGAACTAATTCGCTATATCCGCACCACAACCGCTACGCATTACGTTCCCTCCGAAACCGTTTCGCCCAACGTATCGCATAAGATGGTTACCTTTGTCGGTACAAAGATCAATAAACTACTATCCGCCGACCCGAAACTATTAGGAACTCGAAATCATACCAAGGTGCGTTTGTACAAGAAACTGTACATTCCATTGGTTATTGCCGTGAGGCACAGAGATGAACTGATGCGAACACGTGTTGCTTATACAACAGTTCAGAAGGATTACTCTGCAATTATGAAACGATTGGATAAGCGCGTGACTATAGGAGTTGAATTATCAGTTCCTGCGATTAATCAAGATATTCTTACGTACATTGAGAGATATGGAATGCCTGAGGAATTCTTATTCGATCCGCAATTGATGCAAGGAATCAAGAATGAGGTAATGTATGGTTGTTAGTGTAGATTATGTAGGAATGGATCCCATCTCCAAAGAAACGCATATTTTATTGCGGGTAAATTTTAATAACAGTTTATTGTACAATATGCCAACTGTAATATACGATTCACAGACTACGTTTCAGACAGACCTTAACATTGATAACCTGACCGAACCTGATGTAGACGAACTCGATGTTGATGCCAACAGGAAGGATTGGTTTAATGTAAGTGATTTGGCTATTATGACCATTGGGGCTATTACATACCAAAAAATCAAAAATGCGAGAGCAACCATGGTGAAAGTGGAAGGTGGCACCGCCTTATATGCAGGTACGGGTGGTACGGCGGTGACTGACTACGTGACTATCACTATAGATCCCGAACTTACCGAGAGTAATGCTTTTGCAACTTATACCAATGGGGTACTTGCCGGAGCCGGAAAGTCCGTGACCGACAACGCGGCCGCTAATATTTATAACCGAACCCAAGCGGAAGCGCTTACCAAAGAAAATGACGCAGCAACAATGACAGAGATTGGTCACACTGCTCCATATGATGTGATCCTTGGATGTTATACATGGGAGTGTATTTACACAAGTTCGCATCCATTCGTAACCAGCACTTCCACTGCCCTTACTGGAGTTAAAACCACCAACGCAATCAATGTAGCGACGTTTGGAAATCTCATTTATAATAGCGATTCCCTGAAAAATTATCGTCAGGATGGATACACACAAATCCTTAAATCGGTTAACGACATAGCCTCAGAAACGGTTTTATATGCGATTCCCAAGAGAAATGCCGTCGGGGACACCATTATTCCCTCCACCGCAGCGGGACTCCATGACCTTGATTGGTATCTTACTCTGGGAACTTCTGCTACCGATGTTGGTATGCAACCAAATGGTTCTCCGAGTACTACTACTGAAATTAGAGCCAAATTTTGGTACGATATTCTGATAGATTACGCAGAAAATACCTCGGAAATTGAGGTTGATCGACAAAATCTCCCAGAAGCTGACCAGGTTCATCCCTATGTATCAGATGGGACGGTTATTGATGCTGCTAATGCAGGTACTTTTGCCGATCCCATTTATAACAACGTAATTGGTTCGGTGGGTTTGAGGATGAATATGTTGCAGAAGAATTTGGAAACCATGATTGTAAATATTTACAATGAGGATGGTTTGAGAATATGGAAGAAAATGACACTCATTGGTGATGACTATACGGTTGGGGACGAGGCAGCTGGTACCACGAACACCACGTATGACGATGCCCTCATCAACTCCGGTACCCAAACCATAGAAGATCTTTCACTAACATTCGTTGCTGGTGCTTTGACAGAGGCAGTGATTCCTATCGCACCCACGGGAACGGTTTCTGGAGGAGATGATGTGCTTTTTCGTGCAAATTTGGATGTTAATTTTGATGTCGGGACTGGGGCAGCGTTGTTTAGTGGCCAAGAAAATAAATCCATACAAACGTTCATGGTGGGAATCACCGTCGACCCATCCGATTTATAATCATCCGATACACAGTGAATCTTCCACTAAATAACAAATAATATATGGATGTATAGTAGCATTCACATATTATGTCGGAAACCATGACATTGATAGCGACGATATTCGAAAAATGTACTGGATCAAATGCTTGCGAATCTTTCAAGTATCATCCAACCACCAACGCCACCAACACCACCAACACCAACACAATATTGGAGCAGACCATTGCAGAAAATGAGGCACGGATCGCCGAGTTGGTGAAAAAAATAGAGGCGATGGATGCGCGGATAATTGAGATGGAAGAAGAAGCGGAACGGACGGGGGTGATTGAGGATGCGTACCGCAAACTTGAGATAGAATATAAGGTGTTGGGTGAGGAGGCGGATGCGATCACTGCCCGCAATTCACGTATTTCCAGTGCGCTGAGGGCGGCCCAATCGGTTGGTGCGGGGGACGATGTGGCGATGAACGATCTCCGCTCCCAAATCATTGAATTGGTAGTGGTGATTGATGAGAGAAACGAATTGATTACTGACCACACTATAACCATCGCCACCCATCTCAAAACCATTGCCACCCATCTCACGACCATCACGGATTACACAGATCGGTTCAACGATCTCAAGGCAGAATATGAGGAATTGGCCCTTAAATATCATGTGTTGACTCATACCCATCACAGTGGGTCCGCGGTGGAGATCATCGTGCCGGGCCTCACCTACAAGCCGGAGATTGCCGAGTATGTGCGTCTATATGGATTCCCTGAGGATTTCGTGTTTGACGATGCGAAGTTGGATGCGATCCTCTGGAATTTATGTGAGGATGGTGGAGGAATGGGAGGAGTAGGTTGATATCTCTATATACATAAAATATTACATGACACTTTATGTATAAGCATATAGTACAATGACTATCTCGCATACGAACATTCTCGTTAATATCAGCAACTTGACTGGTCTTCAGCCAGCGAACGATCTTGAAAATGGCATGCTTGGGCCCAACGATGGATTCATTAATATGGTGGAATCCTCCATGGGTAAAGTGGACATAACATTGAACGAAGCGGATGGGGGTGGCGACGACACTCATATTGTCAAGTGTACTTTCTCCATCGGTACCAACGCCTCTGTTATCGACATATCCACCGACAACAAGGTCCGTGCCGGGGGGGACCGAACGGATGGTGCCACAATCCATGGAGACATCATGTGTAACGCCTACCAATTTTCTGGTGAAGTCGCTCCAACTATTGGTGCAATTAACCAGACCTTCACCGCCGCCAGTACAGATGTATTGAAAACAGAAGCGAATGACAAGACCGCCGCCGAGATGAACGCCCTTCGTGACTCTGTTCATGGAGGAGCGATGTACATTAATGTAGTTATCGATGACGATGTCACTACTGAGAATATGAGGTTTTACGAAGATGCGGCTTGTTCCACCCTTATTACTGCTGCTTCATCATCCAACAGCATGAAAATGATGGCTCACATGCTCCACGTCTGGACCCACACCAACAACAACCTTGGAACTGCCATGCAAACTGCCATGAACACGAATGCCGACCATGCTATTGCCAACATCATGTCCGATTTGCACACGTCCGTGATGGTTACCCCCCATGTTCTTGACTCGATCAGTAATGGTTCTCCTCTTGAAAAGTTTGGAGTTCTTCTTAAATGGAGTGTCTAATTCTTAGGCATTAATTTTCTAATATAATTTTGCGATTATGATTCCCATAATTTAATATCCTCGTATATTAAATCATGCCTTCCACATATGCAACCGATGCCAATATGGGATACACCCCCGATATCACCAGTGGCACAGTGACATGTCAAGTGTCGTATATTAACAATACCGCCGTTACAGCTCGTAACGCCGCATCTTCTGCACTGGATGATTTGGACCCCAATTTCATTCATGTGGATTGTGATATAGGAGGTCAACTAAAATTCACAACAGAAGGCGTGAATCAGGGAGTCATTCAATTGCTTCACACCATTGACAGTACCCCACTCAATAGTGTTATAAGCGATACATCCAATGTGCGGGACAAAAATGGCACAGATATACCTGGCAAAAATCTTCATATGGAGATTCTTCGTGATATGTACGAATCTACTACCACCACCACACGACCCAGCGAATCTGCCATAACCGCATCATTCACTGATACCAGTATAACTACGTTCCGGACTACACTATACAAAGCCATCAAGGATTCAATCAACGAATACGTTACATCGCGCGTTATGTTCGCCGGGAGTTCATTCCAACCAATATTGTACGCAAAAACCGATGGTACAATGCATTATGGCGACACTGCATCATATAACAATACATTCAGTATTGTGGATGGAGAACAGCACGGCCGTATGTTCCTGTTGAATGTGTTGAACTCATGCTCCACTTCAATTTCACCCCATGTTTCGAATACATCCAATCCAACAAAGTCATTGATTGATGTTATGGGCGACGGATATATGTTGCTGGGACTAACCTTGACTACAACAGGTGGTTTTCATAATACCCATACAAAGTATGCGGTGGGGCTGAGGATTGTGTGATTTGTAACACTGCACGCAAACCATTTAGGGATTACACGACATCATAGTATATACTCTCTGTCAAATGAACGAATCAACCGAATCCTCTAATACAACCATCTGCATCACACCGACCCATTTTGGAGAACCCCCCACCCCAACGCCTGGACTCTTATCCCACGAAACAACCGATCCTCGGTTCCAGTTGATCTCCTATGACAAGAAACGTCTCACACCAGCGACCCGGTCAATGCGATCGGTGGTTATGATGGGCGATGAGGTGGTATCCTTCTCGCCCCCGAAATCCGTAAAATTCGAACAATTTATGACCGACCATGCGGATACGCCCGATGGAGAATTCCGCGTGGAGGAGATTGTGGAGGGCGTGATGGTGAATTGTTTTTGTGTGGACGGTCAGTGGTATTTGGCGACCAAATCCCAATTCCTCGGGGCAGCGAATCATGCGATTGATACCAACTCCAATGCTCCAGATTATCGCTATATGTTCATGGATGCGGCGCGCGGTTCCAATTTAGATATTCGCACCCTTCGGGAGGATTGGTCGTACTCGTTCATCCTCCGCCATCCAAGGGCTCAGGTGGTGAACCCCGTGATCCGCCCCCAACTCATCTTGTGTCGCGCGTACGACATTGATGTGACCGACCATATGATTACAGAACGGTGTGCCAAAGATGTGGTGCTTCTCAACGAGTTCCACCGCACCAATGTAACAATGCCCCGATCCTACCGCCCCACGGAAATGGACGAACCGACCATCCTCGCCCACCACCAGTCCATGACCACCAGCACCTATGTATCGCCGGGAATCATGATCATGGCACCAACGGGCGAGCGCACCAAGCACCGCAACCCCGCGTACGAGATGGTGCGCCATACCTGTGCGGCGGCGAAACAGACGGTCGCGGAAATCGTCGGAGGGGCGAGGACGATCGGTGATACACCAGTCGCCACCGATTTATATCGCATGTACGTGGAGCGGTACATTCACAAGACGACCACTCCACCGACCATCACAACCAATCCCAAATCCCGCCCCCGCCGCGAACGTACCATCGGGTTCCATCTGGCACAACTCCAGAATCTATATTTCGCGGAACTGAAACCCGATAACCGGAAGATGAGCCTGGAACGTGTTGTTGAGTACATAAGTACAATGGATGGGAAAACACAGATTAATGTGTTGGACGCAGTCGCGTGGATTAGTGCTCGCAACGCTGATCGGGCCAAACGTGCGGCGGAACGTGCGGCGGAACATGCCACGGCACTCAGTACTCCGTCGGAAGACCACGGGACAGAAACCACGCACGAGAGTGATGTGTGATGTATGAGGCCTCGTGAACGGCGGTCGACCGACCAATCATAATAAAGGAATGATGAGTTTTGCCACGGCAACGAGTTACGCCATACCGAATGCGTATATCCAATAGAGACGAATTGGACCAATAAGAAGCGATGATTCGTTGCTCACGACTAACTCTCGAAACAGAATTCTTAAAAAGTTTTACATTTATTAAGAATTAAATTATACCAACTGTAAAAACGTACGTAACGCAAATGTTTTTGCGTAAATGCGTTCCTACGACGAAAAGGAACGCTTCTGGTGTATTTGCTGATCCGCACGCGCGTTAGTTGTCGAGATATAATAAAATCGATGTAAAACCAACACTGCGTGGGATCGCCGGTGGCGGACTGTCGACGCACCCATTTGCCCCCGCCCATCCATCACCCATCCCGCACTCACTCACCCACTCACCCACTCACCCACTCACCCACTCACTTGTTCCCGCCACAGACCAACTTAACAATGGCTCGCACTAAACAGACCGCTCGTAAATCCACTGGAGGAAAGGCTCCTAGGAAAGAGCTCGCCACCAAATCCGCCCGTACGTCCGCTACCAATGGAGCCAAGAAGCCCCGCAGGTACCGTCCCGGAACAGTCGCCCTCCGCGAGATCCGCAAGTACCAGCAATCCACCGATCTCATGATCCGCAAGCGTCCCTTCCAGCAACTCGTGCGTGAGATTGCCCAGAATTTTAGGACCGACTTGAGGTTCCAATCCACCGCCCTCCTTGCCCTGCAGGAGGCCACCGAGGCCTACATCGTTAGCCTCTTTGAGGACACCAACATGTGTGCGATCCACGCCAAGCGCGTCACCATCATGCCCAAGGACATGCAACTCGCCCGCAGGATTCGCGGCGAAAGGGATTGAGTGGTGTGGTGGTGTGGTGGTGTGGTGGTGTGGTGGTGTGGTGGTGTGGTGGTGAGTGGGGTGTGGGTGCGTAAGAAAATTCACGTGGTTCCGTTACATAAAAATACATACGTTTCGGTTTCTTTATTGAGCGTGTATCAATTTCTACGGAAATAAGAATCTGATTTTACCGTTGACAATAGTTGACAACATCTAATTGACTTCCGAAGAGGCATCATGTACGTTCAGAGTAAACCGCCCACCCCTTGAGGCATAGCACCGCATCACAATCGCACAACACCCCCACTTTGGTTATTCTCAATTCCAAACAGTTCCGCGAAACTCACCACTTGCCCGTCTTGCAACAGGGTGCGTTTCAGATCATCGAACCCCTGGGTGCTATTCTGCGGGGAGATGCCCTGGATGGCCCACTGAAGAGTGATTCTTTCCGCGTACGAAATATCCTTGTCATCATATGTGTCGCGAACCGTCGAGTACAATGTTTCCACTGAATCCCCTCCATCTCCGTAGTTGGCAATGCGTTCGCTCAAGATGGTCGCCGCGTTCACCCACGTACTGTACATTTCCATGTAATAGTTGTTCACGCCTTTGGCGCGTAGGGCAGTGACCAGGGATTGGTTGGTCGTCTGCAATTGCGCGATAACTTTGTAGGCTTCCGCGCGATCGTCCGAGGTGAATACCCGGATCCATTTCCGATTCAGTTGCATAGATTCCGCAAAGAGTTGTTTGCATGTGTCATCATCAAGATGTTCGGTCAACAACAGAGTTATGAATATCCCGTAGTAGATGACCCCCCAAATTCCAAATGTTTTCGGTGCCGGTGAAATATCCAGCGGATATTTGTCGGAAACGGTACCGATTCCAGAACCGTACCACGCATTGTCCACTAATGTTTTTCCGAATTCTAGCCAAGACATTGTATAATTATATGAGATAAAGTGGGGTATGTCGTTTTTTATTAGATCATATTTTTCCATACATCATGTGTGTGCGTGTAATTTGCCATTATGTGGAGAGTTGATCTTCGATCCGTGTATATAAATATGTAGGAATTGCATTATATGTAGGAATTGCATTATATGTAGGAATTGCATTATATGTAGGAATTGCATTATATGTAAATTATTTTATATATATAAGGTACAATGAATCGCCCGTGTCCTCCCGGTAAAACACGCAATGCGATCACGAAACGGTGTAGAAAGGTAAAGACTGCATCATTAAAACCGTGTCCTCCCGGTAAAGCACGCAATGCGGTCACGAAACGGTGTAGAAAGGTAAAGACTACATCATTAAAACCGTGTCCTCCAGGTAAAGCACGCAATGCGGTCACGAAACGGTGTAGAAAGGTAAAGACTACATCTCGTAAATCGCGCAGTAAATCGCGCAGTAAATCGCGCAGTAAATCGCGCAGTAAATCGCGCAGTAAATCGCGCAGTAAATCGCGCAGTAAATCGCGCAGTAAATCGCGCAGTAAATCGCGCAGTAAATC